>Ga0222651_1000360_pt1 | contig 30496 bp, 27 predicted proteins | sample AntAcemetagen369_FD_179855 | JGI IMG/M metagenome (GOLD analysis project Ga0222651, IMG submission 179855) | Saline water microbial communities from Ace Lake, Antarctica - #369 | ecosystem: Environmental > Aquatic > Non-marine Saline and Alkaline > Saline | place: Antarctica: Ace Lake...
CCAGCAGGCCGTATTTGCGATCAAGATCGGTAATGCACCATTTGGCCGCACGGCCTCGCTCATCGTCATTCCTGAACAGCAACCGGCCTTGCATCTGCCCGCCGATACACCGCAATGCCGCCGCCGCGAGGACACCTTCGGGCGCGCCGCCGCTACCCATGTACAGATCGACGCCGCTATCAGGACTGGACGTCGCAATAACGCCGGATACATCGCCGTCCGAAATCAGCATGATCCGTGCACCGGCTTCCCGAACGGCACGGATAAGATCTGCATGACGTGGCCGGTCGAGAATGCAGACGACCATATCGCTCACATCCTTCTTGATCGCCGCCGCCAGGCTCGCAAGGTTTTCCGCGGGGGTCATGTCGAGATCGACAACACCGCTCGGCAAACCGCCACCAACAGCGATTTTGTCCATATAGACGTCCGGTGCATTCAGGAAGTTCCCGGAATCAGCCATGGCGATAACCGCCAATGCATTCGTCCCACCCTTGGCCGTAATCGTCGTGCCTTCCAGCGGGTCCAGCGCGATATCCACTTTCGGGCCGCCGCCTTTGCCGACTTCCTCGCCGATATACAGCATCGGCGCTTCGTCGCGCTCGCCTTCGCCGATGACGACGGTTCCCTCGATGGCAAGACTGTTCAGCGCCTGACGCATTGCATCGACGGCCGCCTGGTCCGCCGCCTTTTCATCACCGCGTCCCATCCATTTCGAGGCTGCCAATGCTGCCGCTTCCGTCACCCTGACAGCTTCAAGCGCCAGGTTACGATCCATCGTGCTCATCTCGTCGCTCATCTAAGAAAACCTCCCGTGGGTCCAACCATTCATTATCTGTTTGCGAAGTTTACACCGAATGGCACAGCCAGCGGATACCGCAAATGAGTGGTGTTTTATTAAAAAGCCTCAATCCGGATCATTCGGGGCGTTTCAGTGACACTGTCGAACGCCGCAATCGCATCAATAGCCTTCAGCATTGATGCTTCCCGCGCTTCATGCGTCGTCACGACAAGGGCGACAACACCCCCGGCGGCACGGCCCCGCTGGATTGCTGATTCAATCGAGATTTCAGCATCGCGCAGCGCCGCTGCAATCTCGGCAAAGACCCCCGGCTTGTCATGCACCATAAACCGAACAAAATAGAGCCCGGTCCGGTCTTCAAGCGGGTGAACCCGCATCGGCTTCTGCGCCGCGACAGGAACCCCAAATACCGGCATCATCTGCCCGCGTGCGATATCGATGATATCGGCCACGACCGCCGATGCCGTCGGACCGCCACCGGCGCCCCGGCCTTCAAACATTGTCGTACCGACATAATCGCCCTCGGCGACAACGGCATTGAACACTCCCTCAACGCCCGCGATCGGCGCGCCAATTGGAACCATCACCGGATGAACCCGCTGCTGGATACCCTCATCGGTCATTTCAGCAATGCCAAGCAGCTTGATCCGGTATCCCAGTTCCGTCGCATAGGCGATATCGCTTGCCGCAATATGTCGAATACCCTCGACATGAACCGCATCGAAGTCGATTGCACAGCCGAATGCCACACTGGTCAGAATGGCGAGCTTGTGCGCCGCGTCCACACCGTCGATATCAAAACTCGGGTCCGCTTCAGCGAAACCAAGTTCCTGCGCCTCCGCGAGAACATCATCAAAATCACGCCCGGTTTCGCGCATCGTGGTGAGAATGTAATTGCACGTTCCGTTCAGGATACCCTGCAGCCGTGTCACCTGATTCGCCGCAAGCCCTTCGCGCAGCGCCTTCACAATCGGAATGCCACCGGCGACGGCTGATTCGTAAGCCAGGGTTACACCTGCCGCTTCCGCAGCACCGCCCAACGCGGCGCCATGCACCGCGATCAGCGCCTTGTTTGCCGTAACCACATGCCGTCCCGCCGCAATTGCCGCTTCGCAAACGTCCTTGGCCACGCCTTCACTGCCACCGATCAGTTCCAGCACAACGTCGGCGTCCGCGTCCCGTGCGAGGGCAACCGGGTCATCGAACCAGGTGATCCCGTCCAGCGAAATCCCGCGATCGCGCGACGCATCGCGCGCCGAAACCGCCGTAACGACAATCGGACGTCCGCAGCGCAACGCCAGAAGGTCCTTTTGTCCGGCAAGAAGGCGGACCGTTTCGGCCCCAACATTCCCGAGGCCGGCAACAGCTACGCGAAGAACTTCACTCATGACAGGGCACTCCGCTGGATTGGGGCCGTTTCGGGTTCGGCATCACCGTTTGACAGGAACCTTCGGATATTCCGCGTCGCCTGCCGAATCCGATGCGTATTTTCACACAGGGCAATGCGCACATAGCCCTCACCATGTTCGCCGAAACCGATCCCGGGCGATACCGCGACACCAGCTTCGTCAAGCAGCCGCTTCGAAAATTCAACGCTACCGAGTGCGGCAAATTCGGGTGGCAGCGGCGCCCAGGCAAACATCGTTGCCGGCGGACTGGGAATATTCCAGCCCGCACGGGCCAGACCATCAATCAGAACATCACGCCGTTCCTTGTAAATCTGGCGAACCTCCGCAACGCATTCCTGCGGTCCGTTCAGCGCGGTGGTCGCCGCAACCTGAACCGGCGTAAAGGCACCGTAATCAAGGTAACTCTTTACCCGCGCCAATGCCGCGATCAGCTTCGGGTTACCGGCAGCGAAGCCAACCCGCCAGCCAGGCATTGAATAGGTCTTGCTGCAGGACGTGAATTCGATGGCGATATCCTTCGCCCCGGGTATCTGCAGGATCGACGGCGGCGGATTATCGTCATCAAAGTAGATTTCGGCATAGGCCAGATCGGACAGAATATAAATCTCATGCCGACGGCAAAATTCCAGAACTTCACCGTAGAAATCCAGATCGGCCGTGAACGCCGTCGGGTTCGACGGATAGTTCAGCACCAGGGCGATTGGTTTGGGTACGGAATGAATGACCGCCCGCTCCAGCGCCGCTAGCAGTTCCGGGCCGGGCTCCACCGGAATATGGCGCACCGAACCACCCGCAATAACAAAGCCGAACTGGTGAATCGGATAGGACGGGTTGGGGACCAGAAGCGTATCGCCCGGGCTGGTGATCGCCTGTGCCAGATTGGCAAGACCTTCCTTTGACCCCAGCGTAACGATGGCTTCCTTCTCGAAATCGATATCGACGCCGAATCGACGGTCGTAATAAGCGGCAAGCGCCTTGCGCAAGCCCGGAATACCGCGGGAATTCGAATACCGATGGGTGCGCGGGTTGCGGACAGTTTCGACCAGCTTTTCGACGATATGCTGTGCCGGCGGCATGTCCGGGTTTCCCATGCCAAGATCAATAATGTCCTCACCTGCGGCACGGGCCGCAGCCTTCATAGCGTTCACTTCCGCAAACACATAGGGTGGCAGGCGCTTGATCTTGTAAAATTCTTCGTCCATCAATCCATAACACGGCTTCAACAGCCCGCGTTTCCTCATCTTTTTTAGGCCGATACCGGCATATACACCGGCGCTTATGTAACGCCGCCAACACCCGGTGTCGACTGCAACATGCTTTACCGATTGTGACGGGGACACCAGCGACGCATTACGGTTATACATGAACCGCAATGTTTGGCCAGAATATGGCCGCGCGCCGGAGAATTTGCCGATGCAGAATGACGATAACGACCGCGTGGCAGCCCTGTTGCAGCAGGCGCGGATCCGGCAGGAACTGGAAGACTGGCCAAACTGCCTGGCCGCGGCCCGCGAAGTGCTGAAACATGACGCAGGCAATGCGGAAGCGGAACTTATGTGCGCCCTTGCCTATTTCGCCCTGCAACAGCCTGACCGGGCAGCGGATGCCATCGCCCGTGTCATTCCCCACATGCCCGAAGATGGCGGGCTGCACCTTTTTCACGCGCGTTGCCTGCTGGCGCAGGAAAAGTCGGCCGAAGCACGGGAACCCGCACGCCGGGCTGCCGAAATCCTGCCCGATTCGGCCGAAGCCCAGTATGCCTGCGGTGTCGCGCTTCAGCGCAGCGGCGAGCGTAGCGCCGCAATTCCCTATATGGAGCGCACCCTCGAGCTGAACCCGGACAAGTTCAGCGCATTGAACGATCTCGGCGATATCTGCATTGCACAAGGAAGGTTGCAGGATGCCCTGGGCTACTTCAGGCGCTCTCATTCCCTTTCTCCCTATAATACCGACGCTATGTCAGCGTTGTGTTTCTACACAGCCTTTGACCCGAATACCGATGCCGCCGGTTTCCTGGCCTTGCGGCGCGACCTGGGTCGTCATCTGGAAGCACTGGCCGAACATCCCCCACGCCCGGCCCCGGCGACTCCGCGTAAGGATGGCCGACTGCGGATTGGGTATCTGGCCTATAATATGGGAAACGAGGTCACGTCCTGGTTCCTGGAACCTGTCCTGGCCCGCCATGATCGCAAGCGGTTTCACATCACCGTTTATCACGGTAACAGGAATAAAGACGAATACACGACGCGCCTGCAGGATTATGCCGATACCTGGCGCGATATTGCCAATGAAAACCCCGAAGCCACGGCCGACCGTATTCGCAACGATGGTATCGATATCCTTGTACTTACGTCCTTTTTCAACGGCAAGGACCATCGGGTGCTCGCATACCGACCGGCACCGATACAGGTCGGCTATCTGAACCGGGTTGCATCGACCGGGCTTGATTCAGTCGACTATATCATTTCCGAAGCCCTGTCAGACCCGCCCGGGATGGCTGAGAAATGGTACACGGAATCGCTGGTCCGGCTCACGGATCATGCCGTCTACCGGCCCGAACCGGATGCGCCGGCGACGGTACCTCCCCCGTGCCTGAAAAATGGCTACATCACGTTTGGCAGTTTCAACAACCATGCGAAGATCGGACCGGCGGTTATCGAAACATGGGCGGCAATTCTAAAAAAGCTGCCCGGCTCCCGGCTGATAATGCGCAGTTCATCCTATTTCGACGATCCGGTGACTGTCGAAATTTTCCACCGGCAATTCCAAATGCACGGCGTCGATGCAGCGCAGCTCGATTTTCAAGGTATCCGACCATCAAGGCGCAACCACCTGGAAGGCATCAGCGAGGCGGATATCGCGCTGGACCCGTTCCCCTGCAACGGCGGCACAACAACCTGCGAAGCCTTATGGATGGGCCTGCCGATGATCACCATGGTCACCGACAGTTTCATGGGGCTGCAGGGATTGCGCTATCTCTCCAAGCTGGGGCTGGGCGATCTCGCCGCTTCCACGACGAATGGATATATCGAAGCCGCATGTCGGCTTGCCGACGACAGGAACCGGCTCATCGAACTGCGTGAAACCCTGCGTGAAAGGTATGCCTCGGAAATGATGGAATACGATCTCCATGCCCGGGAACTGGAAGCCGCTTATCAGTATATGTGGCAATGCCAAGCCAACGGATTGGCGCCGACGCCATTCGATGTTCAGAACAGGGCCATCATCGCCGCCAACGGCCACACCTAAGTAATCGCTCAGCTTATTGAGTATGGTTAACAAAAATTAACCTTTTTACTTAACTATATCTCAACTTATTAAACGTAATTTATTGATAATATTTAGATAATAGCGAAACTATAGTTATTGCTAAATATCTATGTTTGATATTCTATTTGCGTACGCGCTTACTCCAGTAATGTTGAGCTGAGGCAAAAATGCGGTTTTTATTGATAGGTTTCGTATGTCTCGCAGTCACCGGCTGCGCATTACCGGTATCAGTGCAGATTGCCTCCTGGGCCGCTTCAGGCCTCAGCTATGTAACGACAGGTCGAAGCGTTTCCGATCACGCCGTATCCGCTGTCGCCTCGCGCGATTGCGCCCTGCACCGCATTATTCTCGGCGAAGAAATTTGTGTGAATACCAATGATGAAACAGAAGGCACCGTCATCGTACAGGCGGAGGAAGCTCCCCAGAATTCAGCTGAACGATTGCGCGAAAGTCTGATTTCGCTCGCCGAAGGACAGAACATTGAGGCGAAAGAAACCGCCGCTTCCAATGAGTCCGCAGCCGATCAAGCAGCACCTTTGGGCAACGCGCTGTTGGCCGTCGCGGATACTCTGAATAAACTCAAACCTATCGACGACCGGAAAGTCATTATTAGCAAGCGGGAAAACGGACAGCATTATCTGGTTCTCGGTCGGTACCAGCAATTGAGTGAGGCAGAAGATACCCGCGACCGTCATGCCAGCTTGAACACCGTAATCCGCATGGTTCTCGCAGAGGGAAGCCTGCTGTTTCAGGTCACGGCCGGGCCGTATACGCAGCCCGAAGCAAAGCAAGCTGGTGAGACAATTACCTTGCGCGGAAGTTCTTCACCCGAAATCGCACGCCTCTGCCCGGACCGCGCAACCCAGGCACCCTGCTACGATAGTTCGAACCAGTTGGCCGCCAAGTCCCGCTGAGCCGGTAACGCCACGGGACAAACCACCCCGTCTGGCGTCAGTTTATCATCCAGATTTCGGCACGCCGATTGGCGGCCTCTCCCGCCGCCGTATACTCCGCATATACAGGCGCGGAATCGCCCAATGCCTCCACAGCAATCCGGTTACGCGGCACACCAAGGCTGACGAGCGCCGATGCCACGGCATTCGCACGGCTCGACGAAACCTCGAAATTGATCCGTGACCTCCGGTCAGAATCAAAGGTCCTAGCCCGGCCGCTGGCATGTCCCGTGATCCGTATCCGGCTCCCTGTCGACCGTTGCGCCGCGGCAACCTGTTCAAGAATCCGTACATCTGCCGGCTGAAGCGATTTCGAATTATCGGCAAAATAGATGGTCGCCACCTTGGCCGGTGCCGCAAGCTGCGGCGCCTGACGCGGGGCGGCAACCGCCGTCTGTGGCACCAGAACCGGCGGCGCAACAGATGGCCGGGGCGGTACAGGCGTTCTGACGGTCGGTGCGGGCACGGCCACGGGTGGTGGCGGCGGCACGGCTACAGGGACTCTGGCAATCTGTGGCGGGGGCGGAACGGCTGCTGGTACCGAACGAACGGTCGGCGGTGCGACGGGTGCCGGCACAGGTCTTACAACCGCTGGCGGCGGCGGGACAGATGCCCGCAACGACGGCGCCTGAACCGCCCGCTGTGCCGGTACAGGCGCAGAAGGTACTGTTGGCGCAGCAACACGCTGCTGCGCAGCGCCAATACGCGGACCGGCACTCAGCGGTGCGTTCCCCGTCCGCCTCGCCGATTCCTGCTGGACTTCCGATTCGGTATATCGGGCATTTTCTTGATCTGAAACAAGGCCTTCGCGTATTTCCGCCTGCTGGCTCTCCAGAGTCGGCGCCACGGGCCGGTCCGGTACAGACCCTAAATTCGGAAAATCCTTATTCGCCTCGGCAGCGTCCTGTGGATGATCATCTTCGAACCATTTCACCGGGTTCACGACATCGGGTACACTTTCGCAACCGGCAGCCATCACCGACAACGCCAGCATAAACACCGGAACGGTGATTCTACCTGCTCCAAACGATTTGGCGGTCAACCCTGCTTGATTTTTATTGCACTGCAACATAGGTTCATCCTGCTTCACAGAGACAGTTGCGACGTCCATCGGAACGCAACGAAAGACTTGTCTGAAAGTGTGGCAAGAATAGGGAACATGTCATGAGCGATCAATTAGACAGCACGGCGGCCCATGGAAATGATGCGGAAGGCGATGTCTCTGAACTCGCCCAGAATCTCGCAAAAGTCGCCGAGCGCACGAAACGCATCGCCCAGATCCTTATCGAAAAACAGCAGCACGGTGATAAATCGACGGAAGAACTGTCGTTTGGCCATGCCGACCCGATGAATATCGGTGAAGCTTTCCTGACAATGACCAAAAACATGATAGCCAATCCGTCAAATATTCTGGATGCCCAAGCCGAATTATTCCGGACATATGGCGACCTGTGGCAATACACCACCCGGCGTATGCTGGGTGAAACGCCGGACCCGCTCATCAAACCGGCGCCAGACGACCGGCGATTCGCCGACCCCGCCTGGGAAAGCAGCGGTGTTTTCGAGTTCATCAAGCAGTCTTATCTGCTGACCGCGAAGTGGCTGGTCGACACCGTTCATGATATCGACGGAATGGATCCCAGGAATTCACGCAAAGTCGACTTCTACACGCGCCAGTTCGCCAATGCGATCGCACCGACCAACTTTATCCTGACCAACCCGGAAGTCTTGCGGGCGACGATCGACACCAAGGGCGAAAACCTGATCAATGGTCTCGACAACCTGATCGATGACCTGGAACGCGGCGATGGCAACCTGCGCATCCGGATGGTCGACGATACCGCCTTTGAAGTCGGCAAGAATATCGCGACGACGCCGGGCAAGGTCATTTACCAGAATGACCTGATGCAACTGATCCAGTTTGCGCCGCGTACCAAGCAGGTCTATCGCCGGCCGTTGCTGATCATGGCGCCCTGGATCAACAAATATTACATCCTCGACCTGCGGGAAAAGAACTCGTTCATCCGCTGGGCCACGGATCAGGGACATACGGTCTTTATCGTTTCCTGGGTCAATCCGGATGAAAAGCTCGCCCATAAATCCTTCGAAGATTACATGAAGGAAGGCCCGCTGGAGGCACTGGACGCTATTGAACAGGCGACCGGCGAGAAAGAGGTAAACGTCATCGGCTATTGCCTGGGCGGAACGCTTCTGGCGGCGACACTCGCCTATATGGAAGCGAAGAAGGACAAGCGGTTTACCGCGGCTACTTTCTTCACCGCGATGATCGATTTCTCCGAACCCGGTGAACTGGGTGTCTTCATCGATGACGAACAGGTCACGACGCTGGAGGAGCGCATGAATGCGCGCGGTTATCTGGAAGGCAGCGAGATGGCGACGACCTTCAACATGATGCGCGCTAACGACCTGATCTGGTCCTTCGTGATCAACAACTATCTGCTGGGCAAGGGTCCCTTCCCCTTTGACCTGCTTTACTGGAATTCCGATTCAACGCGCATGCCCGCCGCAATGCACGGCTTCTACCTGCGCAAGATGTATGTCGAGAACAAGCTGATCGAACCGGGCGGTATCGAACTGGATGGCGTGCCCATCGATCTGACGACCGTCAATATTCCAAAATTCATCCTGTCGACCCGCGAAGATCACATCGCCCCGTGGAAATCGACCTACGCCGCGGTCAATACCTACAAGGGACCGGTAAAGTTCTGCCTCGCCGCGTCGGGGCACATCGCCGGTGTGGTCAATTCGGCCGATAGCGGCAAGTATTCGCACTGGACCAATTCAAAGAAGCCGAAGAGCCCCGATGCTTGGCTCGAAGGCGCAACCGAGCACAAGGGATCCTGGTGGCCGGAATGGGGCAAATGGATTGCCCGGCACGGTGGCGGCAAAGTCCCCGCGCGGACGCCCGGCGACGGCGCACTGAAGCCCATCGAGGATGCTCCCGGGTCATACGTGAAGCTGCGCCTGAAATAGCGGACACTACTCGACATCGCGCAGCTTGTATTCCCGGCGCAGGATATAGATGCCGCTGGCAACAACGATCATCGTCCCGGTAACAGTCCAGGAATCCGGGATATCGCCCCAGACCATGTAGCCCAGAGCCACAGACCAGATAATCGCGGTGTAGCGCAGGGGTGCCACTACCTTGGCTTCGGCAAACCGGAATGTCTCGATCATGAAGTACTGACCCAGACAAACGCTGCAACCGGTCAACGCCACAAGTCCCCACTCCATGGCATTCGGCATAATCCAGCCAAAGGGCGCCAACGGCAGCGTCAGCACCATCGCAATGACGCTGGAAGAAAACAGGATCGCCAGCGACCCTTCATGGGCCGTCAGCCGTCGGCTGATGATATCGCGGATCGCCCCGGACAGGGCCACGCCCAACGGTAACAGCGCCAGCAGGCGAAAGGCTTCCGGCGTCGGGCGGGTGATAATAACGATGCCGAGGAATCCGACGATGATCGCCACCCAGCGCCGCCAGCCGACATTCTCGCCCAGAAACGGAATCGCGAGCGCGGTCAGAAACAACGGGCCGGCGAAAGTCAGCGCGATGGTGTCCGCCAGCGGCAATACAGCGACCGCGAGGATAAACAAAATGCCGTTGATAAACTGGACACCGCCCCACAGCAGATGCCCCCGCGGGTTGCCGATGCGGATCACCGCAAGGCTGCGATAACGCGCCGCGATCGCCAGAATGATCAGGCAGATCACGGCCGAGCGCATGCTCAGCAGTTGCGTCGCGGGGATCGTATCGCTCAGCCATTTCAACAACGCGTTGTTCAGTCCCATGAACAGCGTGCTGAGCACCATCAGGATGATGCCCTTGAACTTGGCGTTTTCGTGGCTTGTGGCGAATGATGTCATGAGCAGGCGCTTCCTTGCGGCCAGCCAGACTATCCCGCCACCACGGCTACGTCATCAAATCTGCCAGTTCGCCCATATCGCTGACGATCAGGTCAGGCTGGTGTGGTGTCTGACCGAAGGGGCGTTTGCGGCGGTCGATAAAAGCCGTGCGCATGCCGAAGGATTTGGCGCCGGTGCAGTCGAAGGTGTGATTGGCGACGAACAGGATCGACGACCGGTCGAGATCAAGAATTTCCGCCGCGACTTCATAGGTCCGGAAATGCGGTTTGAAATAACCCGCCTCTTCCACCGATATGGTTTCATCAAATGCGAACCCGATATACGGCTTGGCCTTCTGCAGCATGTCACGGTCGCCATTCGACAAAATGGCCAGGCGGTAGTTCTGCGTCAGCCGGGTTAGCGCGTCGGGTACTTCGGGAAACGGTTCCAACCGCACAATGGCTTCGACCAGTTCCTCGACTTCGGCCGAAGTATGTTCCACGCCCGCACGGTTCAGCGCAAAATCCACCGAACGGTGACCGATTTCCCGGTACGGCGTGTGCCCGCGATCGCAGAGCGAATCGATCATCGAATTCTCAAAATGCGTCCGGCGCCACCATGTTACGAAGCGGTGTGGATCTGTCGTGACGCCTTTCTTCGTAAAATATGCACGGACGACTTCGGTCAACCCGGTCTGCATATCGACCACTGTCCCGTACTGATCGAACAGCACCGCTTTGGTTTCGCGCTTCAGCATGTCGATATCAGACATATTTCGTCTCCCTCGGTTCCGTCACAGACCACATCATTGACACCATCAATAAGATAAAACAAATATATCACCAGCATAGTTTCTATATAATTTTTTGATGGCTAAATATGTTCGATCTCAGGCAATTGCGAACCTTCCTTGAAATCACGGGCTGTGGCAGCTTCTCGAAAGCGGCAGACCGCCTGCGCATCGCACAACCCGCATTGACCCGACAGATCCAGATGCTCGAGGCAACCCTGGAAACGAAGCTGTTCGACCGTCACAGCCGGGGCATAGATCTGACCGATGACGGGAAGGCCTTCCTGTTACGCGCACAGGATATTCTGCGCGAAACAGATCGTACACTGGAAGAATTTCGCGCCCGGTCCGGCACCGTTTCCGGCCCGGTCGCCCTGGCCATCGCGCCGGCAATGACCGATTTCCTGCTGGGAGACCTGATCGCGGGATACAAACGCGAACATCCCGGGGTCCGGATCGAAATCGTCGAGGGTTTCACCGGCTATATCGAGGAGTGGCTGGTCAGTGGACGTGTCGATCTCGCCATACTCTATGACCCACAGCCGGACCGGCGCATCCGCTGCGAAGCCCTCGTCGCAGAAAAACTCTACGCTATTGGCCCGCCGGAAATGACTCTGCGAACGGAACGTCCCTGCGCGCTGGCAGACCTCGACCTGACACGCCTGATCACCGCCAGCCCGGGGCAACGCCTGCGCGATGTCATTGAATCCGCCGCCAGCGCCGCGCAAATCGACCTAATCCCGGCGATAGAGGCAAACTCGCTGAACGTGCACAAGGCCCTGCTGCGCGCCGGTCAGGGTATTTCAATCCTGCCCTACGCCGCCATCCGTAATGAAGTGGACCGTGGCGAACTGACCGCCGCGCCGATTTCCGCACCCGAAATTGTCTGGCAGGTCACCCTTGCGACCCCGGCATTCGGACGCCCCTCCCTCGCCGCCCGCACCCTCGCGGATACAATTCGGCAATCCGTCAGCGAACGGGTCGCCGCCGGATCCTGGCCGGGTCAGGCCTAGAGGATTTCAAACACGTCGTAGAGCGCCTTGTCCGGCAACCGCCGACCGACGCCGACCGAAACAATTCGGTTCAGCCATTCATATTTGCGGGCGGCGGTTTCGAAAAATGGCGCGTTCCGCAAATAATATTCTGACGGATCGACCATTTCGCCATCTGCGATCCGCTGCATGACCTCCGGTGTGCCATGGCGGACACCGGTGTAATACATATGGATCAGCGCATCATCGTCGGTGCGCAGCATCATGCGGACATTCGGCGTCATCGCGCCATCGCCCCGCACAAGCTTCTGGTCCATCCCGCCGGCCAGCACCTCACCCCGCAGTCGCGGTCCTTCGAAACTGCCCGGCCCCAGCAGATCGATATGACGGGTGCCGAACTGGGTCTGCCCGACATCAATAAACTGCGCCACCCCGACGGTGATCGTGAACAGATATTCTGATTTGAGTTCCGGCATTTCTCTACTCCCCATTAGGCAGTGCACCATAACGGGATGCGCACATCACAGTCACCCCGTTCGCGCATTGAAAAACCCCCGTCCTGGGGGCGGGGGTTTTTGTGTTTCGGCATACGCCGATAAAGCTTGCCGCTTGGTTTTATGCCATGCCCGAGACGCCGGACAATGGTGGCAAGCGCGTTTCGCCGTTTCGGTGGCTTGCGCCTTGTGATGCGAGTCATCCTTCTGCACTCCTGTTTTCACGAACAGGGGCTATGTGGCGCAGATTGGCTGACAGTGCAATCTATTCGTCGACCTGCAGCCCCTCGCGAAACCGCGATTGATTGGCGACGTAAAAATCAACCGTTTCCTTGATCATCGCCGTATCCGCCGCGGTTGTCTGGCGGATGACCCTGCCGGGCGTTCCCATCACAACCGAATTATCGGGAATTTCCTTCAAATCCGGAACCAGCGACCGCGCCCCGATGATGCAGTTCCGCCCCACCTTCACACCGTTCAGCACAATCGCACCGATACCGATCAGCGATCCGTCTCCGATCGTGCTGCCATGCAGAATCGCGCCATGCCCCACGGTCACATTCGCGCCAATCGTCAGCGGTTGGCCCGGATCGGTGTGCAGGATACAGCCATCCTGCACATTGGAATTTTCCCCGACATAAATGGGTTCATTGTCGCCGCGCAGCACCGCGTTCCACCATACGCTGGACCGCTTCGCCAGATGCACGTCGCCGATCACGGCAGCGCTGGGCGCGATGAAATAGTCTTCACCGCTGACCCGAACGCCGCCCAAAGAATACTTCACGACGGCCCAGGCCTAACCCAGGGTCGCGCCGACAGCGATACCGCTGCTGGCAATGAAGTCTTTGGCCGTGATCTTCTTGTCACCTTCCGGACGCACACGCTGCACCAGGATCGATCCGCCAATCGCCGAAACGGTAATCCCGTCATCACTGACGGCAATCACTTCGCCGGGCGCACCGCCTGTTGCATCGGATCGGCGACTGTCGAATACCTGCAGTTCCTTGCCGCCATGGGTCGTCCAGGCGCCGGGCTGCGGGTTCGTGCCCCGGATCAGGTTGTAGACTTCGGCAACCGGCTTGTTCCAGTCGATCTTGCCATCGTCCTTGCGGCACCAGCTTTCATAAGTCTGCTTGGATTCATCCTGCACAACCCGGGGTGCCTTCCCCGCGGCCACCAGGTCGACGCCTTCGAGCATCGCATCCACACCCATCGGGAACAGCTTGTTGAAGTAGACACTGCCGAGCGTATCGTCGGGCCCAATCTCAACTTCCTTCTGCAGCACGATCGGCCCGGTATCCAACCCGTTATCCGGCCAGAAAATACTGAGACCGGTTTTCTCGGAGCCCATGATAATCGGCCAGTTGATCGAACTGGGTCCGCGATGCAACGGCAGCAGCGACGGATGATACTGGATCGTGCCATGGGTCGGAATGTTCAGGAATTCCTCCGGCACAAACTTGGTGACATAGGCCATCACGCCGATATCGGGCTTCAGCGCCTCGCATTCGGCCCAGACCGTCGGCTCCTTGAACGATACCGGCTGGTAGATCGGCAACCCGTGTTCCAACGCCAATGTCTTGATCGGGTCCATTGGCCGGCCATCCTTGTCCGGCGCACAATAAACGGCGATGACATCGTCGCCGCGTTCCAGCAATGCCTTCAGCACCGCTTCGCCAAAGGCCTGCTGCCCATGAATGACAATCCGCATTTTGAAATCCTCCCTTGTTTTATTGCGACGCTATACGGCGCCCGCTTCACGTACCGTTGCGATGGCGCTGTCGTCGAGCCCCAGTTCGCGCAGCACTTCATCTGTGTGTTCGCCCAGCAGCGGCGACCGTTTCACATCTGACGGCGATGCCGACAGTTTGATCGGATTGCCGATGGACAGGTACTTGCCCCGCTCCGGGTGATCGACTTCAACAACCGTTCCGGTTTCACGCAGGGATGGTTCCGCCGCCAGTTCCTTCATCGACAGGATCGGACCACAGGGCACATTCAGCGGATTGAGCGTGTCCATGACGTCAAACTTGGTCTTGGTCATCGTCCATTTTTCGATTTCCGCGAACATGGTTTCCAGTTTCGGCAAACGCGCCTTCGGCGTATTCCATTCCGGATCTTCCAACCAGTCTTCATGGCCGATTTCCTTGGCCAGGCCAGCGAAAGCGGCCGCCTGCGCGATCACGTAGATATAAGCGTCCGGGTCGGTTTCCCATCCCTTGCACTTAACGATCCAACCCGGCTGCCCGCCACCCGACGCATTGCCCGCGCGGGGCGCAGCCTCGCCGAACTCACCATTCGGATACTGCGGATACTCCGTCAACGGCCCATGATCCAGCCGCTGCTGGTCGCGCAGTTTGACCCGGCAAAGGTTCAGCACGCCGTCCTGCATGGCGCATTCGACGCGCTGCCCGACGCCGGAATGCGTCCGATGGAAAAGGGCGGTAACGATGCCCAGCGCCAGGTGCAGCCCGGTACCGGAATCGCCGATCTGCGCACCGGTTACCAGCGGTACATCACCAATCATGCCGGTCGTCGATGCGGAACCGCCGGTACATTGCGCGACGTTCTCATAGACCTTGCAGTCTTCATATTTTCCGGGGCCAAACCCCTTGATCGAGGCATAGATCATGCGCGGGTTCAGTTCCTGGATCCGTTCCCAGGAAAAGCCCATCCGGTCCATCGCGCCCGGTGCGAAATTTTCGACCAGCACATCGCAATGCTTGATCAGCTTTTCGAAAATTTCCTTGCCGGAATCCGACTTGGTGTTCAGCGTCATACCGCGCTTGTTGTGGTTCAGCATGGTGAAATAAAGGCTGTCCACGTCGGGGATATCCTGCAACTGCCCCCGTGTCGCATCGCCCACGCCGGGGCGTTCGACCTTGATGACATCCGCGCCGAACCAGGCCAGAAGCTGGGTACAGGTCGGGCCGGACTGCACATGGGTCATATCGAGAATCTTGACCCCTTCCAAAGCTTTGCTCATTACATCGTTCCTGTTCTTGCTGTGAGTTTCGAAAGAGCGCGGCTATTTGCGCGCCACGACGCTTTGCGGATTAAGGTTGCCGATACGGCCGCTTTCGGTACCGGCAGATTCATCAATGACGGCATTGACGAGGGTCGGCTTGCCGGAATCCATAGCCGCGTTGACGGCCTGTTTCAGTTCATCCGGGGAAGTTGCCGTGACACCGACACCGCCGAAACCCTGCATCATCATGTCGTAGCGGGAATCCTTGACGAACACGGTCGTCGAGACATCCTCACCACCCGAAGGGTTGACCCCGGTGCCCTGATAGATCCCGCCATTGTTGAAGACGACGACACAGACCGGCAGGTTGTAGCGGCAGATGGTTTCGATCTCCATGCCGGAAAATCCAAAGGCGCTGTCGCCTTCGACAGCCAGCACGGGATTGCCCGTTTCCACGGCTGCGGCAATCGCCATGCCCATACCGACGCCCATGACGCCCCAGGTACCCACATCAAGCCGCTTGCGGGGCTTGTACATGTCGATGATGCTGCGGGCGAAATCGAGCGTATTGGCGCCTTCGTTGACCAGCATCGCGTCGGGCCGTTCCTTGATGATCGTCCGTAACACGCCAAGCGCGCCCTGATAGTCCATCGGCACGTTATTGTTCTGCAGCCTTGGCGCCATCCGGGCGACGTTGGTTTCAACCTTCTCCCGAACCGCACCGGTCCAGTCGGACGGCGGCGCGGACCAATCCTTGCCCATACCGTCCAGCAGCGCCCCTACGCAGGACGCGATATCGCCAACCAGCGGCGCCACGATTTCGACATTGCTGTCCATTTCCTTGGGCTCGATATCGACCTGGATGAACTTCTTCGGCTTGTCCCCCCAAGTCTTGCCCTTACCGTGCGACAGCAGCCAGTTAAGCCGGGCCCCGATCAGCATCACGACATCGCTTTCCTTCAGGGCGAGCGAACGTGCCGCACCGGCTGACTGCGGATGCGTGTCCGGCAACAGCCCCTTGGCCATGCTCATCGGCAGGTAGGGAATGCCACTCTTTTCGACAAAGGTGCGGATTGCCTCGTCAGCCTGCGCATAAGCGGCGCCCTTGCCCAGGATAATCAAGGGACGTTCAGCCCCCTTGAGCACGTCGAGCGCTCGCGCGACCGATTCCGGTGCGGGCAACTGCCGCGGTGCCGCGTCAATGACCTTGACCAGTGTCTTCTCGCCGGCGGCCACTTCCATGACCTGCCCGAAAAGCTTCGCCGGAAAGTCGAGATAAACCCCGCCCGGACGGCCGGAAACCGCAGCGCGGATTGCCCGTGCAATGCCAATCCCGATGTCTTCCACATTCAGAACGCGGTACGCCGCCTTGCAAAGCGGCTTGGCGATGGCCAACTGGTCCATTTCCTCATAATCGCCCTGCTGCAGGTCGACGATTTCGCGTTCCGACGAGCCACTGATCAGGATCATCGGAAAGCAGTTGGTCGTCGCATGGGCAAGCGCGGTCAACCCGTTGAGGAAACCCGGCGCGGAAACGGTCATGCAGACACCCGGCTTTTGTGTCAGGTACCCGGCAATGGCCGCGGCATAACCGGCATTCTGTTCATGCCGGAATGACAGAACCCGCATACCCGCGCCCTGCATGTACCGGCCCAGATCCGTAATCGGAATCCCGGGCACATTGTAAACCGTGTTGATATCATTCAACTGCAATGCGTCGATAACAAGATTGAAGCCATCCGTTAACGTCGCGTCCGGCGCGATTTCTTCAGCCATTCTAACCTCCCCTACGCCCGGTGCCGGGCAACTAAGTCTTCATTTTAATCCAGATAATGCACGTTCTGTTCGACATGCGCGGCAAGGTCGAGCGTGTGCTGCCGCGCCAGTTTCTCCGCGAACTCCGTATCGCGTTGTTCCAGTGCTTCGATGATATTCATATGATCGATGATGGACCGGCTGGCGCGATCATTTTCGGCAATCGTCTTGGCCCGGATCGCCCGCATATGAATAAACAGGTTATTCGCCGTTTCGATCAGCAGGTCGCAATGGCTCATCCGCAGCAACGCCTGATGAAACCGGATATTGCGATCTGAATACTCGTCGATATTCGCCTGCACCTGATCGCCGTCCGGGGTTGCGAACAGGGTGCGCAGTGACGCGATTTCGGCATCCGTGGCGTTCAGGGTAATCAGCCGTGCCGCCATGCTTTCCAGCGCGGCCCAGACCGTAATCATCTGCAGAATTTCCCGCTTCGGCTTGCGGACGACAAACACGCCACGGCGCGGCACAATCCGCACCAGCCCTTCCTGTTCCAGCCGTGCGATGGCTTCACGGATCGGCGTGCGGCTGACACCAAGCTGTTCGGACAATGCGCGCTCGTCCAGCCGGGGTTCGTCCGGGCTCGCATAAATGTCCATCGCCGTAATCGCCTGCTTCAACGCGTCATAGGTCCTGTCCTTCAGGCTGAGGACATCTTCTATCGGTTGAACAATGGCGACGGCTGGTGTCATGAATGCGTCTCAGTGACCGTGCAAAACAAGCCCGAAATTCGGTGGTATACATTATGCCAAGGGATAATTGCCCTGCAAGCCGCCATTTCAAGAAAACCGAAAAAATGGCGAAACGGCGTTCCCATCGAACAAATAAAGATGGAATTACCGAATAATTACCGCCGTTTCCAACGTATATAGATTGGATGGCGTGACGCAGAGGTCAAAAACAATTTTGGCGCAGACGGTCAAAACGATAACCGCAAGCATCGCGCGAAGTTGTTCACCGCGTATCTTTTCGCCGATACCGGCACCGAACTGCGCGCCGACAACGGCGCCGACCAGCAGCACCAGCGCCAGGACAACATCCACACTCTGACTCATCTGCGCGTGAAAGAAGGTCGCGTTGCCGGTCACAAACATAATCTGCAGCAGTGAGGTCCCAACCATGACCGAGGTTGGCATGCCGAGCAGGTAAATCATTGCTGGCACCATAATGAACCCGCCGCCAACGCCCATAATCGCCGATAGCACGCCGACCGCGACACCGATCGCCAACGGCAACAGCGCACTGATGTAAAGTTTCGAACGCCGAAACCGCATCTTGAACGGCAGACCATGCAACCAGGTATGCTGATGCAGCTTTCGAAGCCGGTTCGTGTTGCTCTTGCGCATGGTCCGCACGCTTTCAACCAGCATCAGCAGACCGATCGCGCCAAGGAACACGACGTAACAGAGCATGACGACCAGATCGACCTGCCCGAGACCCTGCAGCAGGGCGAAAAGCTGAACCCCGCCCGTTGACCCGATAAGGCCGCCGAGTATCAGGATCACGCCCATCTTTACATCGACATTGCCGCGCTTCCAGTGCGCATAGGCGCCTGAAACAGAGGATGCCAGGATCAGATTGGCGCCGCTCGCGACCGCGACAGCCGGCGGCACTCCCAGAAAGATGAGAAGCGGCGTCATCAGGAATCCACCACCGACACCAAAAATACTCGACAACACCCCGATACCGGCACCAAGGCCGATAAACACAAAGATATTTACCGAGATTTCGGCAATGGGAAGATAGAGGTACATTTGTTCCGTAACTTTTTCTGGCGGCGCTTCAAGCCGCCTTCACGTCGCCTCCAGCCAGCAACCGGAAACCATCGCGTAATTGCCCGGCGCCCCGCACAACAAACTGTACGCCAAACCAGACCAGCAGGAAAATGGCGATATAGCCGCAGGCCTCCAGGATCGCGCCCAAAGGATCGGCCAGACGCAACGCTTCCGTAGCGACGATGCCCAGTGCCGCCTGCGCCTGTTCGGCCTTTTCCGGCAACTGACCGAGAACGCCCAGTTCATCCAGCGCGAGCTTGACGTCCGTCAATGGTTGCGCCGCCGTCGCCATGACACCATAGGCATCGCGAAAAGGCTTTGCGAGCGTTTCACCGAACCGGCTTTCCGTGAGCGTAACCTGGGGCCAGCAGTTGATCGGTTTCGGTTTCTTACCGAATTTCAACTGATGCCCGCATATCGCTTTATGGATAGTCGTTACTTTCAAACCCGGCACCGTTATCTGTTCCATCGTCTGCAAAACCGGTTCGACCGTCACGGCGGCCTTGGCGAATTCCTTCCCCACAGCATCCAGCCCCTCACCCGCCGAAGCCAGATGCGTGGTTACCCGGTCCGCCGTCGCCTGCACCAGGATAACGGACTGGTTTGCGGAATCCCGGATCGCGACAAGCTGCGGTTCGACCGTTTGCCAGCGCTCTTCGAAAACGCCCTTCCAGGAAACAAATGCCACGGTAATGCCCAGGAGTAGCGCCAACGGCAGCAATGTGTTCACGATCATTACAAGGCCCTGCAGACGGGTCAGCATCACATGTCTCCATTTCTGTGTCGGATCGGGATAAACCACTTGTTCGTTTCAGGCCTTCCAGCATAGCCTGTGCGCCCGATTTAATAGCAGAAAGGCCCGACGCATGGCTGACAAGATCGTCCTCTGGCGCCCCATGTACGACCAGACCGGGCACAAACTGCTCACGGATGCCGGCAAGGACATTGTCATCGTCGACAGTTCCGATGCCCAGGAACTGGTCAAGGAACTGCAGGGTGCCAAGGCGCTCTGGGTCCGCACACCGGAACGGGTCACCGAGGACATCCTTGACGCCGCCGGCGACCTCGCCATCGTTTCTACTTCCGGATTCGGAACAGATAATATCGATATCCCGGCCGCGACCGCGCGGGGCATCCTGGTCGTGAACCATCAGGGCTTCGGGCGCACGCCCGTGGCCGAACATTCGCTCATGCTGATGATGGCGGCGCTGAAGCAGATCCGCTGGGGCGATTCATCCGCGCGGGATGGCAGTGCCTGGAACCAGCGCACGGGGCTAGACATATTCGAACTTGAAGGCAAGACCGTCGGCCTGGTCGGACTCGGCTATATAGGGTCCGAACTCGCTCGCAAACTGATCCATGGCTTCAATTGCCGCGTGCTGGCCTATGACCCCTATGTCGATCCGCGGCTGGCGCTGACCAGCGGCGTCACGCTCATGAACGACCTCAACGCGATGCTGTCGGAATGCCGCATCCTTTGCCTTTGCGCGGAGTTGACGGACGAAACCCGTAATATGATCAGCACGGAACAACTGGCGGCGATGCCGGAAGGCGCAGTCGTCGTGAACGCCGCGCGCGGTCAGTTGCTGGACCTCGACGCGCTGGTAAAAGCGCTGGACAATGGTCCGGTCGCCGCAGCGGGCCTGGATGTCGTCTATCCCGAACCCCTCGCACCGGGCCATCCGGTCCTGACCCATGAGAAGATCGTCCTGTCGCCGCATATCGCCGGCATGTCGGTCGAGGCAACCAACCGGCTGGCCCATTCCGCCGCCGATCAGATCATCACCGCGCTTGGCGGTCAGTTGCCCAAGTTCCCGCTAAACCCCGCAGCCTGGGAGGGACCTAACGCCCGCCGGCCTGGCTGACGGCGCCGGACAAACCCTGGGCAGCGCTTTCCGCAAGTAAAGCCTGCCCCAGCGTCTGGTACTCGGCTTTCCGCCGGCTGCCGCGCCGCCATGCCAGCCCGATTTCACGACAGGCATGTGCATCCCGCAATTCCCGCACAACCAGCCCGGTGCCATCCAGAATACCGGCATCCAATGCAAGCTGCGGTGCCAGCGTTGCCCCCAATCCATTGGCAACCATTTGTACCAGCGTAAACAATGACGTCGCCTCGAACGGACCCTGCCCGCGCGGCGCTTGCGGTCGCAGTGAACAGACGCTCAGGGCGTGGTCGCGCAGGCAATGCCCGTCGGCCAGCAATAGCAGCGAATCCGGTGACAGGTCGGTCGACGCAATCTGCTTGAGATCCGCCATCGGATCATCCGCACGACAGACGAGCGAAAAACGGTCCTCAAACAGCGACATTGTTTCAATATTGGCGGCGTCATACGGCAAGGCCAGCAATACGACGTCAAGCGAGCCCGTTTCCAGTTGCTCGAGCAGCGCCGCCGTCAGGTCTTCCTTCAGATAGAGCTGCAGGCCCGGATAAGCCTTGCGCAGCAGCGGCAAAATCTGCGGTAACAGGAACGGGCTGATGGTCGGAATAACCCCCATCCGCAATGGCCCTGTAAGGGGCTCCTGCGCTGTCTCCGCCAATTGCATGATATCCTCAACGCCCTGCAGAATCGGTCGCGCCATAGCGACAACTTCCTCTCCAAGCGGCGTGAAGGCGACGCGTCGCTTGGTCCGCTCAACCAGCACAGCACCCAGCAACGTTTCCAGCTCGGCAATCGCGGCGCTCAGCGTGGATTGGGTCACCAGGCAGGTTTCCGCCGCGCGTCCGAAATGCCCTGCCTCCAGCAATGCCGTCAGATATCGCAGCTGCTTCAGGGTTGGGGGATAATTAATCGCCATAACCGATTTATATCAACATTTTTTCTCATTGGAACGATTTTATTTTGCCCCCTATATCTGTTGCATCAGACGACGACAACCAATCGCCAAGGAGCAGCCCGATGATCGATACCCCCAAACGCGTCCCCGACGTCACCTTCAAAACCCGTGTCCGGGATGAAACCGTCGAGGGGCCGAACCCTTACCGCTGGCAGAACCGGAGCACCGACGAGATTTTCAAGGGACGCCGCGTCGTGCTGTTCGCGCTGCCGGGGGCTTTCACCCCGACCTGCAGTTCAACCCACCTCCCCGGTTACGAAAACCAGTGCGCGGCGCTGAAGGAAAAGGGCGTAGACGAAGTCATCTGCCTGTCGGTGAATGATGCGTTCGTCATGTTCCAGTGGGGCAAGGCGCAGGATGTACAGAACGTCACCATGCTGCCGGATGGCTCCGGGGAATTCACCCGCAAGATGGGCATGCTCGTCGACAAGGACAATCTCGGTTTCGGACACCGCAGCTGGCGCTATTCGATGCTGGTCGATGACGGTGACATCAAGCAGATGTTCGTCGAGCCGGGTTACTGCGACAACGCCGAAGACGACCCGTTCGAGGTATCGGATGTCGATACGATGATCGGCTACCTGTCGAAGCAAAACACGGCTGACGCCGCTTAGACATTACCAACCCGCCCTTCCGCTAAGATTGTCATATTGACGACACGAAAGGGCGGGTATGATCCGGACATGCTGTCCTTCAGAAGCCATAGCCGCAATCATTCGATAATCGGAAAAATGTCGCGCACCATTTTTGGCGTTATCTGCGGCGGCATTGCGCTGCAGGCCGTGTACTGCGGCAACGCTGCCGCAGACGGCCCGAAAATCCGGATCGCGCCGATTCAGATGATCGAAGAAGACCGGGATGCCAGAACCATCGGCGGCCTGACATGGCGCGGCGGCTTTGCCGTGACGATAAAGGATCCCCGCTTTGGCGGACTTTCGGCACTGCAGGTCAGCGCCGATGGCAATCAAATACTCGCAGTCACCGACAAGGGAGAGTGGTTTCGCGCCGAACTGACCTATCGCGACGGAATGTTGAGCGGCCTCGAAAAGGCCGAAATTTTCCCGCTTCTGGGGCCGACCGGACAGCCGATCACCGGCAAGACCAATTCAGACGCAGAATCCCTGGCACAACTTGGACCAAACGACTTCGCCGTCAGCTTTGAGCGGGTCCACCGGATATGGCGTTACAATGGCGCACCTGACCCGGCATTGGCATCGGCGATTCCGGTTCCCGCACCGGCCCGCTTTGTAAAACTGCCCGACAATGGCGGTATCGAGGCGATGACGCCGCTCTGCGACGGCCGGCTGCTGGCAATTGCCGAACGCAGCCGGAAAGCACAGGGAACAGTCGAGGCCTGGGTTCAGGCGAAATCCGGATGGCGCGCCCTCACATATCCCCTCGCCGCAGGGTTACGGCCCACTGGTGCGACGACCTTGCCCAATTGCGACATTCTGGTTGTCGAGCGCAGCTTCAGTCTCATTTCCGGGCTCGAAATTAGAATCGTCCGGATACCCGCTGTCGAGATTGATGGCGATACTGCCCTGCAGACACGTGAAATTGCGCGGTTCCAGCCACCAGTCTCAATGGATAATTTCGAAGGCATTTCCGTTCGGCAAAACGAGCATGGCGAAGTGCTTGTCTATATCGTCTCCGACGACAATTTCTCACCGCTGCAACGGACCCTGCTGGTCATGTATCGCCTGGACGATGCCGCGCCCTGAAGACGCTAACCCTGTGGTTCGCAGTAAACGCCGCGATTTCGCAATTTTCCACATAAGGCGCCGGCGTCGGCGACTCCGACAGGCGCGGCGTACAATCTGTAAAAAATACCTTTTTCCGGCACCTCGATCCGGCGAATATCGGCGCGCAACGCCCCCAATAGATCACTATTACGCCGTGCAAGTTGCTCCCATCCACGACGAGCGTTCGAAAGATCGCGATAAGACGCGAGATGCACGCCTTGCTGCGGTGCTGCGCTCGCGATCTGCCTCGGTGCCGCAGGCGGAGTCGGCGGCGTCGCTTCTTCCGCAGCCTCATCCGCCACCTGTTTTCCAGAAGAATCGGAAAGGTCGCTGGCAGCCCGTTCTGGCAAGGGCGGTGGCGGTGGCGGTGGTGGACGATTAGCGATTTGTGGCACCGGCACAGGAATCGGCTTTTGAATCACCTCAGCAACAGGGGCCTTGGCTTTTGGTCTGGCGACGGGGACAGGCGGCAACCCGCTCCCGGTCGGTGATGCGAGTGTCAGCGCTTTTGGCGGTGATGGAACAGGACTTGGTGCGGAAATCGGCGCGGCACGAACCGGGCCCTTCTCTGTCGAAACTGGCTTCGGTGGTGGTGGCACCGGCGGCGTAATTCTGGCTGTTTGAAACTTTCGCGGTGCCGGCACGGAAGGTGGACGTATCGCCCGGGGCTTCGGCCGTGGCGGTACCACACGAGGTGCCGCAGTCACGCCAACGCCAGCTTTCTTGGACGCTGTGGCAACAACAGACGGCTTTACCGGAATCTGTGGCGGCGCCCGATTGCCGCCAAAACGGGGCTCCTTCAACAGCACCGAATCCATCGCCGAATTAACATCTAGCGCTTGCGTAGATTTGGCGGGCGTCATCTTCACTGGAACGGGCGGTGAAGTCTTCGGTGAGCGGGCTGGGACAGGCGTCGGCGCGGCCGTCGCGACAACTGGCTCTTCCTTTGCCAGGAACGGCAGCTTTGCAGGTGCTTTGACGACGCCAGCAATCGACGTTCCGTCGCTGCGCTCGAATGACAGCAAATTCCGCGTGCGTCCCCTGCTGCCACCCGTTGCCCCAATGCGCTGGACCACGTAATGGCCGACCTTGGGCGCATAGTAGAACACGACTTCCCCCGGCTCTTCCCGGCCACAGGCAACGACAAAGGTATCGAAAACATTGCCGAGTACCTCGACATCCTCCTGGCCCGTTACCGAACAGGACCAGGCATGCTCCCACCCGAATGGTGGACTGCTTGTCGTGACCGTTGAACGAAAACGGAGCGTTGCGCCGACCTTCATGGGAAAGAGTGATCCTTCCACATCGCGGATGAATCGCCGGCCCGAGCCGGACTTTTGATTATTCCATTCCAGCGCCGGCAACAGTGGATTAAAGCCGGTCACCTGCCGGTCACCGGCATCGCTGAGCCAGCGAACCCGCTCGCCCTCTATCGCGACCACCTCCCAGCGCACGACTGGATTATCAAATGTATACCTGTCGCCAACCCGATATTTGGGATCGCCACTGTCCTGCGCCCCCGTCACGGGCACAACCGTGGCTTCGGGGGCCTTGCCACCTTGCAGGAAGTCCAGTCCCGGCAACGTGTTGCATCCCGCCGGCAACAACAGCAGCAAACAGTAAAACACCCGAAAGCGCATCGTCCCGGGGCTCCTTGTCACGAGGTCACGCATTTTCATGAAACGCCAGTATAGCGCAGATATGCGTCTCATAAGACACTATATCGCCACCATCAACTGTGGCTTCGAAACGGACCCGATCAGAAACCGATACGCCCGAAATTACTGGGAAGAAGAGGCAACTTCCACGCCCAGAACTTCCGGCGTCAACATACCGGTCCGGCGTGTCAAAAGATAACTGGCGATCCGCGCATCATAATCCGCGGTGATCAGCTTGATCCGCGCATCGGACACTTCACGCTCCGCATCAAGAACATTCAGCGCCGTTTCCTTGCCGGATTCCCGCAAACGCTTTTTCGCGTTGAAAACCTCAATCGCGAGATTGACGGCGTTCTGCAGCAGATCGACACGGCGGCGGCCGGTCATCAACTGGTCCCACGCAACGCGGACATCTTCTTCAATCCGGCGCGACGCAAAATTATAGGTATCTTTCCGGGAGGCAAGTACCCGCGAGGCGACCTCCAAACGAGCGCGTGTCCGGAAGCCAGAAAAGAATTCCCACCGCGCCCGCACCAGCAGCGACTGATCGCGCTGGATGCCTCTGGTGGTCGAAATATTATCCTCGTAATCGATGGCCCCGACCAGGTCGACCGTCGGATAGTACTCGGCCTTTGCGATCCGCCGTCCTTCACGGGCGATATCGGTCTGGAACCGAACCTGCCGCAATGCCGGATGAAACTGCCGTGCCTGCTCTACCGCCGAATCCAAGCTTTCGGGAATCAGCGATTCCTTGGGCCGAATATCCTCCAGCCGCGCAATGTCCGGCATATGGCCGAATAACTGGTTGTAACGGGCCAGCGCTTCCTGAAGACGGCCTTCGAAAGCTACCCGCTGTTCCTTGGCGACCTGCAGCCGGGACTTCGCCTGCAGCACGTCAACCGCGATACCGGACCCGCGCTGAACACGTTCATCTTCAAGTTCCAGCTGTGTCCGGATTGTCTTTTCGGTCGTCTGGGCAACCTTGATCAGTCGCACGTTGCGCAAAATTTCGAGATACTGGTTCAACCCCAGAAAGGTCAGCTCCTGCCTGGTGTTTTCCAGAGCCATTTTCTGCTCGAGCACGCCGGAATTCGCCGCATTCAGCCCGACCTCGTCACGGAACCCGTTAAACAGGTTCTGCGTTGCTGTCAGTGTCAGTTTATCGCGCCGCATGCTGAAGGCATCATCACCGGCGGCCCTGCGGTCAGGACTGTCCGTGCGCTCATAACCGGTATCACCAGTTAATTCGAGGCGGGGGTAAAACGCGCCATACGCCTCATCCATGCGGGCTCCAGCTGCGGCCGCATCGTTGCGCGCACGACGGATATCGGGATGCTGGGTCAGAAGGATGGAAATTTCCTCCTGCAGCGTCTCCGCGGATACCGAAGCGACACCACCGGCGACCGAAACTGCTATCCCGGTGAAAAGCGCTAACGACCAGTTACGCAAGAAGCGAACTCCCCAAATTTACTCTAACAGCCGACACTTTATGGCATTCGACTGAAAACACCTATTATTCTCCAGTACTAATAATAACTTAGCCACTGGTCAAACAGGTTTTTATTTAAAACACCGACATGATTGCTGTTAAGTGTTGCAAAGACGTTACACATCAGCGCTCCCGAAACGCCTCATTTCGCAACTTCAATACCGGTTTTATGAAGTAATTCAGTACGGAACGCGTTCCTGTATGGATATCGACGGTCGCCTGCATGCCCGGCGTTATCGGCAACAGGCCCTGCTCTTCCCCGAGATAGGTTTTTTCCGTCCGCACCACAACCTGGTAGTATGGTACTCCATTCGGGTCCAGATTCGTGCTGGCGCCGATTCGGGCGACGACGCCGTCAAGGCTGCCGTAGCGGACAAAATCATAGGTCGAAATCTTGACCACCGCGCGCTGGCCTTCCTGCACATAGCCACGGTCGAGCGGATTCAGGTGCGCTTCGACAACAAGCCGGTCACTCAGCGGGACAATCTCCATGATCGGTTCGCCCGGCCGGACCACACCGCCGATTGTGTGGTAGCGCATATTCTTGACGACCCCGTCGATCGGACTGCGGATCACCGTCCGCAGCACCTGGTCCGACGCTTCGTTTAACAGCGCATCCACCCGGGCGATCTGCAACTCGACACCGGTCAGATTTTCGATGCTGCTCCCCGTGGCTTTTTCCTGTTCTTCCTCATAGCGTGCCTGGGCTTCCGAAAGGGATGACTTGGCCCGGGGTATCGATTCTTTCAGCACCTCGGACTCACCGGCGAGTTTTTCGGCTTCCCCTTCAAGCTGCAGGTGCTCCATCCGCGGCGTCAGCCCTTCCGACAACAGGCTCTGCGACATGCGAAGCCGTTCACGGGAAAAGGCCAGATCATTCTCGACCGACCGGTGCTGCGCCTGCAGCTGCCGTATCTCGAGCCTGCGCTGGGTAATCTGTTTTTCCAGAACCGAAAGGGTTATTTCCAGTTCACGTTTCCAGGCCCCGTATGACCGTTTCTCCGCCAGCACCAGTTCGGGACGACGCGCGGCTTCCTCGGCCGGGAACTTAAGTTCCGAACCGGTGATCTGTGATTGCAGCCGCGCCTTGCGCAGCACCAGCCCATCGCGCTGTACCACTATTTCGGCACGGTTGGTTCCCGCGCCGGCCAGATCAAGCTGGACGAGCACCTGCCCGGTCCGGACCCGGGCGCCTTCCTCGACGTCCAGCCTTTCGATAATGCCGCCTTCAAAATGTTGCACGACCTTCATCTGTCCCAGTGGAACGACTTCGCCCATCGCTACGGATACTTCATCAAGCCGCGCGAATGCCGACCAGATGAGCAGACTGGCAAGAAGCGCACAGACCAGGATTGCACTGACGCGCAGCGTCGGGACCTTGCGCGTGGCAACAAGCGCATCGAGGCGGCTCATGCCGGCTTCCTCCCCTGTTCAGCGGGATCATCGGATACCGGTTTGGGACCGGGCTGCAACTTGGCCAGCACCTGCCCCGCAGGTCCCGCCATCGTGACCCGTCCCTTGTCCAGCACCAGGATTGAGTTGCAGGCACCCAGCAATGCCGGGCTATGGGTCACAAGCAGGACCGTCGCCGTCTTCGCATACGCTTTCAACGCCTCGGCAAGTGCCAGTTCAGCGTCGCGGTCCAGGTTGCTGGACGGCTCATCCATGATCAGGATCGGCGGCTGGCGCAGGAACGCCCGTGCGATCGCGATCCGCTGTTGCTGCCCGGTTGAAAGCCCCCGCCCCCCTTCCGCAAGATCCGTCGCATAGCCATCGGGAAGATCGACAATATAACTGTGCGCCCGTGCCTGCTCGGCCGCGGCGATGATTTCCGCATCATCGGCATCCGGGTGCGCAATCGCGATATTGTCGCGGATCGTCCCGGCAAACAGCACACATTCCTGCGGCAGGTACCCAACCCATTGCGCCAGTTGCCGCTGGGTAAACTGCGCGATATCAGCGTCATCCAGCAGCACCCGGCCGTCGGTCGGCGCATAAATGCCCCTAATCAGTTTCAGCAGGGTGCTCTTGCCCGAACCGTTGGCGCCGATAATGCCATGCATGCCGCAAGGGCCGATGGCGCCGTCGATCCCGTCAATCGCCGCCGGCGCATCCGGCTTATAGGCAAAATTCAGTTTCTCCAGCCTGACGATACCCTGGGGACGCGCCATCTCGACCCCTTCTTCCTGCCGGTCCGATGTCATCCCGAAGACTTCGTCCAGACGCTGTGACGATTCCCGAAACTGCATCAGCATGCGCCATTGCGACACCAGCTGGCTCATGGGACCGACCAGCCGGGCGCTGAGCATGTTCGCTGCAATCAGTGACCCGATGGTCATCTGCTGTTCCAGAATTGCCAGCGCGCCAACGGTCGTGACGACTACCGTCGTGCTCATGGTCATGATGTAGCCCAGGTTATGATAACCGTCGCCCGCCTCGCCGCGTTGCAGCGCCGATTCGATTGCCGTGGCGTGCCGGTCCTCCCAGCGGGGCTTCAGCGTCTCGCCAAGCGCGAGCGATTTTACCGTGCTACGCCCGGCAATCAGCTCGTTCATCAACCCTTCCCGGTTCAGGCCGGATTCCCGTTCGGCGGAGGATGCCTGCCGCATCACGTGCCCCGACCGCCATGCCAATACCATGAAAAGTGGTATGAAGACGAGCAGCACCCAAGCCACCGGCGGGGCAATCATCAGAATGACAAAGAAGAAAAGAATGGCGAATGGCAGGTCGAGCACAAGCGTCGCCGAAGGGCCCGACAGCATATTTCGAACCGTATCGACATCCCGGAAAACCGACTGCCAGAACGTCGCCGGGCGCGATTCGAGCACCCGTAATGGCAGCGAAACAACTTTTTCATAAAGGGTGCGTCCGACGCTGGCATCCAGCCGCAGCGCCACATTCTGAAAAATCCGGCTGCGCGCCTGCCGCAGGACAAAGTCGAAACCGACGATCAACCCCATGCCGATGACGAGTCCCTGCAGGGTCGTCATACCGCCCTGGAAGACCACCCGGTCATAGACCTGCAGCACAAACACTGGAATCGAGAGAACCAGAATGTTGATAAAAAGCGATATCAGCATCAGGTCCCGAAACGCACCTCTGGAATCCCGCAGCGCGGATCGCAACCAATGCCTGTCGTGTTTTTCAGCCAAACCCTTGCTCCATCGCGAAGATTCTCTAACCTCAGGATTTAATTATGGTTAACACCAGTATATTCGAAATAAATTTTATCTAACGTGCCCCAATTGGGGGATGCATTCTGACCGTAATTCGGGTTTATTTCACAATTCGCGAATTGTAGCATGTATCCTTCCAGGTCAGGAGAACAGTATATGGCGTATCCTACGCCGACGGCAGGGTCTTTGGAGAGCGCCCCGGCAGGCAGCATTCAATCACCCGCCCTTTCAGGGTCAATCGTATTCGACGCGGCGTCTGACTCGCCTGTCATGCTGCCCGATGGACAGTTCGCCAGCGACGCAACCTATCGCCAGCAGGGCGATGACCTGATCCTGACCGGACCGGACGGCACAACCGTCACCGTCGAAGGCTACTTCCTCGCCGATCCCGCCCCCGACCTGCTGACCCCCGAAGGCGGCCGGATGACCCCGGCACTGGTCGAATCCTTCACCCCGCC
>Ga0222651_1000361_pt1 | contig 30480 bp, 44 predicted proteins | sample AntAcemetagen369_FD_179855 | JGI IMG/M metagenome (GOLD analysis project Ga0222651, IMG submission 179855) | Saline water microbial communities from Ace Lake, Antarctica - #369 | ecosystem: Environmental > Aquatic > Non-marine Saline and Alkaline > Saline | place: Antarctica: Ace Lake...
CCTCTACTTAATGCGTCTAATTTATTTAATTCTGTTGCAGTAGAAGTTACTACTACATCTTCATTTATTTTAGGTGAAGTTAAAGTTTTGTTTGTAAGCGTTTCTACTCCAGCTAAAGTTGCAAAACCAGATGTACTTACTGCTACGTTTTCCCATGCACTACCACTATAAATACGCATAATATTTGAAGTAGTATTATAATAAAGCATACCAGCAGCTAAAGCATCACCATCATTATCTGTAGTTGGATCAGAAGATTTAGAACCTAAATAAACATCATCAAAAGCATCAGCAGATGCTGCGGCTTCATTTGCAGAAGTAGAGGCATTAGTTTCAGATGTACTAGCATTGGAAGCAGAAGTAGAGGCATTAGAAGCAGAAGTTCCAGCATTAGTTTCAGAAGTTCCAGCATTTGTTTCACTTGTACTTGCGTTACTTGCTGATGTACTTGCATTTGATGCTTGAGTAGTAGCTGTACTTGCAGATGTTGAAGCATTACTTGCTGATGTAGCAGCGTTTGTTTCTGATGTAGCTGCGTTGGTTTCTGATGTCGCCGCATTAGTTTCGGATGTAGCAGCGTTTGTTTCTGAGGTTGCAGCGTTTGTTTCTGACGTAGCAGCGTTTGTTTCCGCAGTTTCTGCATTAGTTTCCGCAGTTTCTGCATTAGTTTCCGCGGTTTCTGCTGCAGTCTGTGCTGTCTCTGCATTGGTTTCTGCTGTCTCTGCATTGGTTTCTGCTGTTTCAGCCGCTGCTTGTGCTGCTTCTGCGGCTGCTTGTGCTGCTCCTGCTGCTGCTGCATCTACCACCAAAGCCCATTTAGCTACGTCAGTATTAGTAGATATTGGTTGCGCACCAGAAGATGTATGAGCAACAATACATATATATACATTACTGTTACTGGTATCTTTGATTAAATCACGTTTGTTATAAACTGTCGCTGCAGCCCAGTTTCCTGTCCAGTCACCAATCAACTCACCAATGACTGGATTACCATCAGCATCAAAGGCTAGTGTCTTGTTAGCACGAGTTGTGTTATTAGGCAACTCCATGTTAATGGTAGTAGGGTCAGTGTTAGGCGCACGTAATGATCTATTAGATTGTTCTAGGTTTTGTTGGGTAAAGATAGTAAGGCTATCAAGCTCATCGTTTAGCGATGTAGCAAAGAGTGGGCCACCTGTTGTAAAGTCGGTAGTACGTTGTATAGTACGATCACCAACAAGAGTAACTCGATCATCTGCATCTGGAGTAGCTGGAATATTTCCACCTGGATTAACAACTAAAGTAACACTACCTGTCCCGTCAGCACTAATGGATACACTATAATCTGTAGTTAAAGTTAACTCTGTGGTATTAAAATAGACAGCAATGTCTGTATTAACTAGTATGTTGAATGCAAACGCATACGGTCCTACACCTGCTGACCCGGTATAGACGACTCGTCTTGTTTGTGCTGAAATGTCAATTGCCATAATTTAATCCTCTACCTAGTTTATCTTAGTTTGTACTTAATATCAATTAAATGATATCTGTTATGCGTTAAAATCCTTGGTTTATCTCAGACGGTTTTGTAAAAATAAAGTCTTGGTTGTATTCCTTTTCTGCTCTTTTTTCCATCCTTTGTAGTACACCAGGGTTCATAGTCTCCATAAGTTGATACCCTATTAAATAATCAAAAGCAGTTTTAGTATAAAATAAATTCAGATAAGGGATATTTGTTGACACAGATTTATATAGCTGTCGCCCCACCTTATCTATATCTTGATCAAAAATTCCATGCTTCATGGCTTGAAATAAATCAAATCCAGTCAGAGGCACTGGACCTAATAAACTAGCAGCAATGTCTCCCCCCGTTCTTGTTTCTTGAAATAATACATCACCATAAATGCCCAAACCTCCACCCTGTAAAAATGCAGCTATAAGTGTCTCCTTCTTTGTCGGGTCCCTAGGTGATCTTCCTTTTAGCAAATCTTTAGCCGTCATAGCAATATAACCTAAGAACCAAGATGTTACGACAATAGAAGCTACTCCACTTATTGCTCTAGCTTTATTTCCCGCTCGCCAAAAAGAAGCCTCTCTTGATAAGGTTTTATAAACAATAGACATTGGGAATGCTTTAAACTGACCAATAAATCGTATAGCCTCTCCCATCCCTGTCCCTGCAAGGTAACCTTGCGTCATCTTTGCTTTAATTCTTGCATCAGGCTCAATTACAGCATAAATAGATCTGTCTAATAACATACCAGATACAGACGATTTAAATTTATCTTTAATAACTCTTATCTCGCGCTTACTAGCATTGTCTAGTCCAGAAATTAATTTAGCTTGTGGGTCTGTAATTTGATCTAATAACTTAATATTGATAAACTCTGTACCATCAGATGCTTTTTCCATAGCAACTGATCTAATAACGTTCCATCTTGTAGAGTCAATATTATAAGTATTGAATAAGTTTTTAAGCCCCGGGTTTAAGCTATTAAATTCTATGTTTTTTTGTTTAGCAAAGTAATTAGCCATACCAAGCATTGAGCCTTCTTTTAGTGTGTTTGTCCACCAAGAAAGTAAGTTGTATTTAAAGAATGTTCTTTGCATATTAGTCCATCCTTTTGATAAATTATCTCCCACCTGGAACCTACCAGAGATATCATATATAGTATTATCTGCCATGAAGCCTAAAGCTTCAGCTATTTCTTTCTTGTCCTTAGAATTTTTCAGTCTAAATATAGATGACAATCCTTCAAACATTCCACCAAGAAAAGACCTTCCTTGATACCTCATCTCCCCTCCGTATTGAGCTAAATCAGACACAGCACTAATAACTGCTCCACCTAACTTCGCTGTACTAGCAACAGTACGAGCAATAGCTGACCATTTCGCTACAGCAAAATTTTCTACTGAATAAATACTCCCATCTACAACAGCCATATATTTTTCATATTGCCTACTTGATACTTTCGCAGAGTCTCTACCTTCTTGTGTTAGTCGAGTTGCAACGGCTTTTCTTATTTTTTCAAAGTTAGCTGCCGGCTTTGTACCTAATGTATCTATAATACCTATATTACGACCAGCAGTAGTTAATCCAGAAAAAAATGATTCATTAAGATTTCCTACTCCAAACATTTCGTTATAATCAAACCAATTATCAGCGTCTTTAAAATGCAATACCCTTTTCATCTGTGCTGACTTAGCGGCATTTTTTGCTGGTCTTGCTCCGTAACTAAACTCAGCCCCATCAGACTTTAAGTTTTCATTTTTTATTAAAGAGTTATACACAAACAACATAAACTCATCTATGTTTTCTACGTCAGCAAATGTTCTATCTTTGTCTATCTTGTCAATGACAAAGTCTCTCCATGCGCTAAAGTTTTTATTGTAATTTTGATCATAATTGTTAGCTAACTTAGAATCAGTTGGTACGTCTGTTTTTCCTAATCTGTTAGCAGCGTCTCGCACTAAATATGGATCATGTGATTGCCTAACAACATAACCCCAAAGCTTACCAATATTAGCACCTCGATCATTTAATTTCATTCTAACCATTTCAGAATACTCATGCATAAGCGTTGCTAATTTGACTATCTCTGGATTTTTTTCCGTAATCACAGGTTTAATTCCTGTTTCCGCCTCGGCTTTAGTTGGTTGTTGTGCTAACTCATACATAGTTCTAGTAATTCTTCTTTGTGTATTTTGGTCAGCATCAGCAAACAGCTTCTCTACGCCAGCTTCTTTTAATCTAGCTGGGAATCCATTAACTAATTGGTTAACGGCTGCATGTTGCTGAACAGCCACTGAAGCTCTTGCTCCTTTCTTCTGATCGGTAGACCCTACTAAAATTGAAATTAAGCCTTCTTGTGGGTTTTTAGGGAACTCATCTAAAACATAATCAACCAAGGCCCTACCCTTTATCTCATCTTCTATAGCATTTCTTTTGTTAATTCTTCTTTGTAAAATAATTTGCGCTTGTACGTCTTGAGAGATTTTATCAACATTAATTTCATCAATACTGTTCAGCTTTAGCTCAGCTTGAGCAATCTTGATTTGATTGATAATTTCATCTCTTTTGACAAAACCAATAGAAGATTTATTTAATAGCTTTTCTACTCTTAGTAAACATTTTCTAGACATAATTACCTTCCATTCATACAATTAATTGCATCTTTTACTGCTAAATCCATTTCAGCAGACTTTGCATTAGCCTCATCTAGTTCTTCTGTCGCTAACTTTATCTCTGCTTCATTTTCATCAAACCTTAACGTTGGGCTTGACTCTCTTTTTTCTTGCAATCTTGTGGTTAAACTTTCTATTTCTGTATCAAAATCACCGTCTTGTTTGTTGACCGTATTGTTAACAGCTGTACTTGTATCTTGCTCTGCTGATGTGCTTTCCTGACTGACTCTATTGGTAGGTTTTGCAGAAGTGTCTGATGATTGCCTTAGTATAGGATCTGCATCTACAATAGGAGAAACATCTACTCGTTTTTCTAATAGTAAATCATTTAAAGATTTTTCTAACAAAGCCACTCTTGTTTTAGGGCTTGTTTTTTCTAAGTCCCTCATCACAGCAGAGTCTTCCGGGTAATATTCTGCATAAAGATTTATTTCCGCATCTCTATATTTACTAGCCTCAACTTCTCCTATAGCTTCATCTAAATTCTTTCTAGCTGTTCGTTGCCTCATCTTAAACTGTTTATTAAGGCTATAATCTTTTAACTTACCAGCACCAACATGAAGACCACCCCCAAGAATAGACCCAAAGGTAATATTTAAAAAACTATCTAATAATCCATAGTCAGCTTGCAAATCACTCGCTGCCCAAACTACAACTGGCTCAACAACGGCTGCACCTACAGCACCTTCTTTTATACCTTTAATTAATCTTGCTCTACCAAAACCTTGTCTTGCAACCATTTGAGCCATACGAGCCTGTCCAACAACTGGAATAAAAGCTGACGCTAAATTTATAGGGTCTAACATACTTATACCTAAACCTACACCAAAATTAGCAACACTTACTCCTATACCTTGTGGGCCTCTAGCCATAATACTTTGCCTTTCTCTTTCAGCTTGCTTTTCTTCTACAATAATATCAACAACAGATTGACGTTCATCCTCTTCGAAAGATAATCCTAAATCTGAATATTGGTTGTTTAAATCTTCTTTTGGAATTAAAGGACTATCTTCTTTTAATGCTGCAGCTCTTAGCCCTATAAGATCAGCGGTTGATGATAAAGGATTTCTTGCCCAAGTTTCCTCAGCCATAGCTCCCATAGAATCACCAAAAGATTGAGCATACTGATCATAGCCAGACTCCATTGCTGTGCTACTTACGCCGAGACCAAATCCTAATTGAGCCATATTTGTTCCTTATCGTTTGGATTTGCCAAATCGCTTCTCAAGTTGTTTTTTTGTCATTGTAGCTTTTAATCTTGCATTTTTTTCACGACCCATACGCTCTAATCTAGTTTCACCTTCTGGTGCAGTTATATCTGTATCTGTAGTTGGGACAACTAAATCTGTGTCATTAAATTTAAAAGTTAATTTCTTACCTTCAGCGTTTTGTACTTCACCAAATTCTCCACCAAATAAAACAATACCAAAAACTAATCCAGTCCCATCAGCAGTATTTTTCCATTCACCATTTTCTATCATTTGAGTTCTAAACTCTAATGCACGCTCTTCTTCATCAGCAATATCAAGAAACGAACCAAAAGGAACGGCATTAAAGTCTGATAAATAAATGTCTTGTATTCTTGAGGCTTTATAAGCAACTTGATCAGGATCTATCGCTGTTCCATTATAAATGGTGGGAATAAAGTAAGTGTCTTGTAACTGAAAAGTGTCAGTGATTAACTTGGTAGCCTCATTAATAGCTTGAGATTGAGATTTGCCTGATTGCAGCTCGTTAAGAGAATAATAAGTTAAGGCATCATAGATGCTGTCCATTTTTTCAGTTGCCGCACTCTTATTTAATGGGTTTTGCATCATAACAACCTCAGAAAAAGATTGTAATTTAATTGCTACAGCCCTTGATACTTCCTTATAGCTTGTGCCTTTTAACCCAGCTACTTTATTTAATCTTTCTTGCTCTTCTGGCTCATCAAAACTTAAAAATCTTTCAGTAATTAGAGGGTTATTAAAGTAAGATGATAGCTCTGCTGTCGTCGGTAAGCCACCACCAACTAACTGTAACAAGGCTTGTGAGTTAGCATCTCCAAACCCTTGATCTATTAGTTGTAACATAGCTACTCTAGTCTTCCCATCACCATTCATATATGTTGTTACAAAGCCATTAACTTCTTGTTCAGTCATAATAGCTCCAGTATACTGCTCCTCACTTAAACCATATAATGGGCCATAAATTCCTAATTGATTTTTTCTTTTTTGTACTTGCCCGGCTAACACCTCTGGGTTAGACATATCTAAAGGCTCATAAACACCAGCTCTTCCCGTCATAGTCCTTACGGGGTCTTCTTTTAATTGGCTACTGACAGATTGAATATACTTAGTAAACAAACCAAAAGTCCTATTATCTTCAGGAGACTTTACTTTTGTTGTATCTTGCATATCTTTAGCCATATCATTGTAACTGGCTACCACTTCAGTATATGGCGTATTATTATACAGATCAATGTTATTAGAAAATGTTTCTAATGTTTTCCACCCCCTATACTCTTCTGAATCCCGGTCAATGTCTCTGTTAATTTTATCTTGTAACTCCTGAGGAATTGGCTGTAAAACTTTAATATATGATTCCCCATCTATTATATTAGCCCTAACCTCTCTCTGTTGTTGTTTTAACCCGGCATTTTCAATTTGAAGGTAATTACTAATACGACTAATAAATTTATCTTGCTCCAATATATTCTTGCTATTAAAATAGGTTGAATCGTTAGATTTATCTTTAGGAAGAGCTTGTAATACTTCATTAATCTCGCTACCTTTGTATGTAGCAGCAATATCTCGTGCAACGTGTTCATCTTCTATAGCTAAGAGTTTTGTGTCTAATACTTCCCTTAGATTCGACTGCTTCCTACTCATACTCAAAGAAGTGTCAGTTGCTACCTTGGTTATCGTGTCTTTATATATACGCTTTTGCTCTACAGTAGCGTCAGGGTATGCATTTAAATAATTGTTATAATCATTAACGTTATTTTCAATGGTTGTAACCCCATTAGCATAAGCAACCTGTTCTTTTCTTTCTTTGAAGATTACATCGCCTTGCAGATATTTGTTTCTTGCTGATAGAGCTGCATTAGCTCCATATTGGACAGCCATCTCTGGGTCGATACCATTAAAGAACTCTACTTGAGCTTGTATTGGCTCTTTTAACTTCCCAAGCATTTCTTCAGTAGATTCAATCCTACCTAAACGGACTTCTTCTAAAATATCATTCTGATACTTCTGTAATTCAATGTTTAGTTCACCAGCAATCTGCTGACCTAATACTTTAGTAATAGCTTCGTTATATACTGTTCCCCCACTCAAAAACCTTTCAATAGGATTTCCACCAGTATTGCGTGCCTGGTCAAGTTGCTCTTTGGTTACGGGATTGCGTATAGCCTCCTCAATAGCTGTGTCTTGTGCATACTTATTGGCTTCTTTCTGCAAATACTTTTGAGCGTCATTTAAAAACCCAGTAACACGTTCATTGGAAGCAATCTGTTGTGAAGTAGCCGCAGTAGTAAGACTTGGCATACCTTTAAATGCTGTGTTGGTTGCTTTATATCTTGGGAGCTGAGCCATATTAGACGCCTACCTTTGATTCTTCAAATAGTTTGTATGCACTTCCAACATAACCTAAGGCTTCAAACTTTGAGCCACTTACCGCAACATCTCCGGCGGTTCTTAATAAGGAAGCTTCAGCAGACGCAAAATTGTCTGATGAGTCTTGGTTAAACTCTGCTCTTTGTATATCACGTAAATAATCTTTCTCATTAGTTTGTGTTAGTAACTTAACAGAGCCATCTAACCCACTAACGCCTCTTGCGTAACCAGATGCAATAGCACTGGCATTTACCGCCATTATTCGCCTAGTTCTCTCATTAGCATCTGTAATCCAATTTAATCTATTAATTTCATTTTGTGATTCAATTTGCAAAGCCTGCATTTTATATTGTTGCTTCATTGCTTGACCTTGCTGTAAAGCTCCTATCCCCTGTAGGACAGATGTTCCTGCTGAAATTAGGCTAGTAAATGGCTTAACAGCATTATACACGCTAGATAGCGACCCAAAGAAACCCAAACTACTAGGAACTCCTATAGCGCCCGCTGTTGTTGCAAGTAATGGCATTGTTGATGCTGCCGCTGCACTTAATAAAGCTGGCGCCATCACTGTGCTTGCCGCCATTGCTCCGCCAAAGGCACTTGTTGCTGCTGGTATTGCTACTGGTAAACCCATATCCTATGTTCCCTTATTAACTGATACTTTATATTCTAAACCTAGTAATGTTAGTTTTAACGGAGAACTTTGTGTTACCGTTATTTGACCATTATTACTATACCCAAGTATACCATGCAACGTCTTCATCCCTGTAAACTCAGGAACGGACGTGTCTAATGCGCCAGAACCTAGACTTCTTATAGGAACTAAATTACCGTTTATTACAATATTCTGCGTTTTGTACAGCAAGGCATTAACCTCAACAATACGTTTTCTAAAACCAATCCTTGTTCCTGATGTCATCTTCACCTCTGTTGGCATAGTCTTAATCTCAACAGATATTGGTAAGCCACACTCAGAGCTTGCTGTTGGTGGATTAACAAAGGTTACTGTTCCTCCAGCACCTACTACCTGGTCAAGTTCAACATAACCATCAGAAATACAATTAACAGTAGCTCCAACCAAATGAGCCATATTGGCTGTTGCTGAAGTTGTACCTATAACCCCAGAATCTGTTAAAGAATCACTATCAAATACTTCAAGATAGTATTTAGTAACTCCATCATCATCCCTAGAAACAACGGTATAGATGTCAGTAATATCTACACCAACATCTAAGAAAGATCCTGTGGTAGTAAACTCAGTTGGTGCTATAACGTTCTGTGATCGAAGTAAAGAGTAAGCAGTAATCGACCCGTCTGTCTCATTTGTTAGTAACAATAAATCATTCTCATCTGTAGCTACGGCACGCCTAATATCCATATTGGATGGATCTTTTAGTAAATGCCCACTTAATAATGATACCTTAGAACTCTCATAAGATAAGGTAGCGTCAGAATAAGCAATCTCTGAGAGAGCCTTTCCTTGTCTTTGTACAAATAATATGCCTGACTCTAATTGCTGTACTCGTATTCCTTCTTTTGAACCACTGCGAGAGGTCGTACTTAGGAAGAAGTTAGATGGAGTTATTGCAACTAAGCCTTCTTGAGAAACAGCGAACTCTCCACCAGTGGTAAATATTTGTAAATCACGCCCAGATATAATGTCGGTAATAGCATTAAAGGTGTTAGTATCTAGCGTTGCTTCTACAGCATCATCATCTAAAGCTTCTACTGGCTCAAAATCAAAAAATAAACCAACTTTAGATCCCCATATAGTAGAAGGTCTTGACTTACTACCACCAAAATATAGTCGCCCTTGATGGAATGTAACTGTTCTAGGCCATCCTTTACCAACAGACCACACATCTTCATATCCAGTTTCTAATTCCCAATCAGCGTTAGCAACTGCTGACGTATCAAAGAATGGAAACTCAGTAACAACATTAACCACTTTAGTTGATGTTACCTCAACAATTCTTGCTCGCCCTTGTGGGGTTACATTAATATACTGCCCTACATGACCTGCGACAAATATAGCGCCAACTGATGTTAGAGTAACTTTACCAGTTACCTCACTAGGAGTTAAAGTTCCAGCAGATGACGTATCAAATATAGCTAATGTAAATGCATAATTAGGAATAGAGCCAAATGCTATGGTGCTAACAGTCCAATCCGCATCAGATACGCCACGAACTATCTTTCTAGGAGCTAAGTCCTCATGCACTAATATTAATGTGTCAGCAGATTGTGTCCAACACATATTAGATAAGTAAGCACTTCCAATGCCTGTACCTGTTTCTGTATGAACTAAAGCTTTATTTTTATATACATACATTGTGTCGTCAGTAAAACAAAGCATATAACTGTCTGTAACTGAAAACTCAAAAGAAACTAGGCGAAGCCCATCTGCTGGAGTGCCAGCTAATTCATTAATAAATTTAGTTCCAGGTCTGCGGGTAACACCACCTTGCGGTTGGCATATCACATTCCTAGCAGTTTCTAGTCCATTGTTATAAGAGTCAATATCCACTCTTGATCTAACAAGTGGGTCTAGCTCGCCTGAAGTAAAGTTGGTTTGTATGTCAACAAAACGAGCCATTAATATCTCACGCTAATTAACGAGAAGTCCTGAAATCCGTTAGTTGGTTGTCCTTGTCCATCTATATTCATAGCTTGGCGCATGTATCCACCACGACCATTCTCTCCTGGAGTTCCTTGTGCTACCGTTCTCCAGTAGTCTGTCTTTTCTATTTGGTCTGTAATAGGCATCGCTAAGTGCCATGCTAGTTGATACTTCATATTTTGTACAAAGTAATGAGGCATCTCATATTCTTCTACAGCATATTGGTAGTCAACATATACCTCGGTATAGTCAGTTAATAGTTTACCTCCCATTAACCTATAGTTTCTTTGTGGCGTTGATCCTGCCTGACTACTAATGAACACCGCTCTTGGTGTACCTATCATGTCAGAAGGTAGTGCATATTCGTATTGATATTCTGTTGTTGGTGTGGTAATTAACCTAGCTAATTGAACCTTCTTGAATGAGAAAGACCAAGGATAACTTGCTATGGTTTTATTTCTAATATCTGGATATAAGCTATTACATATATTAGCCTCATCTGTCCCTTCTGTAAAAGACGATATAGGACTTGCTCCAAGCATTAATAATGCATCAGAACATATTGATAGGGATGTATCTCCAGAAGCCATTTACTTTCTCCAAATGTGCAAATAGGTGAGAGTATAAACCCCCACCTTCTGCATTAATACTATTACTTAGTCAGCGTCAGCTACTGAAACAGTAGTGCCGTCTGATACATCAACTACACCATCTGCATTGGATAATACTACGACCAATGTTGCGGTTGGAGTTTCTGTATCTATAACGTACATCAAGTCATGTACTTTAAGCAAACTTGATACGTCATTAAAATACCCCGATGTGTTCACAGTCGCAATTGCGTCTGCTGATTGGTATGTCCACATTTGAGGAGCGTTACCAGCTTTTGCTTGAGCGCCAGCTGGGCTTAGTCCATCATTACTGTAAGCCATGTTTATATCTCCTTATTTAAGATTCATCTGAAAGAACTTCAACAATGCCTTCGCCGTCAATTGCAACAGAGCAAGCAGATAACATAGCATTCACAAGGAATGATGTTTTTTCTGGAACATAGTTGATTTCTGTTTTAGGACCAATGCCTTCGCCATACCCAATAGCATCTCTATGAAATGCGAGTACAGAACGAACGCTAGAGCCATCAACAGAAACGCCACCTTCAGCACGAGTACCCATAGTATGGAAAGTAAAGCCTAAAAATGTATTAAGCTCACCAGATACTAAAGCACGAACTGTATTGAAGTCAGCAGAAGTTACTGCTGTTTCTGCAAGTAAGGATGATAAGTTGTTAGCATGAAGAACAATATGTCTGTTTTCAGCTGGAACGTTATTTGCATCCAATGTTTTCTTAGCAGCGCGAAGTTTAGCAACTGTTAAGTCTGTACCGCCAGCAGCAATAGTAGAGCCTTTACCTGCTAGAAGTGCATCAAGAATAAGTTGATCTTGTCTACGACCAATAGCGCTCGCTACTACTTGAACTAGCTCTGATCTTTCTTCAAAATTAACTTTTGCTTGCATGAAAATGTCAGAATACTCTGCAGCATTCCAATCTTCCATAGTTCCGGTGACCTGTGAAAAGTCAACATTAAGTGGTGTTACGTCTGTTTGTGGTACACGTAGAGTTGCTACGCCTTTCCCAACTTTCGGGAATTTAACTAAATTGCCTTCAACGCCGCGTCTTTGTCTAGTAGCACCTACTAAGGCAGCTTTGCCTTGGTACGCCTGTTTAACTTCGGCATCAAAGAGGGTTACATAAGCATTAGATAATCCAATAGCCATGTTATTTCTCCTTAGAAATTAATAATAAAAATACATTAATCGCTGTGGTATGCCAGAGAACTGGGCCTGCGCTTGCTACTTACGATAGCCATTCGACAAGGTTACTTGCGTTAAAGGGTTGCATTACAGAAGAATGCAATAAGCCTTAACTATAATGTACAGTAAAATTAAGACTTACGCAATAGAATTAACTAAAGTTTTGAGCGAATGCTCTTTCTACCTTAGCTCGGAAGACAGGATCTGTTTGATATTTAGGATCCCCTACCATTTGATATAACTCATCTTTCGATGGTGCGCCATCTACAGGAGCTGACTCAGTAGGAATACGACCTTCATAAGAAGACCTTATTTTTTCTAATGCAGCAATACCTTTAGCTGTACCACCCATAACTTTAAATTCTTCAAAGTCATCTTTACCCCATACACCTTTCTGAACTAATCCAGAGGCCCACTTAACCATGCCATTAATTCTAGCATCAGCATTTGGTCCTAACTGTTTTTTCTCATCAGCAAGATTTACCTGATAAGCTTGTGCAGCATTTTGATTCATACCAACCACCTCACTGACTAATGAGTCTAGTCCCGCCTGGCTAATACCATTTTCTTTTGCCCAACTCACAACGTGTTGCCTTACTGGATCATCATCTGGAGTCTCACCAAATGCTGATGTATCATACTTACCATCTTTTGGTGCTTTGTGTGTTCCTTGTGAGATTTGCTTTCTTAAGTCTTTCCAAGATTTAGCTATACCCTCTAAATCAGGGATAGATTCCTCTGCTTTCCAAAAGTTTTCAGGCCAATACTCTGGTCTTTCTAACGGATCATCTGCTTGCTCTCCAGAGGCTTTAACCTCTTCTGGATCACGATGGTCAATAATTTCTTCTGGTTTATCAATAGCTTCCTCTTCTGGTGTTGCATTGTCGAGTAGGCCAGTGTCTTCTTGAATTTCCTCAGTTTGAGTTTCTTCAGTCGTACTAGGCTCGATTGCTTCTTCCATGTTATAACTTCCTTGCTCTAATTATCCTTGCTTGTATGTCCCTAACTATTGAATTTTGACCTTCTCGATAAAACGCATAACTAGGATCGCTTCCCGGCAAAGCAACGGGTTGCTCCAAGACAGTCTGGTTAAGCCATTCCATCAAGTTTTTTCCGTCTACAGTTCCAAATACCCTTAAGAATAATTGGTCTGTTTCATTTCTTTGTTGTTTAACATCTCTTACATCAAGAGGTAACGCTTGTTCTAAATCATCCCATCCTGCCATAATCTATCCTTGTTGTTGTGTAACAGCTTCAGCAACCTGAGCTACTGCTTCAGGATTCTCTTGAGCCATTTGCATCATTTGTTGTTGTTGCGCTTGTTGTTGCATTTGTTGTTTTATTATCATGCGCTCTTGAGGTGTAGGTCTAAGCCTTTGTGGTACCGCTAATTTTTCTGCAATATAATCCATCATCTCATCCACTTTAATACTCATAGCTCCTTCAGGTCCAGCCCCTTGAGCAATCTGTGCATACTGTAATACGTTCTGTACTTCTTCCATGTTCTGTGCCATAGCAAGTGGAGAGACTGGTGAGATTTTAATTTCAAGACCATTAACTTTAAGTGGTAAAGTAATTAATCCTTTTTCATCCATCACTTGTAACATACGGCTAACTACAGGAATCATAGTCTCATTAATCAGCCTACCAAATGCAGAGCCTAAGTTCTGAGATAATTCTTTCATTCTTTCTACTACTTCTGTTGCAGACCTAGCAGACATATTGTCTGGAGGTAATGACTCGTCTAACAAAATACGTTTAATGTTTTTACGTAAGTCATCCATTACAATCTGAGAAACATTAAAGTCTCCAGCTCTTGGTAATGGTTTGAGTGATTCACCTTGTGGTCCACCGTTTCTTGCTACAGGAATAATAGCTCCAGGCATAATTCTTACTGTATTAGGATTAAGTACACCATCATCCGCAGCAGTATATACACCACTAATAGATAATGAAGCATTCTTTAACACTAACTCTAATGTTTTGTTTAGTGTTTTAATATCTGGTAACGCTGTAATGAGAGGTCCACGACCATAAGTCTCACCAGCAATCTTTGCGTAACGAGAAACAATCCAAGGGCTATGCTCCATTCTTCTATAGACCAACTCTATCTTTGTTTTCTTGTCAATAACGTGATAGCAATAATCTCCACGTGTTTGATCGAAAACAGTTGCTTCAATTAATTCAAGCTCTTCAGTAGGCTTTTGTATAATAAGGTTTTTCATTTCCTGTGGAATGTCCGCATCAGGCCATTGCCTTTGTACCGATTCTGCCTTTAACCTCATACGTCTATAGACATTATCCACCTGTCCATGAGCGCCCTCTTCAAAGGAAACTAAGAACTGGGGAACAGGAATAAAATTAATGGGACTAATATCATCCCCTGGTTGTATCATCATAACTGCTGTACCTACAGATAAGTCTAATAAAAACTCACCAATAGCTATGTCAAAGTTAGATTGTTTTAGCGTATCAAATAATTTATCGTTGTAAAGATCAAGCGCTGCTTGTGCGTCTGCCTGTCTGTCTTGTGGTATATCAGAACCAGGCTCAAGTCTAGCCCACTTCCTTTGAGGAGGGAATATACCTGACTGCATTCTATTAGCAAAGCGTTGGGTAGAGGCTATGGCTGTTGAGTCAAACACACGATTCATTTTCTTTGTACCTTGTACTCCGCCATCATAGTAACCGTCATACAGATTCCTTTGCGGTAAGGCAAACTCATAGGCTTCATCGTAAAGGCTTCTAAACTCTTCCTTTTTTGTTAAAGCTTTTTCGTGTCGTTGTAATACCTCTTGGGCATTAAGTCTCATCATCGTTGCCATACTTATCCCTTTTTATCTTTTTTCATGAGTTTTTTTATCTGGTCTAAAAGTGAACTGTCACCCATGGTTCCTTTCGTAGTAAAATACTTCTCTTGCAAGTCCATAAACAATTCTTTGTCTTCTTCAAACGCCCTCTTCATTGCTGCCTTAGTTGGCTTGCCAGTCTTCTTATCTATCTCAACATTACTCATTGCATCATCATCCATAACTTATCCTAATTTTAGTTTATTAATACCAAGACCTACCGAGCCTAATCCTTTTACCCCTGAACTTAATCCAAAATCTTTTTCTTTTGACTTACCTAAAAGACCGCCAGAACCACGCATACCTCTTGTTGGTTTGTTTTTAGATAGTCTTGCTTCTCGTTTTACTTTAGCAGCACTATCTTCAGATTGAGTTTGAATCGCTTTTAATTGACCCACCGTTAAATCTTTTTGTTCCTGGAACTCAGTCATTCTTGTTACTGGACGGTTATTACCAAACATACCTCCTGTCCTCTTTGCCCCAGAGTAAGGATTCATTAGAACGCCAGTTGTTGGTGTGTCTACCCAATAATCTGCGCGACCAAATATCCCTGCCTTTAAGAATTGCTCTTTAGTTTTAGTTGAAGTTATCCCATCCTCAATCTGACGATCAAGCTGCTTGTTCCACCAATCTTCTGACTTAAAGCTTTTCCCTGCAAGGGCTTTAATTTCTGCTCGCAGTTCTTTTTGTGGAGCGACTAAGCCTCTGGATAAAGCCATGCCATAATCATAAGCGGCCATACTAAGCGCCTAAGGTAGGCTTCAGTGTATCTTCCTCATCTAGGCCTGTTTCAGGAGTTAGTCTGCCTTCAGCTAAAAGCATACGCTTTCCGCCACGAGACAATGCACGCTTTTTAGAAGAATAATCTTCTGCCATTTTACGCTTTTCTTCTTCTGCTGATTTTTTTGCTGTAGCTGTTTGTTCCCTTTGTATTCTCAAAGATTCCATTGCTGCTGAATTGTCTGGCTTACCGCCACCCATTAGTCCACCCATTACTTATTTCTCCTCATCATGTATGTATCGTCTTTATCTGCGCTGTAACCTTTCATAATACCCTCAGGCTCAAACTTCAAATACTTTGCCCAAGATACAGCACGACTGTCACTACATTTTACTGTGATTTGTAGTCTATGTAAAACAAACAATATCTCTACGATATCAAAGAATGCAATAGCCCCTTTAGTCATAGCGACTGGATATCGTCTAGCTTTCTCTGAAAAGACAGACCACGCCTCACCAACACCATTCCACAAGATAACGCACCCAAACACAGCAACAGGAATATTACCAACAAACGCAGTAATAGCAGGACCGCTTCTAGACTGTATGTCCAGATAACGGACTCTATCTTCAAGCGTAATCGATTTAGTTTCATAATCTATGATACCTTGAAAGTTTTTAGTATGATCTATGTGAAAAGGTAAAAAATAAGCCTTTCTTACCTCGGGCATAGCCTTTAGTATTTCTACAAGATTACTTGAATACATCGAAATCTGACGTTGCAATGGTTTGTACAATAAGCGTGTTAGCAGCAAGACTATTTCTAGTCATACGCTTATGCTCGCCACCACCTAACATTAAATAACCAAATGCATCGCCAATGTGTGAGTGTTCATTTTTATTAGGACTATCTTTAAACCGTTCATGCCCAGCTCCAATAGCAATCCGTTTAAAATGATAACCTCCTGCTAATGACTTACGTAACCTTTTACAAGACTTATCAATAATTAAACCAGGCTTACCATTAATTAACCGTTGCATCGGTGCCGCAGCTCCCTCTCGCCTTACCTTAAAGTTATTCGATGCGGTAGGTTGCGCCCGCAGCCCTAATGTTCTTAGATAATCGAATGCCGTTACTTCATAAATAGCATCCCTTTGCATACCAGCAGGATCACCCCATATCATTACTTGGGCTTTAGGGTATTTAGCATTAAGCTCTGCCAACAACTGCTGACCAAATCTTTCTAGTCCCATGTCTTCAGTAACTATCTCATGCAATACAACCCATCGTCCATTACCTAACCTTTGCCCAATAGCAGCCGCTGGAGTTAAACCAAAATCCAATCCAATATGAATAGGTAGCCCTGAGTCATACTCAACATCAGCGCTCATCATTTGGTCATTGTATTCAGGCCACACAGGTCTGCCTTCTTGTACATAGGTATATTTACCTTCTGCGTAGCAACGAATCCAATCAAGATTCTTACCACCAAGCATCTGCATATAATATCCTGATGGGAGATTAGATACATTCTCTGCCTTTCTATTTAAGTGCCACCATCTTCCTCCTGAGAAGATATGGTCGTTTGCTTCTGGGTTATCTGGTAAATCTTCAGGCTGGACTTCGACCACACCGCCGGGTTGCTTAAAAAAGTCCCAAGGATACTTTCCTGAGAGCTTTTCTTTTTCTGCGAGTCGGTACCACCAGTGGTCGTCATCCATTGGGTTAGTGTCCATCCATACTCCATGCCATGTAGGACCACCGTCACGCTTAGTAGGATAGCGACCCACCCTGTGAGTAAGACCGTCAATAACTGCCTTAGGAAGTTCTCTAGCTTCATTTACCCATGCCCCCGTTAATTCAAGTGATAAGAGTTTACGTACATCTTTAGGTTGATCCAACGCTAAGAATATAACCTCACAGTCTATTCCAGCAGCATCTCCTCTAGAAGGGAGACGTATGTGGTGAGTGATGGGTGGGGTATAGAGCATTGGACCAAAAGTGTTTTCCGGGAAAAGCTCTTGCCATGTTTTAATGGTAGTTGTTTTTAATTCAGGATATGAGTTCCGTACAATAACAAATCGAGTATAACGAATACCATCGTGTGGCGATGGCTTCTGTCTAACTGCTCTCATCATAACCTCAGCAGCGCAAGCATAAGATTTGCCTGACCCTACTGGTCCCATTAAACCTCTAACAAAAGAATTACTTTGTAAGAAGTCATAAACAATAGGCGACTTACTAAAGTCTAGGTCAATGCCTGGACCGTTCATAGATTTTTGACTACGTACTTTTTTATTGCTCATCGTCTATATCTTTAAACTTCATTGTCATCATACGTTTTAGCTCTTGGTTCTCAGTATATAAGGCATCAATAATGACCATGATTCGATCATTATGCTGGCGGTGTATTGCAAACCCTTCTCGAAGGTTATCAATCTCAGTCTTAAATTCCATGCTCTTTCCTCCATTGTTTCCAAAGTTGAAGTGTGTGTATTGCCTTGTCTATATCTTCATCGCCATTGCCTTTAAGGTCAACACGAGAGACATATTTAATAATGGTATGTTGCATTGGGTTTAATTTGTTAGCCATAGAAAACTCCATAGGCTGTATCTTCATCTTAGTGTAATGACTTCCACCCACTTGTGTCCCTTTAGGATTCATCGTTGTTCACTGTTGTTGGGGCCTTTATATTAATTCCAATCACTGACGGCTTGTCAGATTCTTCTGGGTTATCAAGAAGACCAGATGCTTTAGCGAGTATACGTAATATACCAACCTTGTCCCACATCTCAATAGCTATGTCTCCATCTGGATTAATCTTAATAGACTTAATCGCTTGTAATGCATGCTCAGGAATGTCAGCACTGGCTTTAACTTTTACGTTGCCTGTGTTATCCCATTCCATAAAGTCAGTAATCTTTGTGTTCGCAATAGAAAGAAGGCTGTACACGACAGCCTCTCTATTTGCAGCAAGTGTCGTGCTTTTCTCCAAGTTTCGCTGAAGTGTTCTGACACCACCATATCCCGATAATGACGGGATAGGTTTGTTTTTGTTTTTAGTTTCAGCCATTAAAAGGGTAAATCGTCCTCAAGTTCTCCGACGTTGTCCACAGGTTGACTAGCTTGGTTCGTATTTTGTACTGGTACCTGTGTCCCGGAATCGGTGTTCGCCACAGGATTACCAATCTTAATTCCCCGCCAAACCTTCCCGTTTTTTTCATTATCCCATAAGTCGATGTAATGTTCACTACCATCGGGTAATAAAATTTTACCTCTCCAATCAGCATGCCAATCCTCTGTCTTTCTATCATTAACCCATACTGAGCCTTGACCTGGTTTTACTTCATACGCATCTGCCATGTTCTTCTCCTATAAAATCATATAAATGTATAACGGCTTTTCCACCGACTACTTGTTCACCTCTGGCTATCTCGATATATTCAATCTGGCTATCATCATCGTACATTCCAGCCTTCATAAGTGCATCTAAAATAGCTTTTAGGGTATTGTCTAAATCAAACCTTCTCTTTGATCTAGGGTAAATCATGACACTTATGGCTACTTGCTTGTCGCCAAAAGTTTTCGGTTTTTGGTTTTTTACGATAAGCGATACCTCTTGAGTAAACTTCACTCCTGCCGGACTAATATAACGTCTATGTCCATTAGCCAACCAATAACTATTAACACTGGGTGGGTAAGGTAACTCTAATCGTATAGTGGGGTTCATAGTCTGTTAAGTCTATTATGTATATCCTTAGTTAGGTAGGATTTAATAGCCTCATTAATTAAACTAGCTTTTGTTCTTTCTTGGTCCTTTGCTGCTTTAGACAACAGATCAACACTTTGCGGTGTCAGTCTAACCAAGAATGGTTTTAAATCACTCATTATACTTCTCCTTTATCATAGTTATATAAATTACTTTGGGTAATCTTAATTGTGTGTTTATTGAATTTTTTTATTGTCACTAAATCACATATATACAAGTTACTGATAGCGTCATTAGTAGGGTTGCCGTCAATATGTAATACACACTCCGTTCTTTGTAATTTTCTATTCAACACAGACTCAGTTACTAATCGTTTTCTGGCTCTATATATATCTCTAATGCCTAGTGTGCAATTAGCACTTTGAATCAACACCATCACCTCTTTACTTCTGTTACCAATGGTTGTCCCACCTTTCCATTGCAAGGCTTTTTCACCTCTTTTATCTTCAGCAGCACATGCCATTGAACAATAGATGTCTCTTGCTGTCACTTTATTGGTTGCTTTAACAAAAATTGTACCATTAACTAACTCCGAACCAAATGTAGTCCCGCAATTTTTACAGGGACGACCATTACGATTTTTTTGACCGTCTAAGTAACAATTATGATTACAATACCTGGCACCTCTTGGCAAGCCAATTAATACTTCATGGCAAGCTCTACATTTTGGCGCCTCTCTTGAATCTTTTCTGGACTGTGCTTTACATGCATGTGAACAAAACTTTTGATTCTTACGATATATCCTATATTGTGTATTACAAGTATTACATTCTCTGTAGATAACTTCTTTTAATTTAGTATCCATCTTAATCCCCCAGGTACTTAGTATAGGGTTTTTTACTTTTGCGACTTGGTTCTTTCTTCTTCTTATCTTTCATTTTATCAATCTCCCTTTCATATCGTAATAATTCCATGAGGTCCGATGCTTTCACTTCTCGCCTTGGGCCACTGGGAAACCCCTTAGTCATTTTCCAATAGCCATCAGACCTCGTCCACCTATACTCTAATGGGTTCCCTTCATTAAACTCAGTACATATCATCTGATAAAAATCCTTTATCTCCATCATGTATGGTTATCACTCGCTTTTTAATATTATTAGGAAGATGTATGTATTCTTCCAACAAGCATCTTGACTCTTTTACCCCAGGTATATTTAATTTCATATGCAGTTGCGCCTGATCGCAATTAACAAAATGACCAATGTATTTAAAGTCTGTTGGCATAGTAACGACTGATACCACTAAAACAAATTCAGCTAACATTTAGTCCTCCCGGTAATTATCGATCTTATTAACTTTTAATATATGGTTGATGTCTTCATTATCTAACATGTATCCCTTTACATCATCCCACTTAATACTGTCATCATAAACAATCCGTCTAAGATTACCTCTGATCCCCGGGTAAGCTGAGTTCTTTCTACTCTCCACATAACCCAATTGCTCTAACTTCTTTAACTGACTAAAGACATTCTGATAACTGGTTTGCAACTTACTTGCCATCGTCCTTAATCCAACAATACTGAATCCTTGTTTATTACAATAAGCCGATAAGATGCCTAGTGTTCTAATATTCGCTGCACTAACTTTCTTATCGATAATGGCCTTAAAAGGTAATACCACAAAATGCCTGTGATCCTTATTCCTTAACTTCTTTATCTGTATTGACTCAGGTATCTTATATTCCATAATATGAGTATATCTCATAGATATTGTTGGTCAAGTAGTAAATAGTTACCACAGAAAACGTTTGATTAAACTGTGGTAATAAAAGGGCATTAAACTGTCAACTGTCATATATGACACTTTACGCATAACGGTTATTAATCAGGCATATTGATCCACTAATATTGATTGACTCAAATACTAGTTATGCTATTGTAATAGTACAGGGGCCATGACCCAGCCCTCCCGTAGGTAGATAGTGACCAAGGGAATAAACGAGTTTAACCGCAGAGATTACCTCGCCAAACTAGACAGAACATTAGTCGGAAGGAGTACAGGAATCGTGGACGCGGAGTCGAAAGACTTTACTAGATAAACTAGAGCTATCCCTCCTTTTTAAGGGAGTGTCCCCATATCGAAAATACTCTTTTCTATATACGGGTTTGGTCCCGTATCGCTTTAGCATTTAGGAGGAAAGGTCTTCTACATATGATAACAATAATAGGTTGTCATATTATGTCTTTAAAAAATATATCTCTAAAACATATATGTTAACATCTCACCTATGACACGATATCTGTAGCACAACAGCCTTTATAAACCGTTTCTCAAAAAGATAGCAAAAATTTGTGTATGACCCCCTAGTAAGGAGGTGTGGGGGTGGGGGGGCAAAGGGTCGCTCTCTCCACAGGTTATCCACAGGGAAATCACAGCTTATCCACAGCGAGATCACAAGTTATTCACAGTCTTTTAAATACCTCTCAGAATATATAGGCCTCGTGATTAATTAGTCTTTTCACACATTCAAATCTAACTAGTTATATACCCTATCCATGTAACGTGATAAGTAAACCGTAGCAATTACATCCTATTAATAACGTATTGATCTATTATATATATAGCATCTATTCCGGACTATCTGAAATTAATCTAAATGAATGGTTGCATTCGATATCTTTCTATGTTTATAATGGCGAACAGTAATTATTTATCAACTAGAAAAAGGTACATAAACAATGAAAACACTAACAAAGACCGCATTAAATAAGTTAACTAAAGCAATTAATAGTATGCCGGGCCTAGCGAATTATGAATGTGCAGATATGCCGAACGGCCAATTCTTTTTTTACAAAGTATATGCGCAACCGAAGATTAATATCAGACCGAATTTAGACGGTTATTATGGCGAGCTAGCATATATCAGTACTGAAGACGGCCAGATTAATGACGCTGCCTTTCAATATCGTAATGAAGACGTGATCGATGTAGATCAAGAGCTTCAAACTTGGGCCGCGAATAATGGATATATGTGGGAGTGTTTAACTTCTGGAACATATGGCCTATTTCAAGCTTAATTGATAAGGCCTCAATGGCCGAAACTGTAGCGATACAGTCTTAAGCAATATTTTATAAACTATAAAAAGGTACATAAAATGAAAACACTAAAATTAAACTATTATACTGATCCCGGCCATGGCTGGGTAAAAGTATCAATCAAGTTATTGCATAAACTCAATCTCATTAAAGCTATATCAAGCTATTCATACCAGCGCAAAGATCATGCTTATTTAGAAGAAGATTGTGATCTAGGCCGCTTATTCGATGCTGCAAAATTAGCCGGGTATACCATCGCATTAAACCAAAAGAATGCACGCTGCAAACAAAGTAAAATCAGATCATATGATACTTACAACGGCGGTGCATAATGAATAATTCTATTATATACAACGGCCCGTCATTACTCGACGGTTCGCCAATTGTCGTGATCGCCTTAGTAAAATCATCTAATAAGAAAACCGGGAATATGGTACAGACTTATATTATCCGGTCTGATATGGACCCGTTAACTGCCTCCAAACATGGCCATGATTATGCTATATGCGGCGATTGTAAACATCGAGGCGAGCCGGATCCAAAAGGCCCGGGTAAGCAAGCGATTAAACGATCATGCTACGTCACATTATTCCATGGCCCGTTACAAGTTTATAAAAGTTATAAGAAAGGCAATTATACAACAGCCGAGGATCTAGCAGCGCTCGCAGCTGGCCGCATGGTTCGCCTAGGTACTTATGGCGATCCGGCCGCGGTTCCGTCTCATATATGGGATAGTCTATTGAAAGATAGCGCCGGCCATACCGGCTACACGCATCAAAGTAACATCCCAGGCGCGGACGTTCGGCCAGACCTTACAATGATAAGCGCAGATACATTAAAAGACGCGCAGCGATCATGGATAAGTAAGCGCCGAACCTTTCGAGTCATTCATTTAATAACGGATAAGCACGCGAACGAAATACTTTGTCCGGCTAGTATCGAGGCCGGGCGCAAAGCTCAATGTAACGACTGTAAACTTTGCATGGGATCGCACGCTAGCGCGCCTAGCATCGCAATTGTAGCGCATGGTAACGGCGCAGCATACGCGCATTAATAACTATTAAGAGGGTTTAATTATGATAGGTACTAACGAATATCATGGTGACGAAGGCGAAATACAAGCCGAGAAAATGGAACATGATGCTAACGATCCTAGGCACGAACCATGCTTCGATGACGATTGATTAATACCTTTTAGCGGCCTTTTTAGACTGCTAAGGGATTATTATTTGATAATCACAACCTATGAAAAGGAAACTATTATTATGAGTTATTTTCAAGATATTGAAACAAAGAAAAAACGTAACTGGTTTATTTTAGGGATAGCATCCGGAGTAATTATTGCTACGTCCGCCTTATCTGCATACGATGCAATTAAAGCGCCAGATAAAGCTTATGTATGCCAGAAAGGGAAGTTATTTAAACAAATGACTATCGGCGGATCCGTTTATAAAAAGACGGTTGATCAATGCCTAGATAAACCACGAAAAGCAATAGAAAAGTAAAGGGATAAACTGAAATTGGTGGTCTAATTTAGGCCACTTTTTTTTGTACTCAAATCTGTAAAGGATAGGTAGCCGATTTATAAAAGGATAGGTAGCCGATTAAACACTTGCATAAGATATCTGTTAGGTATAAAATCAACATAGAAATATCTTTATAACCTATGAAAAGGAAAAGTTTAATGACAATCAAAAACTCAATACGTACAGTAATAAACCATCTATTTGAGCTAGATAGAACAGGTGTCTTACCTATGGATAACTATTTTAGTGTTATCCAGGGACTCGATGACATCCTGGAACAGCTCAACAATCAATCTAATGAAAAGGAAACTATATAATGGTTAAGCACACCATAGTGGGTAAGTATTTCGTTAATATTGGAGTATTGTTACCTAAGTTTGTCCCTGTCAGTTATCTTGGATATGGATATTCTGGTTGTAGGGTAAGCAGAACAATTAGGCGTGGTCGTATTTTATCCAAAGGCGACACTCATTGCATGCTTAAGTTTCATGGACACAACAAATTCAATATCGTGAAGCTAGATGAAGTATCTGACTGGGATTTCTATGATACCAAAAAGGAGATGCTAGAGAAATCTAACTATTACATTGAACTAGAAAACAAAGAAACTGAAGAGGAAGCAAAAATGTCTGGGAAAGTTATACGGATTCAAAATGAAAGGGAAGATAAGGCGAAGGATAGATGTAAATTCATTAAGTCATTAAAGATACCAAGAGCTATTTTAGTAGTCGCTATTATCTATGTGATTTACATTATCACGAGCATAGGCAACATAGTGCATATTGCACCAAACTTTTAAGGAGGATATATAATGGTAGGAAAAGTCACGCCTAACGATCAGTTATCAGCATCAGAAATACCGGTGTTGATGGGTGCATCAAGGTTTAAATCAGTAAATGAATTATTAAAAGAAAAGATAGATGTTATTAATGGAAATGAAATACCCTTCGTTAGTAATGAAGCTATGACATTCGGGAATTTATCAGAACCAATGATTCTAAAAGAGTCGGCGGCAAGACTAGGGCTTGAAAATCCTATCATAGATTATGACAAAGCCTTCTACCATAAGGACCTACCATTCGCATGTAGTTTGGATGGTACTGTTGAGGGTGATGGTCGTGAGATTATGACTGACATCAAGCAAGGTATTATTTGCGTTAATGCAGATAAGATTAAGCTTGAAGGAACGATTATCTTAGAGGCTAAGCTCACAGGTCATGATGTAGAAAACGCGGATGAATTACCAATGTATCGTGGACCATTACAATTACAAATGCAAATCGATACAGTCAACCAAGGTGATGTCGGAGTTGTTTGCGTATTATACAAAGGGACACAACTTAAACTTTTTGTTTATAAAAAAGATGAGGCAGTGCTGAAACAATTGCATGCAGCCATTATCGATTTTCAACGTAGGTTAGACAAATACAAAACCAATGAAGAGGTTGAGTGGTACAATATTACCTCGCCTGAGGAAGCATCTAAAGTGTGGGATAGACCTGAAGATATTGAGGTTATTATGCCTGGACTAGAGTTAGATGCAGAAAAGATTATTGAATTACGTAAAGTAATCAATGACAAAGAGGCAGAAGTTAAAGCTCTTGAAGTTAATATTATGGATAAGATGAGGGATTATTCTCATGCTATATCAGGTCGATTTAAAATATCATGGCCTACTATTAACTATAAAGCACAACCTGAAAAGGTAACACCTGCTAAAGAGGCTAGGACTATTCGACAATCTAAACTTCGCATACGCGAACAGGAGTTATAAGCATGAGTGATATTAACAATTTAGGGGGGAACCAATACGATCAAAGCATGGATACTGAAGACAGTAATATCTTTTTAGCTATGCTCTATCGTAATGTAACTAACGCTAAAACAAGAAGGGAAATTATTAAACTTTACTTTGGAGAAGAAGATGACAACAACATCGGAGATTGCTAAGGCTTTTTTAAAAGCACAAAAGGAATTTGCACCAGCATTAAAGACCGCTACCAACCCTCATTTTAAGAGTCAATACGTTGAGTTATCTGGGGCAATAGAGGCGGTCATTGATGCACTACACAACAATGGCATTGCTTTAATGCAGAAGACTCATGAGGTTGAGACTGCTGGCGTTAAGGTTGAGACTATCTTTATTCATGAAAGCGGTGAGACGATGTCAGGAGGCATTTTATTCATGCCGACTAATAAACCTGATTGCCATGGGACTATGGCTGCGCTTACATACGCAAGACGTGGATCGCTTATGTCTGCAACAGGTATTGCTCCAGAAGATGATGATGGTAACGCCGGGACAAAATCTATGTTGCAAAAGGTCATAGAGACTGCTCCAGTAAAAAAGCAATATAGCCTGAATCTACCAGGCAAAGACCCTATCATGCTAGTAGATGAGTATCAAATGTCCGAGAAGTTTGCCGAGATTATTGCCAAGCTTGGTGTTTCTGACAAGATTGATAATCAAACTAAGTGTGATAAGGCCAAGGAGCTATTGTCTATTAACAGAGGATCATTGAATAAATTAACTGGTGCAGAGCAAGTGAAGATTAAAAACACCATAGATGATTTTTTACGGAAACATAAACAATAGGAGATGGTTATGGAGTATGTAACTGATGTAGAGTTTGCTAATCTTAGGACAAGTAATCCCAATATGGATTGTCCTGAAGCGAAGTTATTAACGGCTATATTATTAAGTGCTGTTCATGATGCAGTTGCAGCACAAGCAAGCGCTAAAGATAAGCGAGTAGCGTGGAACTGGCTACAGAATGATGATTGTTTAATTCATTATTGCTTGTCTGTAGTCAACGTAGATCGAGAGAGGTTAGTTAATCGACTGAAATATATGCGTGAAAAAAAGATTAATCTTAAGAATATGTACACTATAAGGAGAGACTGATATGACCAACCAAGAGCAAAGATTATTAGATTATCTTAAAACTAACTTTAAGGTAAGTCCAATGGATGCATGGATTGAGTTAGGTATTTATAGACTAAGTGACGTGGTATTTAAATTAAGGAATAAAGGCTATGAGATTGAGACCGAACGAAAGTCGATATTGAATCGGTTTGATGAACCATGCAATTTTGCTGAGTATAAATTACTATAAACTATAGAGGAGATTAAGTATGGATCTAACATTAGATGCTCTGGGATTACAACCAGACATAATGCAAAGAAACAACCCATTATGGAGCCACAAGAAGGTTGTACAAGCTTGTGCCAAAATGGTAAGTATTAACCCAGAACTATATTTTAAACAAAAAGCGAGGAACATTATGAAAGAGATGACAAACGCAACAGACATTATGGATAAAGCAATTGAACATTTCGATAAAAGCTATCAACGCTTTCAGTTATTAGAAACTGCTATTCAAAAGGATATAAAAACCAAAGCAGGTGACATAAAGGGGGCAGAAGAGAAGCTAATGCAAGGTCTTGCTCGAATTGAAAAGGCTGCAAACTTTGATCGATTACAGCAGTATGTATCATTAATAGAGCGGGCATCTTCTGCAATGAAAATACTAGCCGATCTTGAAAGTGATGGAAGATTAGGTAGGATTGCAACAGCCATTAGATAAAGAGGGGGGCGCAATGCCCCTTTCACCTTATATAGTGTCAGGGCTTGTCATGGGATGCGCTGTAAGGACTTCGTATTCTTTTGATAGGTTACCTTCAAGTGGTATTAGAACGTGCGTTAGAGAGGCTTAGGAAAGGTCGTTTTTAGTGTAGTTCTTTAGGTTTAGGCTCGATCAGGTATAAACTAGCTCCATCACAATGAATCATTAAATAATCATCCTCTTCACAGGTAAAAAATATTTTAATGACAGATTCAACTCCTTCTTCGTCCTCCAACAACTCAACATTCCATATCTTTTTACCAGTAAGACTGTCAAGTAGCTTAGCTTGTTGTTCATCTGCCTCGGAAATAAATTCTATATCTAAACTATCGTCTTCGTCCATCTTCCATCCTCAGTTAATACCATAGGCATCAGTTTCGGTTGACCATGTATTATCATGCCGCAACCGATTATGAATCGATTTTTAAAGTTCTTAGCATAATCAAACGCCATAGATTTTTGTGAAGTTAAACATCCAACTTGCATACCCCAATGAAGGGCATCTGGATTACTGAAATAACCGATAGAAAATTTCGAGTGATAATGTCCCTGGACACAATGCTTACCCATCTGCATAGATAACTTTAATACATCAGCACTCATGCCATGCGTAAAGAAACAACGTGTACCATCAGATAAAGTAATAGTTAAATCATCTACCCACTGCCATCGATCTGATACACCAAGGTATTCATTGTAAGACTTAAGATAATCTATAGGTAGGCCATACTTTAATGCACGTCTATAGACTAAAGATGAGTGGTTCGAGTGTACCAATATCATATCAGGGAAAAGCTTTTCTAGTTCGTAGATGTACTTCCTGGATATGCGCAACTCATCACCAGCTGAAGGTAGGTCAGGATTAGAATCATGCATGCTAATAGCATGTTGATCTAGCTCATCACCAATATTAATAATTAAGTCTGGTTTGTATTTCTTCTTAAGGGCGGTAAGGAATGCGAATGCATCTTGATGATGGTACGGAATATGGAGGTCACTAATTACCAATACTCTACTGTTCTTTGCCATAATAGTTACTCATAAATTAGATACTACTAGGATATCACATCCACTAATTCACGCAACTACTCGTATACGCGCGCACCACTCTTTCCAATAGCTAACATTTGCCTTCTTGGTTTATCTGTACCCTTAGGAAAGGCTATGTGAATCCATCTTCCAAACTCTAATATCAATTGGTCAAACTCTATCGAACTTGAAGCGAGAGTGCGCATAACGTGATTAACATCGCCAAAACCAGGGCAAGTAAAATCCGCTGCCAAGCCGAACGTATGGTAAGAGGTATCTTTTGAACGCAAATATCGATTAAGGTCCATAGACCTAAAACCACTAGATACACGAATAGCGTGTCCATCAAGCTTAGTCCTAACAACCTCTAGTCCCTCCGCTAGTATTGTAAGATTAGATGATTGGACATCATTTGGTTCGTTGTCTATATCTAACCTAGATGCTGTGTCGCTATGTGTCAGTTCTTGGTAGCTAAAGTGATCAGACAGTTGCACTACTTAGTAATGCCTTTCATCTTCTCGAATGTTCTCATTGATCCTAATCCTAATAGGCCCATAAGGACAGTCATTAAACTACCCATATCAAACACAGGCAATGGAGGTATGGTTGCACCAGCCCATGCTGCGAAGAATGTAATGAGTGGAACGCCAACAAAATGCCAAGCCATAGCTACTCCACATACCCATCCTATGAATGGTCGCCATCCTGCTACCCATACGGTTCTATGTGTTGCTTCTATTTTATTAGTTTCTGCTTGAGCAAGGTTGAGTTGTGTTGCATTAGCAATAAGCTCAGCCTCTATAGCTTGCTTAGCTTTTTCTGCACCGTTCTTGTCAGGAACAACACGATCGATAACAGTGGATATAAGTGGGAGTAATATGTTTAACATTAATGAAGTAATCCATAAAATATACTCACTAGTATAGGAGTAATTGGAAGTAGTGTGAGTAGGACTAACAGACTGGTAAGTGGTTTAGTTAAAAATTGCATAGCAGTATATACAGATTAACACCAATCCAAAATATAAGATTAGTGCATGCTCGTTCATATTTTCCATCCATGTGATACAGACCACAGATAAACTAAAGCAACTAAAGCCATAGCAAGTATTCCCCTAACGGATAGTTTACCAAACTCAGCAAACTTTTCATTAAGCCACTCACTTAAGCCTTCTTTAATAGCTTTCTTATGTTCCTCTGGAGTCATATTTATCATCCCTTACATTTACACTCTTTGCATTTACATTCTTTACATTTACACATAGTCACTCCCTCTTTGATTGTCATTATAAAGCTTCCACATCTACACCACTAAACCATTTCTTTGGCATAGGGATAACTTGGTTCTCTACATCATCAGGAAAGGCTACATATATATGAGTATCCCCTAGTACAGCATTCCAACAACCTGTATGCGTATTACCATTCTCTGGTTCATTTTGTTATCCTTTATCTAAAGATTGCTACGTTAATAATTTCTATATCAGTAGCAGTTGATGTTGTTACTAACGCAACTTGAATAGATACACTTGTAGTTTAATTATTTAGGATTATCTAATTTAACTTTAGCTACTGCGTCTTTCCAAGTAGTAGTATCATTAAGTAAGTCTTTGTATTGCATATCCATTTGGTCTTGAATTAATAGATAATCATATGCTCTTTTATTTATTGTTGTTATTGCCATTATTCAAAATCTTCTTTAGTAAATTCAAATCTTTCAATAGTAGA
>Ga0222651_1000362_pt1 | contig 30471 bp, 22 predicted proteins | sample AntAcemetagen369_FD_179855 | JGI IMG/M metagenome (GOLD analysis project Ga0222651, IMG submission 179855) | Saline water microbial communities from Ace Lake, Antarctica - #369 | ecosystem: Environmental > Aquatic > Non-marine Saline and Alkaline > Saline | place: Antarctica: Ace Lake...
CCCATGTTTGATAGCCTCATCTATCTGTCCATGGGTTGTATTGAAGACTATTTACGTCAACTCGAAATCACCCGAATGAGGGATAACCTGGCGAGGCACCGTATTATTTTCGGATACTGGCCAAGCCATTTTCTTGCCTGTAGCCTGTAGTGAGCAACAGGATGGAATTTATTATGAGCAAAATCAGGCACAGTTCGCATTGGGGCGCCTTCAGCGCGGAAGTCGAAAACGGCCGGGTAACCGGCGTATCTCCCTTCGAAAAGGACCCCTACCCGGCAGAAATCCTGAATGCCATCCCCTCGGCGCTCTACCATGAATGCCGCGTCGCGGAACCGATGGTACGCAAGGGATGGCTCGAGAACGGTCCGACCGGTGGCGGCGCAGGACGCGGTGGCGAGCCCTTCGTGCCGGTTTCATGGGACAAGGCGTTGACGCTGGTGGCGGAGGAGTTGCTGCGTGTAAAGGAAACATATGGAAACACGGCCATTTTCGGCGGTTCCTATGGCTGGTCCAGCGCCGGGCGCTTTCACCATGCCAAGACACAGTTGCAGCGTTTCCTGAACTGCCATGGCGGCTTCACGGCACAGGTTCATAGCTATTCCATCGCCGCTGGCCTGGCTATTTTGCCACATATCCTTGGCGACATACGGGGTTTGCGCAACATAACCTCATGGCGCTCTATCGCCGAAAATTCTGAATTATTTATCGCATTCGGCGGCGTCGGCACCAAAAACACCCAGGTCGAACCTGGCGGTGCGGGACAGCATTCCACATCCTACTGGCTGCACAAATTGAAAGACGCAGGGGTCGAAGTCGTTTCTGTCACACCGCTGCGCGACGACACACCCGACTTCGTCGGCGCGCAGTGGCTGGCGCCCCGCCCCAACACGGATGTGGCGCTGATGCTTGGGCTAGCGCATACCATCTATGTTGAAGGTTTGCATAATCCGGATTTTCTCGCCCGCTACTGTGTCGGGTTCGAGAAATTCCATCCCTACCTTACCGGCGCAACGGACGGGCAGCCGAAAAGCGCCGATTGGGCAGCACCTATTACCGGGATCGATGCGGATACAATCCGTGGCCTGGCGCGAAAAATGGCCGCGAAGCGAACCATGATCGGCACCAGTTATTCGCTGCAACGCGGCGACCACGGCGAACAGACGTTCTGGATGACGACCACGCTGGCAGCGATGCTGGGACAGATTGGTCTGCCCGGCGGCGGATTCGGTTTTGGCTATGGCAGCATGCAGGGTCAGGGTAACCCGGTCGAGCCGATCGACGTGCCGGCAATGCATGCAGGCGCCAACCCCACCGGAAGCTTTATCCCGGTCGCCCGAATCGTCGACATGCTGCTAAAACCCGGCGAAAAATACGATTTCAACGGCAAGCAACGAACCTATCCGGACACCAAGCTGGTGTACTGGTGCGGCGGCAACCCGTTTCATCACCATCAGGACATCAACCGGTTGATTGAAGGCTGGCGTCGGCCCGAAACCATCATCGTAAACGAGCCCTGGTGGACGGCAACGGCGCGACATGCCGATATCGTGCTGCCGGCGACAACAACGTTGGAACGCAACGATATCGGGGCCAGCTCCCGCGATCGTTTCATCATGGCGATGGAAAAAGCGGTCGACCCCGTCGGCGGCGCCCGAAATGACTTCGACATCTTTTCAGAACTGTCGGAACGACTGGGTTTTCGTTCGACCTTTACGGAAGACCGGGATGAAAAAGAGTGGCTGCGGCATCTGTATGATGTTTCCCGTCAGCAAGCCGCCAAAAGCAAGGTCGAATTGCCGGACTTCGACGAATTCTGGGAGCAGGGCCATGTCGAAATCGCGGAGCCCGGAAAACCCCATGTCGTTTATTCCGAGTTCCGGGACGACCCGGAGAAACATGCCCTGCAGACCCCATCCGGCCTGATAGAGATTTTTTCGGAAACCATTGACGGGTTTGGGTATGACGACTGCCCGGGGCATCCCGTTTGGCTGGAACCCGTTGAATGGCTGGGGGCCGAGGAGGCCAAACGCCATCCGCTGCATCTCATGTCCAATCAGCCGGACTCCAGGCTGCATGCGCAGATGGATTGCGGCACTGTCAGCGGCGCTTCCAAGATCAGGGGCCGTGAACCGGTCACATTAAACACCGGCGATGCGACAGCACGGGGCATCAAGGCCGGCGATATCGTGCGTGTATTCAATGACCGTGGCGAAACGCTTGCCGGCGCGGTCCTGAGCGATGGGGTAATGCCCGGCGTTATCCGCCTGGCAACAGGTGCGTGGTATGACCCGGCAGAACCGGGTCGCATCGGCACGTTGGATAAACACGGCAATCCGAACATGCTGACCCTGGATCGCGGCACCTCGAAACTCGGGCAGGGCCCGGTCGCGCACAGCACGCTGGTCGAAGTGGCGCGTTACGATGCCGAACTGCCGGACATTACGGCGTTTACCGGGCCGACAGCAAAGACAACGGAAACATGAGTTCGCTTGACGATATCGCCATAGTGGACGCCCATCATCACCTGTGGGACCTGGGTCACCTGCCCTACCCGTCCCTTTCCGGACCACCACGAACCGATTTCTTTCTTGGCGACAACACTGCGATCCGCCGCAATTATCTGCCGGAGGATTACCAACGGGATTCTGCCCGACACAATGTCGTCGCCACGGTTCATTGTGAGGCGGAATGCAGCCGCGACTTCCAGGTCCAGGAAAGCGAATGGATCGTGGAAATGAATGCGGCCTATGGCTTCCCCAACGCCATCGTTGGCCACGCCTGGCTGGACAGGGACAACTCGGAAGAAATCATCGCCAGACAGGCCGCAATCCCGATGGTGCGCGGCATCCGCTCCAAACCGGTCACGGCATCGTCGCAAGCCGCAATGTCCCCTGGCGCGCCGGGTACGATGCAGGATGAAAAATGGCTGGAAGGTTTCGCGCTACTGGAAAAACACGACCTTTCCTGGGACCTGCGCGTGCCGACGTGGCATCTGGAAGAAGCCGCCGAAGTGGCCCGCACGTTCCCGAATACCCGGATCAATCTCAATCATACCGGCTTTCCGTGGGACCGCAGTCCTGCCGGGCTCGACATGTGGCGCGCGGGAATGCATGCGCTTGCCGCCTGCCCGAATGTCGTAACAAAAATCTCATGCCTGTGCCTTCTGGATGGTCCATGGCTACTGGAAGACAATCGGCCGGTCGTACTGGAAACCATTGATATGTTCGGCATCGACCGCTGCATGTTTGCCAGCAACTTCCCGGTCGACGGGCTGCGGGCCAGCTACGACATGATTTACGATTCGTTCAAAACGATCGTCGCGGATTTTCCGCGAGACGCGCAGGAGAAGCTGTTCTCCAAAAACGCGGCCGCGTTCTACCGGATCGACCTGTAATCGCCTGAAAGGATACGTGATGCCCGCCAGCCACGAAATCGCCGCCACCCCGAATACCGTTCATTGGGGCGTTTTCGATGCCAGCCTGCCAGCGGTGACGGAGATTGAATCGGGCGATACCGTAACATTGCATACCGTATCCGGCGGACCGGATATCTTGCCCCCGGAAGGGTTCGAAATTCTGCCGGATCACCTCGTCATCCACCGGGAAGTTGAACCGGCGCAGGCCGGGCATATCATGACAGGCCCCGTCGCCATTCGCGGCGCAAAGCCCGGCGACATGCTGGAAGTAAGAATTCAGGACGTTTCGCTGCGCCAGGATTGGGGCTGGAACCGAATCCGACCGCTTACCGGCACGCTGCCGGAAGATTTCCATGAAGTGACGTTGACACATATCCCGTTGGACAAGGCGCGCATGACCGGCCGCATGCCCTGGGGCGTGGACCTGCCGCTTGCCCCTTTCTTCGGCGTCATGGGCGTTGCACCACCGCCCGAATGGGGTCGCATCACTTCGATCATTCCCCGTGCGCATGGTGGGAATCTGGATATAAAGGCGCTGGGCGCGGGCGCGACGCTCTACCTGCCGGTATTCAACGACGGCGCATTATTTTCCGCCGGTGACGGACATGCCGTTCAGGGTGACGGCGAAGTCGACGGCACCGCCATCGAAACCTGTTTGTCGGGAACCTTCCAACTGATCCTGCACAAAAATGCCGGGATCTCGATGCCCCGGGCAGAAACAGCAACACATTACCTGACAACGGGAATAGATCCGTCGCTGGATGCCGCTGCCAAGCAGGCCCTGCGTGAGATGATCAACCTGATCCAGGAAAAGGCAAATTTATCACGCGAGGAAGCCTATATGCTGTGCAGCCTTGCCGGCGACATGCATGTCAGTCAGACGGTGAATGTCCACAAGGGCATTCATGTCATGCTCGCCAAATCGGCATTGCACGGCGAAGCTTAGAAGGCCGCTATCGCAAAAAGAAATCCTATCAGGAAGACGGCGTTGCGCTCCGCAGCGGCAGGCTGACCCGGACACGGGTGCCTTTCCCCAATTCGCTTTCGATTTTCAACTTGCCGCCATGCAGTTCGACCAGAGACTGAACGATCGTCAGACCAAGACCGGTACCGTCTTCACTCTTGTAGGGATCGCGCTGACCACGTTCAAAGGGGTCGGTCATCTTGGGCAGAACGGCAGGCGCAATGCCGACGCCCTGATCGGCGACGACCCAATCGAACCAGTTATTGGAAACCGATGCAGAAACCGCCACCTTGCCGCCATCCGGTGCATACCGGATGGCGTTCGAAAGTAAATTCATCAAAATCCGCCGCACCGCATTTCGGTCCGCATCCAGCGGCGGCAAATCAACGGGCATATCCTGCTCAAGCACGATATTCCGGCTGTCGCTATGTCCCTGGATTGACTTGAAACACTCGTCGACGATCTGGGCAAACGGGAAACTCTCACTGGAAAACGGGTGTTCGCCAGCCTGTATGGTCGTAATATCCAGAATATCGGTGATCAGCTTCAGTAACTGGCCGGCACTGTCATGGATATTGGTCGCATATTCGCGATATCGATCCGGGTCCTGACTACCGAGCAACGCATTGCTCATAATATCGGAGAACCCGATGATCGCGTTCAGCGGCGTGCGCAATTCATGGCTGACATTTGCAAGAAATTTCGACTTTTCCAGATTCGCCTCTTCGGCCCGGTCGCGATGCAAACGCAATTCCACCTCGCGCTGACGCAACGCCAGTTCGGCGACGACCTGATCGGTTACATTCGCGCCGGTCCCCCGGTATCCCTTGAATTTTCCATCATCATCCCAAACCGGTTTGCCGCTGAGCGATACATAGCGAATCTGACCATCGGGTAGCATGCGCGGGTGACAAAAATTACGGAACGGACGATGTGCATCCATATCGGCAAGATGACGATCCCAATCTGCTCGTGATGTCATCGGCCCGTAGACCATATCGCCCTGTTCGATGAACTCACGCCGGGTTCTGCCGAGGAAGCGTTCAGGTGCGGATCCCGTGGATTCTCCAAACCGGCCGGAAAAATAGATCCAGCGAAGGTTTTCGTCCATTTCCCACAGCCAGTCCGTCGCCGATTCGGCATAGTCCCGGAAGCGGCGTTCACTTTCGCGCAACAATTCCTCGGTTTTCTTTCTGGCGGATATATCCATGGCGGCGTTAAAAATAGCCTGCTCACCGCCCCAATCGATGATGCTGACAAAATTTTCCATCCATACCCGGGAGCCATCCATTCGAAGCCCCTGATACTCGTATGTTTCCGGAACGTCCTCTCCACGAGTTCTTTTGTCGCGATATTGGAGCATCCGGGAATGATCTTCAGGTCCAAAGAGCTGAATTATAGAGTCCATCTCAAGGATGGCTTCTGGGTCAGGATACCCGAACAGGTCAGCGTACGCCTGATTGACGAAAACCGGCTTGAATCCCTGATGGATCAGGAAACCCTGCGCGGCCTTTTCCATGACCTTTCGAAACCGCTGATCTTCGACCGATCGCATATTTGTCACCGGTCCGATTCCTCTGTCGTCAAGTAACCGCAAAATACAAACCGCTCGATTTCAAAGCAGTTCTTCCTGACAAAAAACAAATTATCAGGAAATGCAAACACCTTACCCATACATCATTACGCCTGCAGTTTATTTCTTCACCAGCTTTATACAACGCCGGCATTGTGCCCAATCTATACTATCATGGTACGAAGCTTGAGCAATAAAGCACAATCAGATGTCCAATAAATCTGCCCCGCCCCGAAAACGAAACGATGCGGCGAAGGGTCTCGTATCTATCAAGCGTTTCCGTGATAACGTTTCAGGCATTGAATCGCCTTGAGGGAGGAAACCAATGACCGATGCAAGCGTCGACGCCGCCACACTGCAACAGCTCGCGGGAAAACTGCTCGAACTGCTGAAAATCCGCACCCTGCCAATTGCCATGAAGCAATACACAAGCCGGGAAGAGATGGAAAAGGTGAAAGGCCTGCGATGGCCGATGGAGGGGCGTCGCCATACGACCTGCCAACTTGTCACCCAGTCGCGCATGGCGGGGTTCACGCTGGGCATCGGCGCCGATAACGTCCGGCCGGGCTCCAATTGCGGCGGCGTCATGGGTATCGACCAACCTGTCGAGGCATGCCTTTCCGGTGAGCACATGGATGGTGTCTGGTTCGAAAACCGCGAAGCCGCGCATCAGCATCAATTGCAGATGACGCGCGTCCCGACCGGAAAATTCATGGGAACCGTTGTATCCCCGCTTCGATCCGGGCGGATCGACAACCCCGACATCGTGCTGTTCTACGGAACACCGGGGCAGATTATCCTGTTCGTCAACGGCCTGCAGTGGAAACGCTACAAGCGCTACGACATGACGATCACGGGCGAAAGCGCCTGTTCCGATTCCTGGGGCCGGGCGCTGGCAACCGGGGAGACCAGCATATCGATCCCCTGTTTTGCCGAACGCCGCTACGGCGGGGTTGCCGATGACGAATTGCTGATCGCCATGCCACCCGATGAATTCGTCCGTGGCATCGAAGGCATGGAAGGTCTTTCGAAGGTCGGCCTGCGCTACCCGATTGTGCCCTATAGCCCGCAAACGGACCCTTCAGAAGGCATGAGCCGCAGCTACAGTTAGTCCTATTTATTGGCCCTCAAAACGCCGGGCGCGGGCCGATGCCCGCGCCCGGCGCCTGAGGCCAATAAACTAAAGCCTTACCGGCGTCTTTACCGGTTTTCCGGCAAAGTGCAGGCGCAGGTTTTCCAGCACCAGATCGGCCATCGCGCGGCGGGTTTCGCCGGTGGAACTGGCGATATGCGGGGTCATGATAATGTTCTCGACCTCGAACAGTTCCTCGGGCGCATTGGGTTCGTCCTCGAAGACATCGATAGCCGCTCCGGCAATGCGCTTTTCCGTCACCGCATCGACCAGCGCCTGCTGATCGACGATGGTGCCACGCGCAACATTGACCAGGAACCCCTTAGGTCCCAGCGCGTCCAGGACCTCCGCATTGACCAGCCATCGGGTCGAGGCACCGCCCTGACAGGATACGAACAGGATGTCGCTGTCTTCGGCCATCTCCAGCAGGCTGCTGTACACCCGGTAGGGCGTGTCATTTTTCGGCACGATGTCATAGAAACCGATATCAAGGCCAAAGCCCTGCGCCCGTTTTGCCAGCGCACTGCCGACGCGGCCCAGCCCCAGAATGCCAAGCTTCTTGCCCCGGACATTCGTGCCCAGGTCCATCCGCCCCTGCGGCCATTTTCCGGCGCGCAGGAAACGTTCGGATTCAGCGATACGGCGCGGTGCCATGATGATGAATGCCATGCCGAGATCGGCAACGTCATCGGTCAGAACATCCGGCGTATGCGTCACCGGCACGCCCCGCGCATTCGCTGCGGCGACATCTGTCGCATCGAAACCAACGCTGTTGGATGCGATGATCTCCAGTTTCGGTAGCCGGTTGATCAACGCCGCGTCGGGTCCCTGCATGCCACCCGCCAGGATTCCGCGAACACGATCACCCACCGCGTCCAGAAGCGCCTCCTTGTCCTCAGCGAGGAACAGGTTATGCAGCGTATATTCCGCCTCCAGATCCGCCAGCAGGAACGGCGCCGTATGGCAAACGACCAGAAGTTCCGGTTTTTCCCCCGCTGTCATCAGCCACGTCCAACGAACGGCATCTTGGTCGCCATGATGGTCATGAACTGAATATTCGTCTCCAGTGGCAGGTCTGCCATCATCACAACAGCATCCGCAACATGCTGCACATCCATTCGCACTTCGGCCGCCGTAGTACCGTCGGCCTGCAACACCCCCTCGACCATGCGGTCGGTCATCGGCGTCGCCGCGTTACCAATATCGATCTGGCTGCACGCGATATTGTATTTGCGGCCGTCCAGGGAGGTCGATTTCGTCATACCGGTGATCGCATGTTTGCACGAGGTATAGGGCAGCGAATTCGGCCGCGGCGTATGCGCGGAAATGGAACCGTTATTGATGATGCGGCCACCTTGCGGGTCCTGATCCTTCATGATGCGAATCGCATGCTGGGTGCACAGGAAGGTGCTGAACAGGTTCACCGCCACGCAGTTCTGGTACTGCTCAAACGTCAGTTCTTCCAGCCCGATTGCGGGTGTGCCGCCCCCCGCATTATTGAAAATCACATCCAGCCGCCCGCCGAACTTATCCACTACCTGCGCGAACAGATTGTCGACCTGCTCCTGCTTGCCGACATCGGTCGGCACCGCAAGCGCCCGCTCACCGTCGGCACCGGCTGCATCGATTGTGCCCTGTAGCCCTTCCATGCCACGGCTGGCGATCGCCACTGAATAGCCCGCCTTGAGCAACGAAACAGCCGAAGCCCGCCCAATTCCGCTGCCCGCGCCCGTAACAATTGCAATCCTGCCGTTTCCAGCCATGTTGAATACCTCCCGCAAATTACCGCCTTATCAGGCGTTTTCCTAAATTGACACCATCGCCTGCAGGCGCGGCCTTGAATGCGCGAAATCTATACACGGGTGCGTTGCGGAACAAGCGAAGACGCAGCAATCCCTGATATCAATTCGACTGTCGCGCTACCCCACACAATCCACACCGACGGGTTCCCCATACCCGATTGCCGGAATATGACGTTGCGTTGCGGGACATTCACAAGAGAGACGAAAGACCATCTGATATTTCCGTGATTCCCTCTCGCTATTTTTCCAACAACGCTCCATATATAGGCTCCGGCGAAACGCGCGACTGCCGCCGAAGCCGCAATACTTCTCACGATCCGGAACCCTTTACGCATGCCGCAAGCCGACAATGCCAAACAGCCGCGGGAACGCCGCCCCAGAGGTGACGACCCATCCCAGGTTGCCGACCATCTGACTGAGCAGCATGGCGCCAAAGGCGCGATGGATACGGCATCCGCTGGCATAGCGACCGCACAAAGCGAAGGTGATAACTATCGCCTCAGTATCTGGCGGGAAGTCCGACGAATTCTTCGGAATCGCCCCGTCGAACCGGTCGAAGAAAAAAGCGACTGACGTTACCGGCGCCCCACTTTTGGGCCTGATCAGGCCATAAGGTCCATATCAGACAGCGCCGCGCCGTTGTAATTCGGTTTCGACCGCTTCCAACTGCGCCTCGACATCAATCTCGCATTCGGCAGCGACTTCGTATTCCCGTTCTTCGAAAATATTGACCCCGGGATTGGCAGCCTGCCACCCCTGAACAGCAATATCCCGGGCATTGATCAGCGCTCTGATCTGGGGATCGAACAGGCGGACAATGCCGGAAACCCACAAGTTCACGGGCCAGGATGGCTGGGCATGATCGATGACAAACTGATCGAGCATCTGACAGGCATCCGCCGCCGTATACCAGACCTCCCCCGTAACCCAGCGATTTGTCGTAAACAGCTTGATTGGCACGCCCGCACGGTCCATCGAAATGGCCACCAGATGGCAAAGGTTATCGTCCGGGTCTTCGGGCGCCTCATATTCCGGAATCGGCGCCGGCGCGATCCCTTCCGGCATCCCCTTGGGGCGCAGAAAGGTATGAAAATGGCCGTGCTCGCCGGGCCGCTCCTCGGGCGGGTGCGCGTGATAATAGAACTGCGAATGGGATTCTGAATCGTAAACATCACCATCAGGATAATGATTCCATTCGTAGAAAGTATCTTCGCCCTTAATCAATTCACCGACGATATTATCGCCCGACGCATTCAGGATACGAAAACATTCCATCACCTGCGCGCAGGCATCACGCATATCCATGAGCCGCTCCAGCGAGAGGCTTTCAAAATCACGTTTCGTATCAAACTCATTCATCCTCGGGCCCTTACCGCCAAGTACATCATTATCACTTCGCCCATCAACATACGGCAAGGTCCCCGCCTCCAGGAACATGATCCTGCAGGAATCATGACCCTGGCGCCTCTCGAACCAGCCGAAATCCGATCAGTATATGTTTTAGATATTCCGGTCGTGTATGCCGAGCTGCAGGCCGACAGATACCACATCCACTATCATCCCATGAACCACCTTTCACCACATATCGGCCTTTCCCGCCGGGTGTTGCGGTCCATTCGAAAACCTGTCCCGCTGGATCAATCATCCCGAACGGGCTGTCACCGCTCCGGAAACTGCCAACGGGCAGCGTATCGAACGGTCCGGCGTCATGACTGTTTAACCGGGAAGCATCATAGTTCTCGCCCCAGGGAAACCGGCGGCCATCGGTACCGCGCGCGGCCTTTTCCCATTCGGTTTCCGTCGGCAGGCGCCATTGTCCCCCCGTGCGTTCGCCAAGCCATTCGGCATAGGCCACGGCATCATCGTGGCTGACCAGGACAACGGGATGGTCCTCCCGCCCCTGCGGCGGTTTCCCCGCGCGCCAGACATGCCGCCGGGTCCTCTCATAGGGATGGATCAGCCCATAATTGCACCAGGTTTCCGAAGAGACCCCCGGGGCCGAACGACCGGTATCGTCGATGAAATGCGCGTATTGGGCGTTGGTAATCTGGGTGGCGGAAATTTCATAGGCGCCGGTATCCACAGTTCCGCGGACTGCTTCGCTTTCATACCAACGGCTCTCACGCGTCACGCTGTGACCATAGGCGGCTTCATCCAGTCGATACGCCGCTTGCCGCTCCGCCCTGTCGGAACCACGCACGAAGGGTCCGGCCGGGATGGAAATCATACCCGGTTGGAGGTCCCCGCTCTTCGCCACCCCGCCAGGTAGCAGCATTACACATATAAAAACGGCAAATACGGTTCTGTTCACGGTCAATCACGCTGCTGTTTCAACAACAGCGGTAATATGACACTCAGATCACGCGATGGAAGGCTGCTCGCGTAATATTGAAGCGACGTCAGCCACGCACCACCAGCACCGAACATTCCGCGTACCGGGCAACACGCGCAGCATTCGGGCCAAGCAGGAATTTTCCTGCCCGGGGGCGGCTGGCGCCCAGCATGATCAGATCGGCATCTACTTCCCCGGCAACCCGCAACACCTCTTCGTAAACGGTGCCATGGCCGACGACATGCTGAACCTTGATTCCCTTGGGAATATGCGCCGTGACGAATTCGTGCAATTTCTGGCGCACGCTTTCGATAATCGTCTTTTCATGCTCTTTGGGGAAAAACGAACCGACGATACTCATCCCGAAATCGGGAACCACGGTCATGACACGCAAGGTGGAGCCAAACGCCTGCGCATATTCAACGGCTGTCGGCACCGATTTCACCGAGGACGGTTCGTCGCCCAGATCAACCGATAGAAGAATATTCTTGTACATCGTACTTCCCCTTTTCGTATCTGCCGGATCAGGCCGCGGAACCATTGGCGTTTCGACGTCGCTGTAGCAAGATGATCAGCCCCAGCAAGATCAGCGCCGGAATGAACATCAGGAACTTCGACGGTTGATTCGCCGGGACCAGTACGGTCAGTATCTTCTGGTCAAAATCCAGTCCGGCCAGCTGTGCCGGGCTGTCAAAGGTGGCGTTGTCGATGATCACATTGTCACCATCGACGAGCAATTCCAGCCCGAAGGCCCCCAGGCGTTCCTCGCCCGTCGCCTCGCTCCCCACGGGCATGACTGCCGTAAAAGTCATCTTGTCACCGACATCATCCAGCCCTTCAACGATCAATCGCATTTCGGCGCCAGGCGCTGCTGCGCCCATCGCTTCCACAATCGACGCAGGCGCTGCTTCGTCATATGGCGGCGAAACAATATCCATCCAGAACCCGGGTCGGAACAGCGTGAATGCGACCACGATCAAAATCAAAGATTCCCACATCTTTGACCGCGCGAGGAAGAATCCCTGTGTCCCCGCGGTAAACAGCAGCATGGCAGCTGTCGCGATAACAAAAATGAAGACGCCTTCCAGGTACGAAACGTCCATCAACAGCAAATCCGTATTGAAGATGAACAGGAATGGCAGCAGTGCGGTTCGCAGCGAATAGAAAAACGCGATAAACCCGGTTCGTATCGGATCCCCGCCGGACACTGCCGCCGCCGCAAACGATGCCAGCCCCACCGGGGGCGTCACATCGGCCATGATACCAAAGTAGAACACAAACAGATGTACCGCGATCAACGGCACGATCAGGCCGTTCTGTTGCCCCAGGCTGACGATAACCGGTGCCAGCAGCGAGGAGACAACGATATAGTTCGCCGTTGTCGGCAGCCCCATGCCCAGAATCAGGCTGAGGATGGCGGTAAAGATCAGGATCAGCATGATCTGGCCCTGGGACAGGAACTCGACGAGTTCCGCCAGTACCAGGCCGACCCCGGTTTGCGATACCGTGCCCACGATAATACCCGCCGCCGCGGTGGCGATCCCGATACCAATCATGTTGCGCGCACCGGAAATCAACCCGTCGATGAGTTCACTGAACCCCAGCCGGAAACGCCCTGCCAAAGATTCATTTCGGAACAGAGAGAACAGGCTGCGCTGTGTCAGCAGAATAAAGATCATCAGTGCCGCCGCCCAGAATGCGGACAATGCCGGCGACAACCGCTCCACCATCAGGCACCAGATCAGCAACCCGACCGGCAGAAGGAAGTGTAACCCGGCCATAATGGTCGGTCCCGGGTCCGGGAGGCTTGTGACCGGCGCGTTCGGATCATCCATCACCAGATCGGGATAGCGCGAGCAGATCGACACCAGCCAGACATAGACGGCAATGATCAGTATCCCGACCACCCATGGCAGCGCATCGCCCGCCAGTTCGCCGATCAAGCCAACGAGGAAGAAGATACCGAAACCACCGATAACGCAGTTGCCGAGCACCAGCGCGCCCATGGAAAGAATGCGCTCTTTCATACCCGGGTCCGCACTGCGGCGTACGATCGCCATGATCGCCATCTGGAACCCGATAACGACCAGGACAGCGATACAGCGGTTCAGGGTCGTCTCCAGCAGCGACCAGGCCTCGGACAGCCAGTAGATGCCACCCGCGAGGGCCATAATCATGGAAATCGTAAGACCGAATGACAGCAATGCCCATTTAAGGGGCTTGGGCTCTACCGCGCGCGGCAAGCCCTGCATATCCGTTTTCAGCGCTTCCAGATGAACAATATAAACCAGCGCGATATAGGAAATGATCGCCGGCAGGAACGCATGCTTCACGACCTCGAAATAGGAAATGCCGACATATTCCACCATCAGGAAGGCCGCAGCCCCCATGACCGGCGGCATGATCTGACCGTTTACCGAAGACGCGACTTCAACAGCACCCGACTTTTCAGCCGAAAAGCCGACCCGTTTCATCATCGGGATCGTGAATGTCCCGGTCGTGACCACGTTGGCGATGGAGGAGCCGGAAATAAGCCCGGTCATGCCCGATGCAACGACCGCCGCTTTGGCGGGGCCACCACGCATATGCCCCATCAGCGAAAAGGCGACCTTGATGAAGTAGTTGCCGGCACCGGCCTTGTCGAGCAGGGAGCCGAACAGAACGAAAAGGAACACAAGATCCGTTGAGACGCCCAGCGCGATCCCGAAAACCCCTTCGGTGGACAGCCACTGATGGTCGGCAACGGCCCCGAAACTGGCGCCCTTCCATGCCAGGAAACCCGGCGCATAGGGACCAAGGAAGGTGTAAAACAGAAAAACGCCCGCGACGACCATCAATGGTGGGCCCAGGCCGCGGCGCGTTGCTTCCAGAAGCACGACGATCCCGACGCAGGCAACACCGATATCGATCGAATTCGGGTTACCGGGCCTGTCAGACAGACGCGAACCGACAAGCATTTCGCCCACCACGGTATCGAATACAAAAAGATACAGCGCACAGCAGACGCCCACGATTCCAAGAACCCAGTCGATGGCGGGAATGACGTTGCGTGATGACCGTTTTGTCGCCGGATAGGCCATGAAGGCCAAGATCAGTGCGAAGGCGAGATGGAATGACCGGGCCTCGCGACTGGGAAAAACGCCCCAGTTGAAAATGTAGGGCAGAGGCGATGCGATCCAGACCTGCCAAACCGCCCAGACAAGAGCCAGACCACCCATGAGCTGCATAACAAAACGACTGTCCGGTATCCGTCCACCTGTATCCGTCGATGCAACCAGATCTTCCAGTTCATCTGAACTCAGTTGCGAATTCGTCGTGTCCGTGTTGCTCATCTCGCCCCTCCAGCTTTCCCTGACCCTTTTGACCGGGCCTTACAGGCTACGAAATTCAATACCCAAAAAAATTGGGCGGAAGGTTTCCCTTCCGCCCTGTGCCAGGATTATTTGACCCAGCCTTTTTCCTTGTAGAATTTCAACGCGCCGTCATGCAGTGGCGCCGACAGATTGTTGACAATCATCTTGGACGGTTCCAGATGCGCGAATGCCGGATGCATCTTCTTGAAACGGTCAATGTTGTCGAAAACCGCCTTGACGATCTGATAAACCGTATCCGAATCCGTCTTGGTCGACGAAACAAACGTCGCACCGACACCAAAGGTCGTCACATCGTTGTCTGTCCCTTTGTACATACCGCCCGGTACAGTGGCGACGGCATAATAGGCGTTGTCAGAGACAAGGCTTCGGGTTACCGCATTGTCTACCGTCACGATGACCGCATCACAGGATGTTGTCGCTTCCTTGATCGAGCCGTTCGGGTGACCAGCCGTGAAGACCATGGCATCAATTTTGTTATCACACAGTGCCGCTGACTGTTCTGAAGATTTGAGTTCAGAAGCAAGCGCAAAATCGCCCATCTTCCAACCCATCTTCTCCATAACGATTTCCATTGTACCGCGCTGTCCGGAACCCGGATTACCGACGTTGACTCGCTTTCCCTTCAGGTCTTCAAACTTCTTGATACCTGAATCAGCCCGCGCCACAACGGTGAACGGTTCCGCATGGACGGAAAATACCGCGCGCAATTCCTTGAAAGCCCCGTCCGGGAATTGCTTGGGTGCCGTCCCGTTATAGGCATGGAACTGCCAATCGGACTGAGCAACGCCCATATCCAGGTCTCCGGCACGTATTCCATTGATGTTCTTGGTGGAACCACCCGTCGTATGAGTACACTTGATGTCGTGAGACTTGGTGCCCCGGTTGACCAGCCGGCAAATCGCGCCGCCAACCTGATAGTAGACACCGGTCTGACCACCGGTCCCGATCGTGATGAATTTCTCCGCCGACGCGGGCAGCGTCACGAATGCAGATACGACCAATGCTGCGGTCGTTAACAAGGTATTTTTCAATGTCATATCAAACTCCCTGGTTCAATGTTCGGCTTGTTACAGCTCATTGAGCAAACGCAAAAAACGTCCTGCCCCTTTCCTGGAACAGAACGCGTTAGACCCTACGGGTAAATTTTGGACAGACGGCAGAACACGAACAATGTTCAGTGTCATTGCTTGATCGAAAGTTCCGTATTCCGATACGAACATACCGAGCCCCAAAGCAATACCAGCTATTTCGAGGGGCAACTGATGATCCCCCGAATAAGATAGGCCTACTTTTAGGATTTTAACAAATACGTAATACTACGTACCCGGATAGCGACCGCCCACTATCCCGCGTCTGTAGACTCGATCGCGGCATCGATTGCGGCGCCCAACCGGTCAACAATCGCGACAATATCCTTCGTATCGATGATGAACGGGGGCGCCAGAAGGACATGGTCACCACTTTGTCCATCAATCGTCCCACCCATCGGGTAGCACATCAACCCGCGCGCCATCGCTTCCTTCTTCACCCGTGCATGCAATGCCAAACCCGGGTCAAATGGCGACTTATCGGCACGGTCCGCAACGATTTCCAGTCCCAGGAACAATCCCCTGCCACGAATGTCGCCGATATGGCGGTGATTGCCGAACCGTTCGTGCAGTGCATCGTTCAGAACCGAACCCATAGCCCGCACATTCACCAACAGGTCTTCTTCCTCGATAACATTCTGTACCGCCAGCGCGGCAGCACAGGCGATCGGGTGCCCCATATAGGTATGCCCATGCTGAAAAAATCCGGACCCGTCCCGGAACGCGGCATATATCCGGTCGGTCACGATTGTCGCACCGATCGGTTGATACCCGGCGCCCAAGCCTTTGGCGCAAACAAGGATATCAGGCGACACGCCTTCCTGTTCACAGGCATACAGGCTGCCCGTACGGCCCATACCGCACATGACTTCATCAAAAATCAGCAGCAGGCCGTATTTGTCGCAGATTTCGCGAATGCGCTCGAAATAGCCGGGAATGGCCGTCACCGCGCCCAGCGTCGCCCCCACGACGGGCTCGGCAATGAAGCACATGACCGTTTCCGGTCCTAGCTCCAGCACCTTCTCTTCCAGTTCGTTGGCGACCCGCAGGCCGTATTCCTGTTCGGATTCATCGCCATGCCGACCGCGATACGCATAGCAGGGGGACAGGTGATGGGTTTCGACGAGCACCGGCTCAAACATGCCGCGCCGCCACATATTCCCGCCCGCGGCCAAGGCACCCAGCGTGTTGCCATGGTAGCTCTGCTTGCGGGTAATGATATGCCGCCGTTCCGGTTCCCCGGTTTCGACAAAATACTGCCGTGCGATCTTGAGCGCCGCTTCGACCGCTTCCGAACCGCCGGACACGAAATAGACCATGTCCAGGTCGCCCGGCGCGGATGCAATCAGTTTGTCCGCAAGGTGTTCCATCGGCTCGTTGGTAAAGAAGCCGGTGTGCGAAAAGGCAATCCGGTCGACCTGCTCCTTGATCGCCTCTGCGACCTTCGGATGGCTGTGACCAAGGCAGGACACAGCAGCGCCGCCGCTCGCATCCAGATAGCGCTTGCCGGTGCTGTCGACGACATAAATGCCATCCCCCTGCACCGCCATCGGCGGGACCGCGCGGGTGCTACGATGGAATACATGGGTCATGTCAGCCTCACTCTGGTTCGTGGCGCCCTTCAACGACGAGAGGGCGGACTGGGTGGCGCAATATAGTGTTCCGCGCCATTTTTCAGTGTCCATTCGACCAGCCGTTTCATCCCCTTGCCCAGCGCTTCATCAAATGCCCCGATGATAGCCACCATGGAATTCTGCTCCGCCGTAACGGTGTATTCGAATGTGCTCGATGCGACGATTGACCGGCGCGGAAGCTGGATCAGCTTGGCATTGACCCGCACCCGGATAACCGGCGGTATCGTGGTCGCCGCGGTTTCTTCGGTTGAGCGCGGCAGTGCCGTAGGATATTCCGCCTGAAATTCCCGCAATTCGGTCTTCAGAATGTAATCGGCGCGCAGCCCGATCGCTTCCCGCCCGACGGCAATAATCCTGTTCGAATTCTCGAAGGACTCAACCAGCAATGTCTGCACCATTTTCGGTGCCAGATCCGTCCAGTTCGCATTGGCGAAATAGCGCATCTCAATGGGGCTGTCGCGCAACGCTATTCGCCCGGTATTGATTCCCGCAGGCGACGCCGGCACCTCAATCAGCAATTGCCAATCGACGGACGGTAATGTGTCACCAAAGGTGCTTTTTGGTGTTAGCACGTACATCCTTGGCGGTTCGCCCGCGCCCGGAAGCTCGATCGAACACCCCGTCGCCAGCAATACCAGCGACGCGGCGGCGGCCAATCCGAAGCGTTTAAGCCTTTTCGTTATCAATGGACGGCGCATCATCGCACTCCTACCCCTTGCTGCGAATCACCAAACAGGAAGCGCGCGGGATCGCGCTCAAACTGTCCGGTAACCCGTGACAACCCGTTCACGAGCACCCGGGCTTCGGCAACGAGTTGTGTAAATTCATACAAGCCGGCGCTGGTGAAATTGACCAGAGGTTCCCGGTTTTCGCCGATCATATCCGCCAGTTCCTCCTGCGACTTTCCCAGCGCATCCGCTGCGCGCTTCAGGGCCGTCAGAGTCTCCCGGGCCTCGGGTCCGACGCCCGATACCTCGCCGGACAGGCTGGATGACAGCTCGCGGATCGCACCAATGGCGCTGCGCGCCTCCCCCAGGGTATCGCTGGCATCGCCGGTCAGCGTATCGAGTGTCGTCTGCACCGTCTGCACCAGTTTGCGGGCATCGACTGCCGTTGTCCGAAGTTCCCGGATAGCGGAGGCGCCTTCGGTCAGCACCGTTTGAATATCCTGCGATCCTTCGGCAACCGCCCCCGTAATCGTCTTTATGTTCGCCATCGCCGTACCCAGGTTTTCCTGGTTTTCGGCATTCAGAAGCTTGTTTGCATTCTCGACCAGCGCAATGAACCGGTTGATCAGTTCCGGGGCCGCATCGATCACTTCCTGCAATTGGGACGGCTTGGAATTGATAACCGGATTTCCCTTGCCCGGAATACGCCTCAGGTTCGGCGCTGCCTGTGTCCCGCCTTCAATCTGAACAAAGGCAACGCCTGTAATGCCTTGAAACTCCAGCGCGGCAATGGCGTCTTCCTTGATCGGCGTTTCGTTCGGAACCTCGATCGTGACCTTCACCTGCTCAACATTCTCCGGATTGATCTTCATGTCCGTCACGACGCCCACAGGAACCCCTCGATACCGGACCGGGTTACCAACCTTGAGGCCCGTCACCGACCCTTCGAAATACAGGTCGTAATAGGCAAATTCCTCATCCAGTTCGACGCCCGCCAGCCACAGGACGGCGCTGACCAGCCCCACCAGCAAAACCAGCGTAAACGTGCCGACGATCATATAACTGGCTTTTGTTTCCATTATCCTAAGTCCCGCTGCCGTTTAACGCCGCTCGCGCGCGCGGCCCGTGGAAATATTCCTGTATCCAAGGATGCGAATCCCGCATGTGTTCCGCCATTGTGCCGAGCCGAACGCGTTTGTCCACCAGAACGGCAATGCGATCGCATATCGCCGCAAGGCTGTCGAGGTCATGGGTCACCATGAATACCGTCAGCCCCAGGCTCTGTTGCAGGTCACGAATCAGGTTGTCAAATGCCGCGGCGCCAATCGGGTCCAGCCCCGCAGTCGGTTCATCCAGAAACAATATGGCCGGGTCCAGTGCCAGCGCCCGCGCAAGGCCAGCGCGTTTCTTCATACCACCGGACAATTCAGATGGGTATTTCGGCCCTGCATCCGGCGGCAGGCCAACCATGGCGATCTTCAACGCCGCCAGTTCCTCCATCAGCGCATGTGGCAGACGCAGGTGTTCCCGCATCGGCACTTCGATATTCTCCGCCACGGTCAGCGACGAAAACAGCGCACCGCTCTGAAACAGCACGCCGCAGCGCCGTTGCACCAGACTGGTCATTTCGCGCGTATCCTGGCCGAGCATTTCAATCGTCCCCGCCCGCGGTTTGTTGAGGCCGATAATCGTCCGCAACAATACGGATTTCCCGGTACCGGACCCACCGACCACGCCCAGCACTTCGCCGCGGCGCACCGAAAGGTCCAGATCATCATGGATCACGGCCGTGCCGAACTGGGTCCGCAACCCGGTGACCGTTATGACGGTATCCTGCTCCGACATCCGCCTAGATCCCCAGGGTCGAAAAGATGATTGAAAACAGCGCATCGGCGAGAATCACAAGGACGATGGATTCAACGACCGACTGCGTTGTCAGCCGACCGATGCTTTCCGCGCTGCCACCAACTTTCAAACCTTCGTAGCAGCCAACCATGCCGATCAGAAACGCGAAGACCGGCGCCTTGATCATCCCGACCATCAGGTTCTTGAGCGTCAACGCATCCGCCAATTGGCGCACAAACTGCGTATAGGTGACGTCCAGCGTTGCGACGGCCATAAGCGTGCCGCCGGTCAGCGCCGCAACATTGGCGAAAAAGGTCAACAAGGGCAGCGTAATCAGCAGCGCATTGATCCGCGGCAGCACCAGGACTTCAATCGGGTCCAGCCCGATAACACTGAGCGCATCCACTTCTTCATTGACCTTCATCATGCCAATCTCGGCCGTGAACGCCGACCCTGAACGACCGGCAATCAGGATTGCCGCGATCAGCACGCCGATTTCGCGCAACACCATGACGGCGAGCCCGTCAGCGGTGAAAATTTCCGCGGCAAACCGGCGTAATTGTTCCGCCCCCTGAAAGGCAAGTACGACACCGATCAGGAACAGCAGCAGGCCAACAATCCCCAGCGCATTCAGTCCCGTCTGTTCCATCTGATTGACCAGCGAAACGATTCTGAGCCGACGCGGCTGCAGGATGCATTTGCCCAAGGTTACGATGGTCAACCCGAAGAAATTAACGAGATGCGCAAGTTCGTCAGCCGCTTCACACACCGTCTGACCGACACGATTGACGAGGGCTGCCAGAGGATTCGGTTGCGGCCGCACCGTTTCCGCATGCGCCGCATCAGCCTGTTCGACCAATTCCACAAGGGCTGCATGCCGCGGGTCCAATGCACTGAACTGCATTGTCACGCCGATAGCCGCCAGATCGCGACGGGCGCGATACAACAACCAGGCACCGGCCGTATCCAGACTGGCAATCCCCGATGTATCCAGCGTTACGCGTGTGGAGCCGGATCCCGCAAGGTTCCGCATCTCCCGATCCAGCGCCCCGACGCCATCAACTGTCCAGTCGCCACCGGCGGACACAATGAGGCGCTCGCCCTCGATCGTGCTTTTGACCCAACCGGGCGACTCGGCCATGAAGTTCCCCTGGAAACCGTGCTGCGGCGGAAACCTCCGCCAGTCTGTCGAATAGCATATAAAGCGAAAACCGGCAAAGCCGCCGCGAGCATATTTCGGGGATTCCCAGCCTACCCGGTTTCCTCTAGTATCGCCGCCATGAACCTGAAAGATCACATTCGCTCGGTTCCGGACTTTCCCAAACCGGGCATCCTGTTTTACGACATATCCACCCTTCTGGCGCATCCTGCGGCTTGGCAGTATTGCGTCAAGGAACTGGCATTGCAGGTAGCGCCCCACAAGCCGGACCTACTGCTGGGCATAGAATCACGTGGTTTTTTGACTGCGGCACCGCTCGCGCTGGAGCTGGGCTGCGGATTTGCCATGATCCGTAAGAAGGGCAAGTTACCCGGCAAGACCATCGCCTACGAATACGATCTCGAATACGGCACCGATACGATCGAAATCCAGGAAGAAGCGATCCAGGCCGGGCAGCGGGTCGTGATTCTTGACGACCTGCTCGCGACCGGCGGCACCATGGCAGCATCGATTGAACTGGTGCGCCAGGTCGGTGGTGATATACGGTCAGTCGCCTGCATTATTGAGCTGAGCTTCCTGAACGGACGCAGCAGGTTCGACGCGCCGTTCACATCGCTAATCACTTACGACGAATAAGCCGCTCCGGGTCGGCGCGAAGCATTTCGCGAAGCAATTTCGCGAGGCCGTTTGCCGCCGCATCGACAACCGCCGCCCCGCGCTCCGCATCGGCCGCCGCCGCATTCCCGACCGCGCCCGCCGGGTTCAGGTCCTGCGTTTCCCATGCAAACGACGGGCGGCCGATCGGTGACAACAGATCGAATTCCTCGCGCAACGCCACCGTCGCGGAGACGAAATTCGATGCCGCCGTCATATCTACGAGGTCCGGTCGCAGGTGCAGCATGACGGAGGTTTCTATTTCGCCTCCGTGAATACCGTCTTTAAGCTCGTCGGCTCCGAACCATTTGGATAGTGGCACTAAGTCGTACCAGTTTGCCATCGCCGCCAGCATGCCATGCCGAATACGGAGATCGCGGGAAACGATATCCATGACCGGCGGATTGCCGCCATGACTGTTGAAGAACAGTATCTTACGGACACCCGTGCGGGCGACCCCGTCACCGATTTCGTTCCAGTGCCGCACCAGCACATCTGCCGGCACGGTCAATGTCCCCGGGAAACGGATATGCTCCTCGCTCTTGCCGACTGTCTGCGGCGGCAGGACCAGAACCGGTGCGTCTTCAGGCAACAATGCCAGCGCAGCATCGAGGACCCCTTCATTGATGCAGACGTCAACGGAAAGCGGCAGATGCGGCCCGTGTTGTTCGACTGCGGATACCGGCAAAACGGCGACCGTCCGGGCGGTATCCAGCCCGGTGAAATCCGTCGTGCTCATCTCCGACCAGTAACGCCGAATTGGCGGCATTGTCTCCACCCTCTCCATTGCTGCAATATCCATGGCGTAGCCACGAAACTGTCACTTGCTCGAACAAGATAACAATAAACTGCCAACTGTCGGGAGAACAGCCGGTCATGATTATTGCGCAGATCACGGATTTGCATATCGAAGCCGCCGGCCACCGCCCCGCGCATGGCTTCGACGTCAATGCCAGTCTCGCCGCTGTTCTGCGTCGGCTGGAATCCCATACCCCGCGCCCGGATATGATCCTCGCCACCGGCGACCTGACGGCACATGGCGACGACAGCGAATATGACGCATTGGCAGCGTTGCTCAATTCGGTGGATATTCCGATGTACATCATGCCTGGAAACCATGACGACCGCGATGGAATGCGGAAGGCTTTTCCGGGCCACACATACCTGCCCAAAGGTGACTATCTTCATTACGTAATCGATGAATTCCCGCTGCGTATTATCGCGCTGGATACGCTGGCACCAGGACTGGTGGACGGTACAATGTGCCCGGCGCGATGCGACTGGCTGACGGCCCGGCTGGCCGAAGCCCCGTCGCGCCCGACTGTCATTGCCATGCATCATCCACCGGCCGATATCGGCATCGGCTGGCTGCATAGTGGCAATTTCGCCGGACGCGATGAAATACGTGACATCATCGCAGCACATCAGCAGGTACAAGCCGTATTATGCGGACATGTTCACCGGTCTGCGCAGGTTCCGTTGGCCCATACGCGCGTACACACTACCGGCTCGACAGCCTACCAGTTTTTGCTCGAACTGAGTGACGATGCGCCACGCGGAAAGGGCAACGAAGCCCCCGCTTATGGCCTGCATTTATGGCAACCGGAAAACGGGCTGGTATCGCATACCGTTACGCTCGCAACCAGCGACGGCGGCTGATTCGACCTAGCGTTCCCGCAACGCCGAATCACGCGCCTTGATAATCGGCTTCATCAGATAATCCAGTACGGTTTTCTGCCCCGTCAGGATTTCGGCCGTGGCGGTCATGCCGGGAATAATCGGCTTGTCCTCACCAAGGTTATTGGTCGCGGTCCGCAGCCGAATACGATAATAACTTTCGCCGTCTTCGTCGGGGATCGTATCGGCGCTGATATCGGTAAGGATCGCCTTTACACCGCCATGAATGGTGAAGTCATAGGCCGATACCTTTACCGTCGCTTCCTGCCCCGGATACAGTTCAGCACGGTCGGATGGACGAATTTTCGCTTCCACCAGCAGAGTATCTTCCAGCGGCACAATCTCGACCAGGTTTTCACCCGGGCGGATGACGCCGCCAATGGTGTTGATAAACAGCTTGTTGACGGTCCCGCGCACCGGCGATCGCACTTCGGTGCGGGTCACCCGGTCCGCGCCGGTCGTCAAATTTTCCGTCACAGCGTTGAGTTCGGCCTGGTGGTCGTTCAACTCCCGCTGGGCTTCGGCCCGGAATGCCGCGTGGCGTTCCTCTATCCGTCGCTGGGCTTCCTTAAGCGATGACCGTGTACGGGGAATGGCGAGTTTCACGCTTTCGGTGAGCGTTGCCAGTTCCTGCACCTTCTGCTGCACGCGCAGGTATTCCAGCTTCGGCGAAATACCGCGTTCGACCAGCGGCCTCAGAATATCCAGTTCCTGCTCCGCCAGTTCGAGTGCGCGCTGGTTCTGGCCGATTTTCGCGGTAAGCTCTCTGATTTCCTGGCGTTTCTGGACAACCTGATCCCGCAAAATCTGGATCTGCTGGTCCAACTGCACGCGCCTTGCATCAAACAGGTTACGCTCATTTGCTGCCGTAACCGGAGCCTCGGACATGATTTCATCCGGGAAAACGATTTCGTCATACCCTCTGGCTTCAGCCTCAAGCCGTGTCACACCAGACAGCAGCGACAGGTATTTCGTCCGCAACTCCCGCAAACTGGACGCCGCCGCGACATTATCAATGCGCAGCAACACCTGCCCCTTCTCGGCAACGGCCCCTTCAAGAACATTTATTTCAGCAAGAATCCCACCTTCCAGGTTCTGAACAACCTGCACCTGACTGGACGGAATAATCCGCCCCTGTCCACGGGTCACCTCATCCAGATTCGCGCCATGCGCCCACCAGATAAAGGTCGCAAAAAACGCCGCAATGACAAATAGCAAGATATGGGCAAATGCACCTGCCCCTGTCCGGCCGCTGCGCGTCTCAACCTGATCCCATTGTGAAGAAGTCGTCACTGATCAGCCCCAAGCCGCCTGGATCTGGCCGCCCTGAAGGGCTTCCAGCACATCCTGTTTCGGTCCGTCGGCCACAATTTTGCCGCCATCAACAACGATAAGCCGATCAACCAGAGCCAACATCGATCCCCGATGGGTCACCAGAAGCATCGTATTGTCACCGTCGATATTCGCCAGTCGCGTTTTGAAACGCCCCTCGGACGTGTTGTCCATGGCACTTGTCGGCTCGTCAAACAGCAGGATCGGTGGCTCGCGCAGCATCGCCCGCGCAATGGCGATGGACTGCCGCTGACCACCGGAAACAAACTGACCGCGTTCACCCACCGGCATGTCATACCCCATCGGATGCCGGTTCACGAACTCCTCGACACCGGTAATACGCGCTGCCCGCCGGATGGTTTCGTCATCCGTAAAGGGCGCGCCAATGGCGATGTTATCCTTCACCGAACCAAAAAACAGGTACACATCCTGTGGCACGCTGCCGATGTTGCGGCGCAGGTCGGCCGGGTCGATCTGACGGACATCCGTACCATCCACCAGAACCGCCCCTTCTTCCGGTTCGTACAATCCCATAACAAGCCGCTGAATACTGCTCTTGCCGGAACCGATACGACCGATCAGGCCGACTTTTTCACCGGCTTCGATCTTGAAGGAAACATTGTCGAGCGCCGGAGCATCCTGATCGGGATAGCGGAAGGTCACATTGCGAAACTCGATCTGTCCCTGGATATGCGACCGCTGAACAAATGTCTTGCCGAAGGGACGTTCGACGGGCGTATGCATCAATTGATCGAGCGCCTGCAGCGACACCCTTGCCTGATGATACCGGGTCAGGACCGCTGCGATCTGTCCCAGCGGGGCCATTGCCCGCCCCGCCAGGATTGTACATGCCACAAGGCCACCGACAGATAGCAGGCCTTCGTTGATCATGTAGACGCCGTACAGGATTACCCCTACGGACACCAGGCTGGCGGCAGCACCGGAAAAATTCATCGCCAGCGCCGACAGCGTATGCGCCTTGATTGACGACCGTGCCGTTGTCTCAACGAAGTTTTCCCAATTGCGCTGCATGCGCCCTTCGGCACCACTGCTTTTGACAGTTTCGATGCCGCTAAGCGCCTCGACCAGCAGCGCATGGCGCTGTTGCGCCTCCCGGAAGGACCGTTGCATGACCATGCGCAACGGTATCTGCATCAGCACGCCCACGATAATAACGATAGGCACCGCAACGAGCGGAACGATGGCGACCGAGCCGCCGACGACATAAACAATAAAAATGAACAGGAAGATAAACGGCAAGTCGACAATCGCCGTCAGCGACGAAGAAGTAAAAAAGTCCCGCAGGCTTTCAAATTCCCGCAGGCTGCTCGCCAGCGCCCCTGTCGATCCCGGGCGGTCCGCCATCTTCATTCCCAGCACCTGCTGGAACAGCCGCGCGGCGATCTTCGTATCCGCAGCCTTTCCCGCCGCATCGACAAAATAGCCGCGCAGCATCTTCAGGACGAAGTCGAATGCGTAGACCGTAACGACCCCCATCGCCAGGACCCATAGTGTTTCCTCGGCAAAATTGGGGACGACCCGGTCATACACATTCATCACGAATAGCGGCCCGGCCAATGCGAACGTGTTGACCAACAGCGCGGCCAGCACGACTTCCAGATAAATCCGCCAGGAGCCCAGCATCGTGCCCCAGAACCAGCCCCGCGGGTTGGCAACGGCGATTTCATCCGACCGTGCGTCAAACTTGAACTCCGGCCGGGCAAACAGCGTATAGCCGTCATACGACGCCGCGAGTTCGGCAAACGGCACTTCCCGTGCGCCAACGCCCATTTCCGGCAGAATGATCTGTGCCATCCCGCCTTCCTCTATCGCGGTCAGCACACATGCCCGACGGTTCTGCAGCAGCAACACGCAGGGTAGCGACATGCGGTTCACCGACGACAATGGCCGCCGCACGAGTCGCGCTGAAACACCGGCCCGCGCCGCCGCCCGAACGAAAAGGTCGGGGGTCATCACCTCCCCTTCCATGGGGAGCCCCGCCGTCAATGCATCTGTCGACATGGGATGGTCAAGCAATGTCGCCAGGATCGAAAGACATCCCAGCAAAGGATCATCCACCGTTCCGGGAGAGGGTTTTACAAGCCATTCCGGACGACCGTTGCGAAGGTCTGCTTCTGCCTGCTCCAGGAACTGGTCGAGATCGAAATCTTCCCGGCGCCGGCCACTGGCCCGCCGCTGCTCCGCCCGCCGGTCCAGTTCCAGCGTATCGTCTTCGTCTTCCTGATTTTCGGAATTCAACAGGTCGCGGTCACCGTGCCCCGCACTCGGGTCAACAGCCTCATCCACAACGGCCTTCAACAGGTCGGCGGCATCGACGGTATCGCCATCATTCGCTACCGCCGCATCCGCATCCGATTCCGGTCTGTCCTGTAACGCCATCTGTCCTCCGGGACGGCAATTGCCGTCAACGCAATCCTCAAGCGATTACATACAGGGATTCGTTAACATTTGCGACATTCGCGATACATTTGGCAATCACAGTTTTATGACCCAGAGGCCAGGCCCTAGACGGCCGGCTGATCATCCTGAACATGAACTTTGCCCAGAACACCGCCACCGTTGTCGAAGAACGTAAAGGTCGTGAAACCGTCGACCTCGGCACCCGCGGCGCTTGCCACGGCATCTTCGTCAATCTGGACCGAATCGCCGTCATTCCGGAAGACCTGAAGCTCGTTGTTGTCATCAGTCAGGTCAATCACATCGTCAAGGTCGAGCCGAAGCGTGACATCGCCTTCCCCGTACCGCAGGTCAATTGCCTCGATATTGTCGACGCCTTCGTCGAATTTTTTGAAATCATCCCGCCCGACGTCAATCGTGACATCCTCGTCGGTTGTGATGCGAAGGGTATCGTGACCGCTGCCACCGTCGACGCCGGACCGCATCTGGCTGGTTATGTCCGTGTCCTCACCGGCGTCGTTGGCATCGATGATATCCAGCAGGCGATCATCCGCCCCCTTGATGTCCACTTTCTGATGCATCGACTCGTTCGTAAGGTCGTCAACATCCATGATGAACAGATCATCACCTGATCCGCCCAGCAGCACGTCCTTATTGTCTGATCCGATCAAGGTATCGTCGCCCGCACCGCCCATCAGCAGGTTCTTTGAACTGTTTCCGGTAAGAACGTCATCACCGCGACCGCCGGCCGCATGTTCCGTCGTTTGCCATACACCATTTGACAGATCAATCGTCAGGTCTTCGTCGACACCTTCATCGGCAATGACCCAATCCGTGCCCCTGCCCTGATCAACGGCTTCATAGCGGACACCGTCCAGGTCGTCTTCCGTCGCTGACCGGCTACGCCCGTCGCTTTCGACCTCCCAGCGCGCTTCCGCAGCGTTGCCATTCCGCATATCGCCGGCTTCGACGACACGCACGGAATCATCGTCCATTTCATCGACAAGGACGTAATTTGTTTTGTCACTGCCTTTGCCGGTATTTTCATGCGCCAGGGTATCAAGCTGTATTTCCTCGACCACCACGCTGACATTCGCCGCCTGACTGACATTGCCATCGGTATCTGTAATCTGGAAACGAACATTACGGGTGCCGGCATCGCGCACGTCATCCGTATTGCCCAGACGAACCGTCTGAAGGATCGACTGATAGTTCGATATCGCGTCGTCGCCGGACAGAACCAGACGATATACATTATCGTCAGCATCAAATTCGCTGGAAACAACCGTCACATTGGTTCCCTCAAGCCCGACATCCGGCAGGATCAGCATGTCACCATCCTGGTAACCGAGATCGATTTCAACGACAGCGCCGGACAATTCCGTTCCGTCCACATCGCTGATTGTCAGGTCGCCAAATACAGCTTCTGCCGAGTCTTCAGCATCCATCGTCGTCTGCAGCGGTGCCGGCGTCGCCAGCGCTTCGATGACCGGGGCAAAGTCGAACGGCACCCCGTCAATTGTAACGTCAAGTTCCTCGATATTACGGATTGTCAGCCCGTCCAGGGTCGTGAAGGTAAAGGACGGCCCTTCGCCGGTCGCGGAGCCGGTATCGGCGTTCGCCGCAATAAACTGTGCGAACTGATTGATTTCGGACAGCAGCGCCGGGTTTTCCAGGTCCGCCGCAGTCAGGTCAATCCTGACCGTGTCGGTACCCGCACCCCCATCGATTTCATCCGCGCCGCCCGCGCCGGCCAGCAGGTCATCTCCCAGACCGCCAAGAAGAATATTGTCGCCGCTGTCACCGGTCAGAATATCGTTCAGGTCTGACCCTGTCAGATTTTCAATGCCGTGCAGGACATCGCCTTCGGCATCGCCGCCTGATGCCGTTCCCGCCGAAAGATCAACGGTCACACCGGCGCTCGACCCCGCGAAGGAAGCCGTATCCGACCCTGCGCCGCCGACAATATTGTCGCCGCCTGTGCCGCCCAGCAGAATATCGTCGCCCTGACCACCGATAAGCAGGTCATCACCGCCGCCACCGAAGACCACATCGTTGCCACCAGCCGCATCGATCGCATCGTTGCCATCGCCGCCGGTCAACGTACCATCGGCATCCGCCCCGGTGATGACGTCGGCCGGCAACAGCGTGATATCAGCCTCGGCAATGGTGCTGACCATCCCGGTATCGTCCGTAACCGATACGGAAATCTCGCGCAGTCCGGGCGCCACGTCTTCATTGGCATTGGTCAACTGCAGTTCAGCCAGTATCGCCTGATACGCGATAATGGTTGCCGTGCCCGCCAGAACAACCCGGTAAACCCCGGTTTCGGCGTCCAGGCCCTGTGCCGTGATCGAAACACCGGTCCCGTCTAAAGCGCCCAGCTGCAGGGTGTCCCCCGGTTGCATACCGGAGTCGATGGTAATTTCCGCGCCGGCAATTACGTTACTGTCCACATCGGAAATTTCAATGTCCGGGAAGACCGAAATCGGCGGCAGGGTATGTCCGACCTTGTCACCAAAATCGACGCGTATCACAAGGTCACCGAAATCGTGGTCACCCTGCCGTTGCGTATCCTCGAAACCGATCATCAGACCGGCCCCGTTTTCATCCAGCCCGCTGACCGTATGCAGTTCGCCGTCGGTGTTCAATAGCACACCGGACTCTGTCCCGGTCGAATGAAAAATCCCATAGCTGTCGATCCCCGTCACGCTGCCATCATCACCGGCGAAAACAAGCCTTGGTGCAACACTATCGACCGTCGCCCCCGCTTCACCGTCCCGAAATTCAAACGAACCATCCGGGAACGAGTCGTAATCGTTCAGCTTGTCGCCTTGCGCGACAACAAAAAAGGCAAAGCTTTCCCCGGCGGCCACATCCAGTTCAACTGTGGTCTCGCCGGGAACCAGCGTGCCGCCCGACCCTTGTGCTGACGCATTCGCCCAGATGATTTCAACATCGGTTATCTGGCCATCGGCGCCGATTTTGTACATGCCGACAGTATTATGGAAACCCGCACTCTCGTTGATAAACGTAACGCTTACCGGGTTGTCGGCGGTTAGGGTGAGGTCCTCCATATTGACGCCATTGATAGCGTCATCCGATATCGCCACAGCCTCGCGCAATTCAGGGAATTGCGTATCTGTCTGCATCTCGTGCTGGAACAGCACTGGCTGCATCTGAACAGTCTGCGACTGAACACCATCAATTTCCGGCGCGTCGTTTACCGCAGCAACCGTCACCGGCAGCGTCGCCGTCGTCGTGGCCGTATCCGTCCCATCCGTCGATGTCGCCGTGACTGTCAGATCAAAGTCCGCGTCGCTGTCCGCTGGCGGTGTAATTGTCAGGCCAGCAAGATCACCCGCGGCCAAGGTCACCGCCCCGTCGACAATCGTGCCCGTCGA
>Ga0222651_1000364_pt1 | contig 30311 bp, 35 predicted proteins | sample AntAcemetagen369_FD_179855 | JGI IMG/M metagenome (GOLD analysis project Ga0222651, IMG submission 179855) | Saline water microbial communities from Ace Lake, Antarctica - #369 | ecosystem: Environmental > Aquatic > Non-marine Saline and Alkaline > Saline | place: Antarctica: Ace Lake...
TCGGACCATAGAAACGCTTTCTCTTCATCGCCTTCGACAATGATATCAAGATGCCCCATTTCATCGACGATCTCCGTGAACTGCTGCGCCTTTTCACGTGCGGAAATCCTGGTCACGCCAGACAGGCCCCTGAAACTGTCCCAGTCAATCCAGAGCGTGCCGTCAACCACATCCATGGTATCGCAGTAATATCGGCCCCCCTCAGTCCTGCCGCTCTTCCACCAGGACGGCACACGAATAAAAATGTGGTTTTCGACCTGAATCAACTGCAGGCCTTGTGCCAGCGCAATCCGGTCCAGCGGCGTTATCACATTGGAAAACCGGCTCGTCTCGATCAATTCCAGGACCTGCATCGGAAGCGTATCGGGCAGGTTTTCGATATTCTCGATAAACGGCGTTTCCAACCTGGCAACAAGAACCCGAATATGGGTTGGCGGCAGGATATGGCCCCATTTGAAAATCTGGACATAAGTCTGACTATCCGCGGGCAGGAAACCGTAAGCGAACAGGGTTTCCGGCGCGACACCTGAATCCTCAGAAAACGGCATACCCTCCTCGAAGACAAAGCAACTTATGTCATCACAAGCGACTGATTCAGGGTGTTCGTAACAATTGACAGTAATCTGCAGTCGTATTGCCGGGTATTGCGGAAAGACAATCGTCGCACCCATAAATTCGATATCGGAAACATCCCACTCGTCGGGCAGATCGAGAATTACGGTTCCCCCACCGAAACTAATTTGCTTCATTCTCTTCCTCGTAAGAGATTCTTGAGCGCCCGTTATTATATTAAAAATTTCAATATTACTATTATAGATGGTTTTTTATGGACCCTGGTACTTCGCGGAAGTTGGACAATGATCGTATCCGCCAGTTACAGATCTGATATTCCGGCATTTTATGGTGACTGGTTCATGCGTCGGCTGACCGAGGGGTCATGTCAGGTAACAAACCCCTATGGAAGCAAACCGTATACGGTCGTCCTGACGCCGGAGGCCGTGGACGGGTTCGTTTTCTGGACCCGCAACCTGCGACCGTTCGAGCCGCATCTTTCCCGTATCAGCGCGGACCATCCCTTCATGGTGCAATACACAATTACGGGGTATCCGCGCGCGCTGGAGCCCGGCGTGATCGCGACCGACCAGGCAATCGCCGATTTGCAACGGTTGGCGGCGGAATTCGGGCCGCGTTGCGGCGTCTGGCGCTATGATCCCGTTGTCATCAGCGACCTGACGCCGCCGCAATGGCACTATAATAATTTTGCCCGCATCGCCGCCGCACTGGAAGGTTCTGTCGATGAGGTCATCATCTCTTTCGCCCATCTCTACGCAAAGACCGAGCGCAATCTCAAGATTGCCGCCCGCGGCAACGGGTTCGCCTGGCGCGATCCCGATACAGCGGAAAAGCAGGCTCTTTCAGCAGCTTTGGCGAAGATTGCGAGTCAACACGGGATAACGGCCGCCCTGTGCAGCCAGGAAAGTTTCCGGGGGGAGGGCGTTGCCGCCGCGCAATGCATAGACGCCGCCCGTCTGGGCGATATAGCCGGCAGGCCGATTACCGCCCGCGTGCGCGGCAACCGCCCCGACTGCCTGTGCCATGAATCGCGTGATATCGGTGCCTATGACACCTGCCCGCAAGGCTGCGCCTATTGCTACGCGGTCCGCAACCAGGCTTACGCCAAGCGCAGCCTGGCGCAACATGACCCGAACCAGCCGTTACTCGGCTAGGCGATCAGGCCGTTGTATCGACGTGTGATTCTTCAGGCTCAGCCTTGGCGACACCAACCATCGCCGGACGGAGCAACCGGTCATGCATCTTGTAGCCCGGCTGCATGAGCTCGACGATTGTGCCGGCAGGCTGACCGCTATTGGGTACTTCGAACATCGCCTGATGTTCATCGTGATTGAACTTCTCGCCCAGCGGAAGAAGCTGTTTGATGCTGTTCTTTTCGAATGCGGACAACAGCTCCTTTTCCGTCATTTCAACGCCGATCACGAAATTCTTGATGGCCTCGTCGCCTTCCCGCATCTCCGGCGATACCGCCTGCAACGCACGACGCAGATTGTCGGCGACGTTCAGCAGGTCCCGCGCAAGGTTGCTGGCGCCATAGCGCAGGGTTTCGGACTTTTCACGTTCTGCCCGGCGCCGGATGTTTTCCATCTCTGCGAGATTGCGAAGCGAGCGGTCGTTTGCTTCGGCCAGCGCCGTGGCCAGTTCCGCAATCCGCTCTTCAGGGGATTTCTCCGCCTCTTCTTCAACATCATCCGACGCGGCATCAACCTGCGCATCTTCGGCATCCTGTAAGTTCTCAGCGCCGGTTTCAGATTCTTCCGGCCGCAACTTGTCGTCTTCTGTCATCAACTCAGGTCCTTACCACTCAGCCGATCAGTCGGCTGACAATCTTTGCGGTGTAATCCACCATGGGAATAATGCGGGCATAGTTCATCCGTGCCGGACCGACAACCCCGATTGCACCGACAATCTGTTCACCGCGGTTAGAGAACGGCGCGATGATGACCGAACATCCCGCCAGCGCGAAAAGATCATTATCCGCGCCGATAAATATCTGCACGCCTTCCGCACCGTCCGCCGCTTCCATCAATCGCACAAGCGACTCTTTTGTATCGAGCTTCTGAAACAACGCCCGGATCCGTTCGAGGTCCGCCATGCCCTTAACATCGTCAAGCAGATATCCTTGGCCTCGCACGATCAACACGCCATCACCCGACCCGACCGACGACCATGTCGCCAGCCCGGTTTCAACAACGTTTCGGGTCAGCGCATCGATTTCCGCACGCTCTTTCGCAATTTCAGTGCGGACGGATTCCAGCGCTTCCGGCAGCGTGCGCCCGGCAACCTGGGACGAGAAGAAATTGCTCGCCTCCGTCAGGCTCGAGGAAGGCATGCCGACCGGCAAATCGATGACCCGGTTTTCAACCAACCCGTCCTCGCTCACGATCACGACCAGTGCGCGACCGGGACCGATGCTGACGAACTCTATATGTTTCAGCGCCGCATCTTTCTTCGGCGCCACAACCAGTCCGGCGCAATGCGACAGGCCGGACAGCATCGACGACGTTTCTTCCAGAACCTGATTCAGCGTGCTGCCCGCGGTCGCGCACTGATTTTCAATATTCCGCTGCTCATCCTCGGTCAGATTGCCGATTTCGAGGATTCCATCGACAAAAAGCTGAAGCCCGGCATCGGTCGGCAATCGCCCCGCCGAGGTATGCGGCGCATAAAGCAGGCCGGATTCTTCAAGATCCGCCATGACATTGCGGATTGTTGCCGGCGACAGGGAAATACCGAGCTGTTGCGAAAGCGACCGCGAACCAATCGGTTCGCCCGTTTCCACATACGCCTCTACAACAAGGCGCAGGACTTCTCGCGAACGCTGATTCAGATCTGGTTTCATGATCGATTGAATGTAGTAACGGTGCAGTGCAGCGTCAATGAACCGGACAAAAGGGAAACGCCCGATTCAACGATACCCGCCGGCCCGCCTCAGCCCCCGCCTGTATGCCTGTAAAGACACCCGGGCGGCGCGAAATGCCGGTCAGCGATACCGAATGGCCGCTGGACACTCGTCTCCGCAGGGATTAGCGTCCGGCCAAATTTCAGCAAACCGGAAGTGAATTTTATGGATCGACCATCAGGCCGCGCGTTCGACGCATTGCGCGATATCTCCCTGGAAACAGGATTTTCGAAACATGCCGAAGGGTCCTGCCTGACCAAATTCGGCGATACGCACGTTTTATGCACGGCCAGCATCGAAGAGCGGGTGCCCCCGTTCCTGCGCAACACCGGCAAGGGCTGGGTAACGGCCGAATATGGCATGTTGCCGCGTTCGACAAATTCCCGCATGGACCGGCGCCGTGCCGCGGAATCCGGTCGTACCCAGGAAATCCAGCGCCTGATCGGCCGTAGCCTGCGTGCGGTGACGAATATGGAAGGCTTTGGCGAACGCCAGATCCGGGTCGATTGCGATGTGATCCAGGCCGATGGCGGCACGCGCACTGCCGCGATTACCGGTGGCTATGTCGCGCTGTATATCGCATTTCGCCACATGCTCGACCTCGGCGCGATCACAGAAATTCCGTTGACCGACCGGGTGGCGGCAATTTCCTGCGGGCTTTGGGAAGACACGGCGGTTCTTGACCTTGATTACGCCGAGGATTCGACCGCGCAGGCTGACGCGAATTTCGTTTTCACCGGATCCGATGGCATCGTGGAAGTTCAGGGCACGGCGGAAGGGGAACCGTTCTCGCATGACCAGTTCATGTCGTTGATGGAACTGGCCCGCAAAGGCGTGCACGAACTGGTTTCCATCCAGAACACGGCACTCGGGCTGTAAATCATGTCGCGGCATTTCGACGGCAGCAGACTGGTGATCGCAAGCCATAACCCGGGCAAGGTCCGGGAAATCGGCGCGCTGCTGCAGCCGTATGGTGTCGATGTCGTATCGGTTGGCGAACTGGGTCTGCCGGAACCTGTAGAGGATGGCGACAGCTTCATCGCAAACGCTGTCATCAAGGCACAGGCGGCGGCGGGCGCGGCGGGGCTCATTGCCCTGGCAGATGATTCCGGCCTTTCCGTCACCGCGCTGAATGGTGATCCCGGGATTTACTCCGCCCGCTGGGCCGGACCGGAGAAAGATTTCGGTGCCGCAATGAAAAAGGTCGAGGACGCGCTGGGCGATGCACCGGATCGCAGCGCGCGTTTTGTCTGTGCCCTGGCGCTGGCCTGGCCGGATGGGCATGTGGAAACCTTCGAAGGCACTGTCGACGGCACCCTCGTCTGGCCACCCCGCGGAACACACGGCTTCGGCTATGACCCGACCTTCCTGCCCACGGGCGGCAGCGAAACGTTCGGCGAAATGGATCCGGACCGCAAACATGCGATCAGTCATCGCGCCGATGCGTTTCGCAAACTCGTCGCGGGCTGCTTCGCCGGGGGTTGAATTCACGATGGGCGATCTGGCCCTCTATATTCACTGGCCGTTCTGCCTGTCGAAATGTCCGTATTGCGACTTCAACAGCCATGTCCGCGAGTCGATAGACGAATCCCGCTGGTGCAGGGCGTTGCTGACCGAACTCGACACAACCGCCGCGGCACTGCCGGGCAGAACGATTGGCAGCATCTTTTTCGGCGGTGGCACGCCATCCCTGATGCAGCCATCGACCGTCGCCGCGATCCTGGAACGTGCGGCCGGACACTGGACATTCACCGACGATATCGAAATCACCCTGGAAGCAAACCCGACTTCCGTTGAGCAGGCACGGCTCGCCGATATCCGTATCGCAGGCGTCAACCGTGTCTCGCTTGGGGTCCAGGCACTGAATGACCGGGCGCTGAAATTCCTGGGCCGCGGACATAGCGCGACGGAAGCGCTTGCCGCGGTTGAAACGGCCGCGAAGCTGTTCGACCGGTTTTCTTTCGACGTCATATATGGCCGGCCGGAACAGAGCGTCGCTGAATGGTCTGCCGAATTACGCCAGGCATTGGGCCATGCAGCGGATCATCTTTCTGTTTACCAGCTGACCCTCGAAGAGGGCACACCGTTCCACGCATTGTGGCGGCAGGGGAAACTGACGCCGGTCGCAGAAGATGCAGCAGCAGCACTGTATGAAGTCACACAGGAAATTCTCGACAGGGCGGGAATGCCTGCCTACGAAGTTTCAAACCATGCAATTCCAGGCCACGAAAGCCGGCACAACCTGATTTACTGGCGCTACGGCGATTATGCCGGCGTCGGCCCCGGTGCACATGGACGTATCACGCAGAACAATCAGCGCATCGCGACCCAGAGAATTCGTAGTCCCGACAGCTGGTTGAGCCAGGTTGAGGCAAGCAGCGACGGCATGGAATCAACGGAACCGCTGCCGCCTGAAACACAATTCGAAGAAGCCATTCTGATGGGGCTGCGCCTTTCCGAAGGCATTCCCGAAACCCGGCTGCAGGCGATTACGGGAAAGGGTTTTGACGATGCGTTTGATCCGGCACGGCTGGCCGCTTTGATCGAAAGTGATTTTCTGATCCGTACGCCGGAGCGGTTGACGGCAACCCCGGCGGGACGATCCCGCCTGAACGCCGTCATTGCCCACCTTCTGGCCTAGGTTCGCCCGTCAGTTTGTCAGGGGTGTGAAGCTCGGCGGGGCCGTCCGGCGTGCCTTGGTCCCATCGCGAGTGACTTCATAAATCGCAAAGGCGCGTTCGGCGATCCCGTCCTCGTTCAACCGGAAAATTCCGTCTACGCCAAGAAAGCCGCGCCGGTCCAGCAGCGCGGACATGGAAAAATCAGCACCGCCTTCACTTTGGCCCAGGATCGCGGCCAGGGCAGTGGCGTCATAGGCCAGTGTCGCGAGACGGTGGGGCGAGCGCCCGAAGGCTTCTTTGAACCGCGCAACAAAACGTTCGTGTTCTTCCGTCGGCGAACCGGTGAACCATGCGCCGATCAGCGCCGGCTCATTGCCCAGATTTGGAATCAGGTCCCACGACCGCAGACCCAGCAGCTTGACCTGTGGCACATCGATATCAAAATAGGACAGCAGGGCCGAAAACGTTCGCAGGCGCTCACCACTTTCAGGCAAAATCAGCGCATCGAACGGTGGTTCGCCGATCGTATCAACCCGCTCCAGACGACGCAGTGCCTGACGGGAAATTTCGTCGCTTTTATCCGCCAGCGCTTTTCGCTGCGCGAGCAGCGCGCGATGTCGCGGTTCGTAGCCGGAAAAATCCTTCACCAGATTTATATAATCCGCTGCGGCCGTGTCATAGAGCCGCGCGCGAACCAACGACCCGCCACCGGCCAGTACGGCATTCCGCGTCGCATCGACAACGGCGCGACCGTAATCGTCATCCGGCGCCAGCACCGCAAATCGTGTCGCCCCCTCCGCCGCAGCATAGCCCACCACGGACTGCACCTGCTGGCGCGGCACGAAACCAAGGATGAAAACACCATCCCCGGCGACCTCATGCGAATTGGAGAAGGCAACGACCTGTACGCCGGCCGCCTTGGCAACCGGCGCAACCGTCCGAACCGATGCCGCCAGAAGCGGGCCCAGAATAAGCTGGGCCTGGTTTCTGACAGCCGCAACAGCGGCAGCACGCGCGCCGGCTTCCGTTCCCGCGGTATCAAACGGCATCAACACGAAGGAATCGTCCGCCAGCTCGAACATTGACAGTTGTGCTGCATCCAGCATGGCCTGTCCCAGCGGACCGTTCGGGCCGGTCAGCGGCAGCAGAATTGCGACACGCGCTTCCGGCGGGCCGGCGGGTTCCGGCGACAACAAGGCTGGCGCGGATACCGGAGCCGCGGACTCTGCTGGCGGTTTCTCCACGGCCTCGACCGGCGCCTTTGCCTGTGCCGGCGGCGTTTCAGCGGGTTTTGGCGTATCGGATTCGACGCGCCCCGTTGACGGTTCGAATTTGCGGAACTGCGGCTCTTCTTTTACGGTGTTTACAACACAGCCGGTCGCGCCGAATGCTACAAACAGGGCGGCGCCGAACATTGCGAGCGCTTTGCCGCGAAACAGAGGAATCCGCCGCGCCGGGCGACATTTCTGATTATGCCGGGAATTCATGATGGCGGACACTAGCGAGCCTCCGAAAGGAAGTAAACCAACGCCGGAATTGACGTCGGGCCTCTATATTGTGGCGACACCGATTGGCAATCTTCGGGACATGACCTACCGCGCCGTCGACATTTTACACTCTGCTGACCTGATCGCCTGCGAGGACACGCGTGTCACCGCAAAACTTCTGGCCGCATATGATATTCGCACCAAGATGACGGCATATCACGAACATAATGCGGCAAAAGTACGACCGAGAATGATTCGAGACCTGCAGGCCGGTATGCGGATCGCACTGGTCAGCGATGCGGGTACACCACTCGTTTCCGATCCCGGCTACCGGCTGGTCAAGGAAGTCGTTGCAGCAGGTATTACCGTCAGCGCAATTCCCGGCGCCAGCGCAACACTGACGGCGCTGGCAACGGCCGGCTTGCCAACCGACAAATTCATGTTTGCCGGATTTCCGCCACCGCGCAGCGCCCGGCGGGTCACGGCGCTGCAGTCGCTCGCCGGTATCGACGCCACCCTGATTTTTTTCGAATCAGCCCGGCGGCTCGCCGCAACCCTGACCGACATGCACACCGTCCTGGGCCCGAGGCCGGCCGCCATTGCCCGTGAATTGACCAAGCGGTACGAAGAAGTGCGGCGGGGGACACTGGAAGAGCTCGCACGTCATTACGATGAAAGCGGCCCGCCCCTGGGCGAAGTGGTCATTGTCGTCGGGCCGCCGGACAGCGACCCGGTCACCGAAGATGCGGATATCGATATCTTGCTGCAAGGTGCGATGACATCGATGAGCCTGCGGGATGCCGCCGCAACCGTTGCCGAAGCGACAGGACGGCCGCGGCGCGAAATTTACGCCCGCGCATTGGCGCTGGGGGCGGAAGATTGACCGACAGCCGCAAACGCCGCAACGCCTGGCGGCGCGGCCGTATTGCGGAAACACTGGGCATGGTATGGCTTGTAGTACGGGGCTACCGGATCATGGAAAAACGTATGCGCACCCCGGTTGGCGAAATCGATATCGTGGCGCGGCGCGGCCGGACCCTGGCGATCATCGAGGTCAAGGCACGTGCCGACCGCAATATGGCACTGGCGGCAGTCGGCCCCCGGCAGCGCCGACGACTGCAACGCGCAGCGGCCTGGCTTGTGGCGGGACGGAATGATCTTGCAACACTCGATATACGGTTTGACGTGCTTGCCGTCACGCCGTGGCGAGTACCGTTACATGTTATTGACGCTTGGCGGACGGAAGAGTGTTGAGTAGATAAAGGTTCATGCGAAAACACCCGAAACATTCGAAACGATCAGCGACCGCAATCACGGGCAGGCTTTGCCTTGTCGCCATGCTGTGCCTGGCCCTGCCCGGCTGCGTCAGCCTGGTCATCGGTGCCGGCGCGACGGCGGGTACCGCCGCGATGCAGGAGCGGGGACTGGGCGGCGCCATTGACGACACGGTCATCCACAGCAAGATCGCCGCTGCCTTTCTGGAAAATGACGTTAGCCTGCGCCGGCTCAGCATTGAGGCTCATCAGGGGGAAGTTCTGCTGACCGGCACGGTGCCGAATATTACCCACCGCGTGAATGCCGTGCGCCGCGCCTGGCAGGTGGAAGGCGTCAAAACGGTTATCAATGAAATCGAGATTGCAGACAGCAGCGACGTTATTGATCTTGCCCGTGATACCTGGATAACCGCACAATTGCGTTTGCGGCTGACATTCGACAGCAAGGTGCTGGCGATCAACTATGCCATCGAAACAGTCAATGGTGCGGTCTACCTGATGGGTGTGGCGCAAAGCGCTGCGGAGCTGGCACAGGTCCGCAGCCACGCAAGAGAACTGAAATACGTTCGCCGGATCGTCAGCCATGTGCGGATCAAACAACCGGACCCTGCAGGCTAGGTCATGGATCAGACGGAAGCGGAACAGGTTCTGCGCGATGTTGGCAATTCGGCCGGACGGCCCGTCGACATTGCCGGCGCGGCCCTGGCCCTCGCCTCGTTCGACCATCCCAGTGTCGACCAGGAACAGTATCACCGGCACCTTTCCGAACTTGCATCGGATGTCGGGCGGGCCGCCGGTGGAACGGAAAGGCTTTCTGAACGGCTGGATGCGCTCAACACGACGCTCGTTGCGCAGTACGGCTATCAGGGGGACAGCCAGAGTTACGACGACCTGCAGAATGCCAATCTGATGAAGGTAATCGACCGCCGCAAGGGACTGCCGGTCGCACTGGGCATTCTATACATCCATGTCGCGCGGGCGCAGGGGTGGGTGATGTCGGGGCTCGCCTTTCCCGGCCATTTCCTGCTGCGGCTGGATGGGCCCAATGCGCGTCTCGTAATTGACCCCTTTCATGGCGGCACCCAACTGGAACCGCATAATCTGCGCGACATGCTGAAGACCATGACCGGCAATGACGCAGAATTGTTACCGGAGCATTATGCCGAGGTTTCAGATCGCGATATCCTGTTGCGCCTGCAGAACAACATCAAACTCCGCCTGATTCAGCAGAATAACGCGGAAGGCGCCGGCAATGTCGTCGACCGAATGTTGATGCTGGCGCCATCAGAAGCCGGGTTATGGCGTGAGTCATGCCTGCTGAATGCGAAAATCGGTCGGCTGCAAGCGGCCATCGGTGCCATCCAGACGTTCCTTGATTTCGATATCGGGCAGGCGGCGCGACAGGAAGCTGTCGCCCTTCTGCAGCAAATGCGAGACCGCTTGAACTGACCCACTGTGCGGCGCCGTTATGCGCCTTTATGATACGCACCGTCCGACACGCGAGATGCGTTTGAACGAGGAGCCGACCATGAGCCTATCCGTCGCCATCCAGATGGATCCGATTGAAGATATCGATATTAACGGCGACAGCAGTTTCGTGCTGGGGCTTGAAGCACAGAAGCGTGGCCATGAACTGTATTACTACCTGCCCAAGGCGCTGACCTTTCGCGACGGCAAGGTGACCGCGCGCGGCCGCCGGCTGACCCTGCGCCGCGAAGCCGGCAACCATTTCGAGGCCGGCCCGCAGATCATGCTGGACCTGGAATCGATGGACGTCATCCTGATGCGTCAGGACCCCCCTTTCGACATGGCATATATTACCGCGACACATCTGCTGGAACATCTGCACCCCAAGACACTGGTGGTGAATGACCCCGCGCATGTCCGCAACGCGCCGGAAAAAATATTCGTGACCCGCTTTCCGGATTTGATGCCGCCGACACTGATCACCTCTGCCCGCGAGGAAATTCTGGCGTTCCGCGCCGAACACAAAGACATCATCGTCAAGCCGCTATACGGCAATGGCGGCGCCGGCGTCTTTCATATCAAGCCAGGCGACGAAAACCTGGCCTCGCTGCTGGAAATGTTCACCGGTATCTACCGTGAACCCATTATCGTTCAACGCTACCTGCCGGAAGTCCGCGCGGGTGACAAACGGATCATCCTGGTTGACGGCAAGGCCGTCGGCGCGACGAACCGTATTCCGCCAGAAGGCGAAGCACGCTCCAACATGCATGTTGGCGGCAAGCCGGCAGCAACGACACTGACCAAGCGTGAGGAAGAAATTTGCGAAGCTATCGGTCCGACACTGAAAGAATACGGGCTGATCTTTGTCGGTATCGACGTGATCGGCGACTATCTGACCGAAATCAACGTCACATCACCGACCGGCATTCAGGAAGTGAACCGCTTCAACAATGTTTGTCTGGAAGCCGATATCTGGGATGCAATCGAAGCGCGGCTTTAGCCCGGACGCGCCGGGCGCCATCAGGTTTCGAAATCGAATATCGCGCTCTGTAAAAGGCCCGCGACACCTGCACTGGTAGCGTTAAGCGATTTCGTCAGTGCACTTTCGAAAATCAGCTGACGTTTCTGCTCTTCAAGTTCGAAGCGCCGTTCATTGGCGAATTTTTCCGCCTCCAGCCCGGACACAGCGTTCTTGTTCTCCTCGATCTGCCCCTGGCTGAATTTTAGTGATACCTCGGCCTGCTTCAGCTGGCTTTCGAACATCGAAATATTGAAGCGCAATTTGGACAACGAATCCGTGATATCCGCCAGCGCCGTGTCGCGAAGGGTCTCGTCCTCGAAATTTCCATAGAAATAGGAGTGCAGTATGCCGACGCCCTTGCGTTCCAGCGTGCCTTCAAGGACAGGCGTCCCTTCGCCGCTTCGGGTAATCGATACCGCGCCCGTCGTATCGTCATAGGCAATGACGTCGTCATTCTTCAGCAAAACACCCGTATCGTTCGGGTCCCCATTTGGAAACTGGACGATCGACGAACCGAAAATATTCGGCATGAACGTATCGCCATTGCCGTCGGTAATCACATAATCCGCGCCAAGAAAATTGCCGTTATATGTCACATTGGCAAGCGAACCCGGTTTGGCCTGAACTTCCAGGTCGTTTGCGTCGAAAATATCGCGGATGCTTGACCCGATCAGATTCTTGCCAAGATGCCCGGCCCCTTTAGCCCGCAAGTTGTATTTGCCGATCAACTGATCGAACTGGTTGGCGAATTCACGTTTGGTTTCAGCCGTCGTATCGGGACTTTGCGTCTTCACGATAAGCTCGCGCGCTTCCAGCAACAGGGCCTTCATTTCGACGAGGCGCTCATTCGCTTTTTCCAGCGTCTTAACCGCCCGCTTCTGCTTTACCGTCAATTTGGTAAATCCCTGCAGGACACGGGTCGCTTCGCGCGCCTGCGCTTCAAGCCGGGACTGGCCGCGGATCTCCTCGGGACCGGAAGGGCCGCCATTCCGGCCAGCCAACGCAATCTGAACCGTTCGGTTCGACGCAGCCTGACTGACCGTTGCGAACAACGACGAATTCAGCTCCGAGATCGAGTTATTGAAAAGAAGACCCATTGGATTCCATCCTGAGGCATCAGGTATATCGCCATTTCATTAACAACTCGTAGCGATACACCAAGCAACAGTTGCAACTTTCATGCCCCACTCAATACATTGAAACCCGCTGGTTTCTGCGCATTTTCCGGCCAGGGTGGCCCCTGACACCCCCTCAGCCCGGCAATTTCTGCCCCATCGGCAAGTATTGCCCGGCAAGACCGGCCACAATCACTGTTCCGGGTTCAAAACAATTTGCGCGGGCTATACGTGCCGCCACACGATACCGTAAGTTGGTCTGCCCCACACCTGCATGCAACGCTTTGTCTGCCAGGGCCAAAGCCTGGTGCAGGCACCGAGAGGTCGACGCCGATGACCGAAAGCACATCACCCTTCCATCCCGGTGAACGGGACATACAGGCGCGGCTGGGTATTGAAGACAAAATGCTGGAGCCCGGGCGGCGCATGATCCGAAGCACCATGCCGGAGCAGCATAAGGAATTCTACGCGCAATTACCGATGTTCTTCATCGGCGGCGCGGACGGGGACAATCGGATCTGGGCGTCAGCTGTGACGGGAGAGCCCGGCTTCGTATCGGCAACATCCGATACCGTGCTGTCGATCAAGGCACGCCCGGTTCCTGGCGACCCGCTGTCTGACAGCCTGACCAGTGGTGCGGATATCGGGGGTCTGGGGCTTCAATTGGAAACCCGGCGGCGCAACCGCATCAACGGGCGGATCGCGAACCCGACCCGAAGCGGGTTTGATATTGCCGTCCGGCAGAGTTTTGGCAATTGTCCCAAATACATCCAGACCCGGACCTGTCAGCCGACCGATACGTTGACCGCCGCGCCACAAGCTCATACCGGCGCAGCGCTGGGCGCGGCAGAGGCCGGTATGATTGCGGGCGCGGACACCTTCTTCATCGCCAGCCGCTTCCACGACGAAACCGATGCCGCATTCAATGGCTTTGATGTTTCGCATCGCGGCGGACAGCCCGGCTTCGTGATTGTTTCCCATTCAAAACAACTTCTGTTTCCCGACTATGCCGGCAACCGGATGTTCAACACCCTGGGCAATATCCAGACCGATCCGCATTGCGGGCTGCTGTTTATCGATTTCAATTCGGGCACCACGCTGCAATTGACCGGCAATGCCGAGATACTTTGGGATGACGCACATACAAAACGTTTTCCCGGCGCGCAGCGGGTCATTGTCTTCAGCATCGACGCCATGGTCCGCATCGATAACGCCCTGCCGTTGCACTGGCAATTCGGGGAAGCCTCCCCCGTTTTCAGCATGCCGGGGTTCGAGATGCCGGTGGCGCCTCCGCCACCACAGGGCAGTATGCGACTGAAAACAATCAGCATCGCAATGCCACAGGACGTTGATGGCCCGAAAGGCCGCAACCTCGCCACCGGCATTTTCAAGCAGCCGGTCGATGGCAAAATCATGTTGTCCCGGATGGGGCTGCAAGGCGACGGGCAGGCCGACCTGCGCAACCATGGTGGCAGCTTTCGCGCCGTCTATGTCTATGACGCGTCACACTATGATCATTGGGCCCAGGCGCTGAAACGTGATGACTTTGCCCCCGGTCAGTTCGGCGAAAACTTCACCGTCGCCGGCATGACCGAAAGCGATATTCATATCGGCGACCGCTTCCGCATTGGCGACGCGCTGGTCGAGGTCAGCCAGCCACGCATTCCCTGTTTCAAGCTGACGCTGAAAATGGGTGCCGAAGGATTTCACGAACAGTTTTTGAACAGCAATCGCTGCGGCTTCTATCTGCGCGTCATCGAGGAAGGTTTCGTCACCGCCGGCGATGCCATAATGCCGGTGCACCGCGACCCGGACAGTCTGAGCGTCGCGCAGGTCAACGCGTTGCTGTTCCATGACAAGGGCAATCTTGATGGCGCGCGCCGGGCGCTTGATATCCCGGCCCTGTCGCATGGCTGGAAAGAAAGTTTTCAGGCCCGGCTGGACAAGGCCGACCCCGCCGGTTCCTGACCGGCAGCGCACACCGAAAATAAAACGGAATACGGAACAGGGAATTTTCCATGGCAGACATGACAAACGAACTCGACGGCAAGGTTGCGATCATCACCGGCAGCGCCCGCAATATCGGCCGCGCCACCGCCGAGGAACTGGCCCGCGCCGGGGCCGCCGTCGTCATCAACGCGGTGCAGGCAAAAGACCTGTGCGAGGAAGTCGCCGAAGGCATCCGCGCCAAGGGCGGCAAGGCGATCGCGGTCATGGCCGATTGCCGCAACCCGGACGACATCGAACGGATGGCCCAGGCGGCGATCCGGGAATTCGGCGGTATCGATATTCTGGTGCATAACGCCGCCACCCGGAATCCGAAATCCTTCGACGATCTGACCCGCGAGGATTTCCAGCAGGTCATCGACCTGTCGATCCTCGGCTGCTTTCATCTGGCGAAATCCACTGTGCCCTCCATGCGTAAACGCGGCGGCGGCGCGATCATCGGCGTCGGCGGGCTGAACTCCTATATCGGGCAGAAGGGGCGGTCGCACCTGATGGTCGCGAAGGCCGGGCTGAACATGTATATCCGCGGGCTCGCGCTCGATCTCGCATCCGACAACATCACCGCCAACCAGGTCGTCGTCGGCACCTACGACACGCGCGATCCGGATTCGACGATGACCGCAGAACAAATTCAGGCCCGCGCCAACAAGGTCCCGATGGGCCGCGAAGGCACGCCGCAGGACATGGCCGACCTGATCCGCTTCCTCGTTGGTCCCGGCGGCCATTACATTTCCGGCCAGACGATCCATTCCAACGGCGCGGCCTTCATGAACGCGTAGAGCATGACAGCCAGGAGACAGCCTGATGTTTCATGCCATTAATCCGGACCGGGGGCTCGTGCCAACCCTGTGGATGGTCATGCTGTTTGTCTCCATTCTGGCCATGTTTGGCGTCCTGTCCGGTGCAGTGGAAATAGCGCCGGATTTCACGAAATCGATCAGACCCTACGTCTGGGATGCCACACAGCAAGTTTGGACCATGGTGCTTGGCGCATCATGGGTCGCAAGCATGATCCTGTCCTGGAAATACAAAAGGGATGTTCCAACCCAGGTTGGCGCGGCGGTCATCGCCTCTCTGCCAATGGCCGTCTCATCCTTCTATCTCGGCGCAAAACTGTAATCCCTGCGATTGTTTCAGCCTTTTCTTCGCGTAAAACTAGCCAAACTCTGCCATTACCATTAGAAAGATCATAACAGGAACATTGATGGCTTTCTGTCATGGTCGCACGGATAAATACGGTCGCGTTTCAGGGCGTGGATACGCTGGATATCGATGTGCAGGTGCAGATCGCCGGCGGCCTGCCGGCCTTCACCATTGTTGGCCTGCCCGACAAGGCGGTTGCGGAAAGCCGCGAGCGGGTGCGGTCGGCGCTGGGTGCGCTGGGGCTGGCGCTGCCGCCGAAGCGGATCACGGTGAACCTGTCGCCTGCCGACGTTCTGAAGGAAGGCAGCCATTTCGACCTGCCCATCGTGCTAGGGCTGCTGGTTGCGATGGATGTGCTGCCGGGCGAGGACCTGATGGAATTCACCGCGCTGGGCGAGCTGGCGCTGGACGGCGCGTTGACCCGTGTTGCCGGGGTGTTGCCCGCCGCCATCGGCGCCAGCGCCAACGGGCGCGGGTTGATCTGCCCGGCTGCCTGTGGCGGGGAGGCGGCCTTTGCCGGCGACATCGCGGTGCTGGCCCCGCCATCGCTGCTGGCGCTGATCAACCACTTCAAGGGCGTGCAGGTGCTGTCTCCGCCGGAACCGCAACTGGCGGAACCGGATGCAGGCGACGGGCTCGACCTCGCCGATATCAAGGGCCAGGAAACCGCAAAGCGCGCACTCGAAATCGCAGCCGCCGGAGCACATAACCTGCTGATGATGGGGCCACCGGGATCGGGCAAGTCGATGCTGGCCGCGCGGCTGCCGGGCATCCTGCCGCCGATGGACCCGCGCGAAGCACTGGATATTTCCATGGTCCATTCCGTCGCCGGGCTGTTGGCGGACGGCAAGCTGAGCCGCCAGCGCCCATTCCGCGATCCGCATCATTCGGCGTCGCTGCCTGCGATGGTCGGTGGCGGGACGAGGGCACAGCCGGGTGAAATCAGTCTCGCCCATAACGGCGTCCTGTTCCTGGACGAGCTGCCCGAATTCGCGCGGCCGACACTGGAAGCGCTGCGCCAGCCAATGGAAACCGGCCGCGCCGTCGTCGCCCGGGTCAACGCCCATGTGACCTACCCCGCACGGTTCCAGATGATCGCGGCGATGAACCCCTGCCGCTGCGGCCATCTGGACGATGCGGAACTGGCCTGCAGCCGGGCCCCGAAATGCGCCCGCGACTACCAGACGAAAATTTCCGGTCCGCTGTTCGACCGCATCGATCTGCATATCGACGTCGCCGCCGTCAGCGCCGCCGACCTGTCCCTGCCACCCCCGGCGGAAGGCTCGGCCCAGGTCGCCGAGCGGGTGGCCACGGCCCGCGCGATCCAGTCCGCCCGCTACGCCGAAACCGACCCGCGCATCCGCACCAATACCGAAGCCGACGGCGCGCTGCTGGAGAAAGTCGCCACGCCGGATGAACCCGGCCGCAAGCTGCTCACCGAAGCCGCCGACCGGATGAAACTGTCAGCCCGCGGTTATCACCGGGTGTTACGCGTCGCGCGGACGCTGGCGGATCTTGCCGGCGAGGAACAGGTGCGGCGCATCCATATCGCGGAAGCGCTGTCCTACCGACGCATCGCGCCGGTGGGATAGTCGGGGCTGGGGTTTTTCAAACCGAAACAGCAATCGCCAGAAGAAGAATCTGTTCTTTCGTCAGGATACAGGTGATGGTGCCGGGCAGGCGCTGCGCCGTCGACGCTGTTTCAATCGGCAGGCGCATTCGCTGACGTCACACGAGGGGATGCTCCAAATGGCCGCGCTAAAGTCATGGCTCTATATCAACCTTGATCCAACGCAATGGGCACATTCCGGGTTATCGCCACTGAACAAAGGCATCCTGTTTGTTGTCCTGGCCGGTATCCTGTCCGCGGTGCTGGAATCTGAATCGAGTCTTCGCAACAGCTATCAAAACACCTTCTACATTCTGAACGTGATTTTCGCCGTCCTGTTTCTGGTGGAATATATCGTCCGGTTATGGGTGATGGGCAAGAATCCCCAATATTCCGGATTCGCCGGACGTCTGCGCTATGCCCGCCGCTTCGCCAGCACCCTGGACCTGATCGCAGTGATCGGACTTTGGGTCGATATCCTGCTCGGGTTACAGGGGGTTTACGGCGTCATGCTGCGGCTGGTGCGGGTGCTGCGCATCATCACGCTGGCCCGCAACAGTGAATGGGCAACCGCCATACATCTCATCTCCCGAGCCATTCAAAAACGTCGCCACGAACTAGCCCTTAGTCTGGGCCTCGCCTGCATGATCATGCTGTTTTCAGCAACCATGCTGTACCTTGTCGAAGGACCGGAGCAACCGGAAACATTTGGCAGTATTCCCCGCGCCCTCTGGTGGGCAATGGCGACGCTGACGACCGTGGGATACGGCGATGTCTATCCCATAACCGCCGCCGGAAAAATTTTGGCTGGCATCGCCGCCTTCACATCGATTGCCATCGTCGCCATGCCGACAGGCATCATGGCGGCAGCATTCAGTGACGCGCTGCATGAATTCCGCCGTAAAGACTAATTTCAGTCAAACGGTGACACGACGCCCTTGCTGGCGGTGATCGCGCCGTAATAATCCGGTTCGCGGTTGCCCGCGAAGTTCCAGCGGTTCTTCTGGATGTCGGCGCAGATGTCGAGGTCGCAGGAGGCGACGATCAGTTCGTCCCCCATCGTCTTACATTGCGCCATGATTTCGCCGGTCGGCGCGATGATGCAGCTTTCGCCGATCAGGTCGCAGCCTTCCTCTACCCCCGCCTTGGCAGTGCCGACGACGAAGGCGCCGTTCTGGTAGGCACCGGCCTGCATGACCAGGTGGTTGTGGAAATCAGCCAGGTGATTGAGGCCCGGGGCAGGGGCGAAATAACGCGGGGTGTTGTAGCCGAGCATGATCAGCTCCACCCCCTGCATGCCCATCACCCGGTAGGTTTCAGGCCAGCGCCGGTCATTGCAGATGCACATGCCGGCCACGCCGCCAAACGCCTGAAACACGGGGAAGCCAAGATTACCCGGTTCGAAATAGCGTTTTTCCAGATGCTGAAATGGGCGTTCGGGTTCAAATTCCGCATGACCGGGCAGGTGGGTCTTGCGGTACTTGCCGACGATCTCACCATTTTTTTCCACCAGGATCGCGGTGTTGAAATGATGGGTCGTCCCGCCTTCTTCGACCTTTTCCGCGTAGCCGAGATAGAAGCCGACGCCGAGTTTCTTTGCTTCATCGAAAAGCGGCTGGGTCGCCGCATTCGGCATTTCGGTTTCGAACCAGGAATCGACCTCTGCCGGGTCGGTCATGTACCAGCGCGGAAAAAACGTGGTCAGCGCCAGTTCGGGAAAGACGATCAGGTCGCAGCCCTGATCCGCACCCTGCCGCAGCAATGTCAGCAGCCGCTGCACCACGGCCTGCCGCCCTTCGTCTTTTGCGATGGGACCAAGCTGGGCTGAACCGATGGTGACGATGCGGGTCATGACGATTTCCTTATTATGATTGCGGGATCATGCCGCCCATATCGCGACCGCCAAAGACATGGATATGCAGATGCGGTACTTCCTGTCGGCTGTCCGGCCCGTGATTGGCAAGGATGCGATAGCCAGTGTCCTCGACCCCGGCGTCGCGCGCGACCTTGCCAACCGCCCGCAGCAGTGCGGCCATTTCGGCGTCCGATGCCTTGGCAGAAAAATCCGCCATCGAAACATAGCGGCCTTTCGGGATCACCAGGATATGGGTCGGTGCCTGCGGATTGATATCGCGGAAGGCGAGGGTGTGTTCGTCGTCATGCACCTTGTCGCAGGGGATTTCGCCACGCAGGATTTTGGCGAAGATATTGTCGTCGTCATATGCCTCGGCCATGGATGCCTTCCCCTGTTATTCGGTGCGCGATGCTTTCTCTGCGATGCCGGAAATGCCTTCGCGTTCGGCCAGCACGGTCCACACGACCGCGGGGTCCAGCCCCTTGTCGGCCCACAGAACCAGCAGATGGTAAAGCAGGTCGGCGGATTCACCGGCCAGCGCATCGATGTCCGTGCCCATTGCGGCGATCACGGTTTCCACCGCTTCCTCGCCGACTTTCTGCGCGATCTTTTCCGTCCCGCGGCTCAGCAGCTTGGCGGTATAACTGGCGTCGGCATCGCCGCCCTTGCGGCTTTCGATCACCGCGAACAGGCGCTCCAGCACCAGCGCATTTTCCTGTGCATCACTCATGGCAACCTGATTAGCAGATTTGTTTGGAACTGTCAGGGCCGCATCGGCACGCCGGCGGCGGCCATATGCGCCTTCGCGTCACCGATGGAATATTCACCGAAGTGAAAGATCGATGCGGCGAGCACCGCCGTTGCGTGCCCTTCGCGGACGCCATCGACCAGATGATCCAATGTCCCGACCCCGCCACTGGCGATAACCGGTACGGGGATCGCATCCGCCATGGTCCGGGTTAGCGGAATATCAAAGCCCTGCCGCGTGCCATCGCGATCCATCGAGGTCAGCAGGATTTCACCGGCACCATTGGCGACCATGCGGCGCGACCAGTCGATGGCGTCGATCCCGGTCGGTTCGCGCCCGCCATGGGTAAAGATTTCCCATTTGCCGGGGCCGGTCGATTTCGCATCAATCGCAACCACGATGCATTGCGCGCCGAACCTTTCGGATGCTTCGGCAACGAACTCCGGGTGATGCACGGCAGCAGTATTGATCGAGACCTTGTCCGCGCCAGCCAGCAGCAGCTTGCGGATATCCTCCACCGTGCGCACGCCGCCGCCGACGGTCAGCGGCATGAAACATTGCGAGGCGGTACCGGCGACAACGTCGTAAATCGTATCGCGGTTTTCGTGGCTGGCGCCGATATCCAGAAAGCAAAGCTCGTCCGCACCGGCCGCGTCATACACACGGGCCTGTTCAACCGGATCGCCCGCGTCGCGCAGGTCGACGAAGTTGACGCCTTTCACAACCCGGCCGTCCTTTACGTCAAGGCAGGGAATCACACGTGCCTTCAGCATGTCATGACCCTTTCAATGCAGCGATGGCCGCCGCCAGATCAAGGCTGCCGTCATACAGCGCCCGGCCGCTGATCGCCCCGGCGATGGTGCCGCGCGCCTTCAGCGCCATCAGGTCATCCAGCGCGGCGACGCCGCCACTGGCGATGACCGGTATACCCGTCGCATCCGCCAGCGCCGCAGTGGCGTCCACATTCACACCCCGCATCATGCCGTCGCGATCGATATCGGTGTACACAATTGCCGCCACACCGGCATCGGCAAACTGCGCCGCGAGATCTTCCGCCTTCATCTCACTTTGTTCCGCCCAGCCTTCAACCGCGACCCGGCCACCGCGTGCATCAATGCCGACCGCAACCTGGCCCGGCCAGCGTTGGCACGCCGCGATCACCATATCGGGATTTTTCACCGCAACGGTGCCCAGCACAATCCGGCTGACGCCGCGTGCAATCCAGTCCGCCGCTGTTTCCAGCGTGCGGATGCCGCCCCCCAGTTGCACCGGGACATCAACAGCCGCCAGGATCGAGTCAACCGCGGCACCGTTGACGGGCTTGCCCTCGAAGGCGCCGTTCAGATCAACCACGTGAATCCACTCGCAACCCGCATCGGCAAACTGCTTTGCCTGCGCGCCGGGGTTGTCATTGAAAACCGTCGCCTCATCCATTTCGCCGCGGCGCAACCGAACACAGGCACCATCTTTCAGGTCAATTGCCGGATACAGGATCATGCGTCCACCTGCAGGTCCTTGAAGTAATAAAACCCTTCCACCCACACACCATCGACGAAGGCGTAATGGGGATGGGTTGCGAACCGCGTATAGCCGGCGGCTTCGTAAAGCGCGATGGCCGCGGTCTGCGTCGCCCGGACATCGAGATTGAGAACCTGAAAACCATCACGCTGGGCTTCGTCCTCAACCGTGCGGGTCAGCAACCGGGCCAGCCCATGACCACGTGCCCAGGGCGCGACGAAATTTGTGGTCAGCGTGGCGGACAACGCCTGTGCCTCATTGTTTTTCGACGGACGCACAAGCTGCGCCGAGCCAACGGCAACGCCATCCAGCCTGCCCAGAAAGACGGATCGGTCCGGCACCAGCAACGCACCACGCCAGAAACTTTCCAGCACATGCCGCGGCGGCTGCTTCAACCAGCCAAACCCGCCACCTTCGGTGATCGCGGATTCCGCCGCATCGCACAGGTCATGCAGATCAGACCCGCCGATCTTCTTAATCTTCGTCACATCGATTGTCGGCATTTTTGTTTCCCGCTCTACGGGTTCCAGTTAAGAAAGTTTTCGATCAGCCGCAGCCCCAGCGCCTGGCTTTTTTCCGGATGAAATTGCGTTCCAACGATATTGTCGCGCCCGACAATCGCCGTGATCGCGCCGCCGTAATCTGCCGTTGCCAGCACCTGCCCGGATTGTTTTGCCGCCAGGTGATAGCTGTGTACGAAATACATATGCGGTTCCGGGCCCAGCCCGGCCAGCAAAGCATGGTCGCTGTCGGATGACAGGTTGTTCCATCCCATATGGGGAATTTTCAGGGTCGGATCATCGGGTGCAATCGCAACGACATCACCGTCGATCCACCCGAAACCGTCCTGGGATCCGTGTTCCAGCCCGCGCGTCGCCATCAGCTGCATGCCAACGCAGATGCCAAGGAAAGGACGGCCGTTCCGGATAACCGCTTCTTCCAGCGCATCCAGCATCCCGTCCAGCGCCAACAGGCCGCGGCGGCAATCGCCGAACGCACCGACACCCGGCAGCACGACCCGGTCCGCCGCCAGGACATCTTCAGCCCGGGCGGTGACCAGCACGTCATGCCCGCCGACATGCTCAAACGCTTTCGCGGCGGAGCGCAGGTTTCCCGAACCGTAATCGATAATGGCGACAGTCATCGACCCGTCTGCCTTCCCGTAAATTTGCCTGGCCGCATAGCGGCCGCTGAAATGACCCGACGCGGGCTAGAGCGAGCCGCCCAGAACGCCCTTCGTGGACGGCACCGCATTGGCCTGGCGCGGGTCGGTTTCCACCGCCTGGCGCAACGCCCTGGCGAGTCCCTTGAAACAGGACTCGACAATATGATGGTTGTTTTCACCATAAAGGTTTTCGACATGCAGCGTGATGCCGGCCGATTGCGCGAAGGCCTGGAACCATTCCTTGAACAGTTCGGTATCCATATCGCCAAGCTTCGGGCGCGAAAAATTCACGTTCCAGACCAGATAAGGCCGGTTCGAACAATCAAGCGCCACGCGGGTCAGCGTTTCGTCCATCGGGATCAACGCGGAACCGTAACGCCGGATACCGGCACGGTCGCCCAGAGCCTTGCTGACGGCTTCGCCAACCACATAGCCGGAATCTTCGGTCGTGTGATGAAAGTCGATATGCAGATCGCCTTCCGCCTTCAGGGTAAGGTCGATCAGGCTGTGCCGGGACAGCTGTTCGAGCATGTGATCAAGGAAACCGATCCCGGTGCTAACGTCATAACGTCCCGTTCCGTCGAGTTCGATACTCGCAGAGATCTTCGTTTCCTTCGTATTACGGTCGACCGTCGCCGCACGCATATCGTGTCTCCAAAAGGCTGAATGCGGCGTCTTTTAGCAGCGGGAACGGGAAAGTACCAGTGAAGATGGCGTTTTCCGACAAGATGAACCCTGTCGCCATGACTGCATTCCCTCTTGACCTGAGGGGCTCATTCGCCACATGGAAGGGGCTGGCGGCACGAACCGTCCAACGTATTTCATCAGTTGTGAGTTTAAATGAGCGATACATCCTCCTGGCACGGCACAACGATCCTCTGCGTGCGCAAGGGTGACGACGTGGTTGTCGCCGGCGATGGGCAGGTCACCCTCGGCAATACCGTCATCAAGGCAAATGCGCGCAAGGTACGGCGCATCGGCGATGGACAAGTTATCGGCGGGTTTGCGGGCGCAACTGCGGACGCGTTCACACTGTTCGAGCGCCTGGAAGCCAAACTGGAACAATATCCGGGGCAATTGACCCGCGCCTGTGTCGAGCTGGCCAAGGATTGGCGCACCGACCGCTATCTGCGCCGCCTGGAAGCAATGATGGCCGTGGCGGATAAGTCCGTCAGTCTGGTTCTGTCCGGCAATGGCGATGTCCTGGAACCGGAAGACGGCTTGATCGGCATCGGGTCGGGCGGCTCGTTTGCGCTTTCTGCTGCGCGCGCATTGATTGACGATGAAAACCGCAGCGCCCGCGAAATTGCCGAACGGTCGATGAAAATCGCGGCGGATATCTGCATTTACACCAATGAAAACGTAACGATCGAAACACTATGACATCCTTTACCCCCCGCGAAATCGTATCCGAACTTGACCGCTATATTGTCGGCCAGGACGACGCCAAGCGCGCCGTCGCCATTGCCTTGCGCAACCGCTGGCGGCGCCAGCAACTGACCGACGACATGCGCGAGGAAGTGCTGCCGAAAAACATCCTGATGATCGGGCCGACCGGTGTCGGCAAAACCGAAATCGCCCGGCGGCTGGCAAAACTGGCCGACGCGCCCTTCATCAAGGTCGAGGCGACAAAGTTTACCGAAGTCGGCTATGTCGGTCGTGACGTCGAACAGATTATCCGCGACCTCGTCGAAACAGCGATCCATATGTCACGCGAACGCCAGCGTAAGAGCGTCAAGGCGAAGGCGGAACTGGCAGCGGAAGAGCGCGTCCTCAATGCGCTGGTCGGCGACAATGCCAGCGAGGCCACACGCCAGACCTTCCGCAAGAAATTGCGCGAGGGCGAACTGGACGACAAGGAAATCGAGCTGGAAGTCACGGACCACGGCAACGGGATGCCCGCCTTCGAAATCCCCGGCATGCCGGGGGCACAGATGGGCATGGTCAATCTGGGTGATATGTTCGGCAAGGCCTTCGGTCAGCGCACCAAACCGCGCAAGATGACCGTCAGAAATTCATACGAGGTGCTGATCGCCGATGAAGGCGACAAGCTTCTGGACGAGGAATCCATCGTCAAGGAATCCATCGATACCGTGGAACAGAACGGCATCGTCTTCCTGGACGAAATCGACAAGATCTGCGCGCGCGCCGACCGGTCCGGCGCGGATGTCAGCCGCGAGGGCGTACAGCGCGACCTGTTGCCGCTGATCGAGGGCACAACCGTTTCCACCAAACACGGCCCGGTAAAAACCGACTTCATCCTGTTTGTTGCCTCCGGCGCATTCCATCAGGCGAAGCCGGCGGACCTGCTGCCGGAACTTCAGGGCCGGCTGCCGATCCGGGTTGAACTGAAGGCCCTGACCCGCGACGATTTTGGCCGTATCCTGCGCGAACCGGAAAACAGCCTGTTGAAACAGTATGTCGCGCTGCTGGGCACAGAAGACGTCACTCTGGTTTTCGAAGAAGACGCCATCGATACGCTGGCCACGCTTGCAGCCGAAATCAACCAGAGCGTCGAGAATATCGGTGCCCGGCGACTGCACACCGTGCTGGAGCGGCTGCTGGAGGAAATCAGTTTCACCGCCACGGACCGCGGCGGCGAAACCATCCACATCACCGCCCAGGATGTGCAGGAGCGCGTCGCCAGCCTGGCCAAGGATGCCGACCTCAGCAAATTCATCCTGTAACGCGCATCGGTTACCGCAGATTTGCGCCTTTGCCTGCTTGCTGCTTGAATAGCCGCAGGGGGAAAAACGCATGACGCTGACAATACGCAGAATTCGGAATGATTTCGCCGCGGAGATTTCCGGGGTCGACATAACAAAGCCGATTTTGGACGCGACATTCGCTGAAATCCGCGCGGCGCTTGACGAATATTCGGTCCTCGTTTTCCGCGACCAGAAATTCGACGATGATGCACAGACCGCATTCAGCCTGCGCTTTGGTTCTCTGGAAACAACCATTTCAGCCAATGCCGGCGGCGGCACGCATATCGCGGATATTTCCAATGTCGATCCCGCGACGGATGAAATCATCCCCGTGGAAGGATGGCGGTCGAAATATAATTCCGGCAACGAAATGTGGCACACCGACAGTTCGTTCAAGCCGGTACCGGCACTGGCATCGCTGCTGTCCGGTCGCGAGGTACAGCCCGAGGGCGCCGAAACAGAGTTCGCCAGCATGCGCACCGCCTATGACGCCTTGCCCGACGACCATAAGGCCCGGCTGGAAGGGCTGATTGCCATTCATGACTTTTCCTATTCGCGCGGACTTGTCGATCCGGCATTGATGGATGACAAACAGCGCGCCGCAGTCCCGCCCGTGCGGCAGGCCGTTGTACGCACCAACCCGGCCAATGGGCGCAAGGGGTTCTATTCGGGATCACATGCGTCGGAAATCGTCGGTTGGCCCGTCGATGAAGGCCGCGCCTTTTTGAAGGACCTGGTGAACCGCGCGGTGAAACCGGAACGGGTCTATGCCCATAAATGGCAGCAATACGACCTGGTGATCTGGGACAATCGCTGCGTCCTGCATCGAGGACGCCCCTGGGACAAGTCGAAGCACCGGCGTGTCATGCATCGTACGACCGTCGCGGGTGACGGCCCGACGGCATAACCGGGAGAAACGACATGGCGCTTTCTATCCGCACGCTGCATGAAAACTTTGCTGCTGAAATTGGCGGCGTCGATATCACCCGTGAGGTAGATGACGAAACCTTCCGTGCCATCCGAAACGCGTTCGACGAATATTCGGTGCTGGTGTTTCACGACCAGCCTTTCGATGATGAAAGCCAGGTTGCGTTCAGCCGGCGCTTTGGTGACCTGGAACCCGTCGCGCGCAACCGGGTTGGTGGGGGAGGCGGCACGAGCGTCGCCGATATTTCCAATGTCGATCCCGCGACCGATACGATATTGCCGGTCGATGGCGAGGTGATGACCTATCGGTCCGGCAACGAATTGTGGCACACCGACAGTTCATTCAAAGCCATCCCGGCAATGGCATCGATGCTGTCCGGTCGTGAAGTCCCGCCACAGGGCGGCGAAACCGAATTCGCCAGCATGCGCACCGCCTATGCCCGCCTGGACCCGGACCGGCAGGCCGCACTGGAAGATCTGATCGCGGTCCATGACTACACCTATTCACGCGGGCTCGTCGGTTCAAAACTGTCGCAAGGCCACCAGCAGGAAATGCCGCCGGTACAGCAGGTGCTGGTCCGAACCAATCCCGCAAACGGGCGAAAGAATTATTTCACCGCCTCGCACGCGTCCCACATTGTCGGCTGGCCCGAAGAAAAGGGGCGGGCCTATATGGAAGATCTGGTTGCCCGGGCGACAGCCCCTGAAGACGTCTATACCCATGAATGGCGGCAGCATGATCTGGTGATCTGGGATAACCGCTGTGTCCTGCATCGCGGCCGGTCCTGGGAAAAAACCAGATACCGGCGCATCATGCGGCGCACAACCGTTGCTGGCGACGGACCAACGGTCCCCGGCCAGTCACATTAGCTGTCGCGCAATTCGTCCAGCAGCCGTTCAACTTTTGCTTTCGGCAGCTTGCGGATTGACTGCGCCAGACGGTTGGCGAGTTCCGTTGCCTCGGGACCAAGCCCGGCGGTATCAACCGTTACCCGCGGATGGCTGAGCGCGGCAAGGCGTTCAAGTTCTTCGGCATCATCCCAGATAATATTGAAATAGGTGCAGACCCGTTGCACATGCGCGCGGCCGGGGCGGCCCCGGCGACCATGTTCCAGCGCCGACAGATACGCCGGCGAGACATCCATTTCCACCGCCATCTGTTTCAGCGTCACACCCCGCTCCCGGCGCATTGCCCGAACCTTCAGACCAAAGGGCGTCATCGTTTTCGCTTCAACAGCACATAGAGCGCACCGCTGCCCCCGTCCTTTGGCTGCGCATGGCAAAACGCAAGAATACGCCGCCGGCGTTCACCCTCGTTCAGCCAGCGCGGCACCGCATCGCGCAGGATACCCTGGCCCTTGCCCGTGATGACCAGAATGACCCGACGACCACTGCCCCAGGCGGAAGCCAGCGCGGCCGATAGCACATGATGCGCTTCTTCCCGGGTCATGCCGTGCAGGTCCAGCCGCATGTCGATGGGCATTTGTCCCCGGCGCAACCGTTCTGCGGTCCGGCGATCGACATCCGGTGCCTGCCCGTGTTCAAGCGGGGGCTTCGGCCGGATAACCCGTGGCGGCAGTGCAGGCGGCAGAGCCAAAGGCTTCATGTGCCGGATGACCGGCGCCTGCGCCGGCACTTTGGGTTCAAGCTTTTTTTTCAGCGGCGGGTGCCGTCTGGGCAGCGGCGTTATGTCGGCAGTCACCGCCTGCCAAAGCGCCTCATCCTCCCCATCGGGAATGCGACGCTTGCGGCTCATCCGTTCTCGTCCTCGATCAGAATGATATGCAGTCGGCGCGGCCCATGCGCGCCCAGCATCAGTGTCTGTTCGATATCGCCCGAGCGCGACGGGCCGGTGACGAAATTAACCGCGCGCGGCATCTTGCCTTTTGCGCGCAACAGGTCCCAGCCATCTTCATAGGCACGGACAATCTCGCTCGCGCGCAGCACGACAACATGATTGTCCGGCAGGAAATTCAGGGTCGTCGGGCTGGACGGGCCCGAATGCAGCATCAGCGTTCCGGTTTCTGCAACGGCGGAGAACGCTGCGGTCACACCAACTTCGTCATTCCCATCACTGCGCCCGCGGGTGATGGAAAGAGTCGGCCGGTCCTGCCAGGGAATGTCATTGAGTTTTTCATCCGGCGCCATGCGGATATCGCTGCCCAGATTATGCTGCGCCAGATACTCCGCAAGCGCGGCGGGGGCGCCCGCCGGCGACGCGACACGAGCTACACTTGTCTGCACCCCTTCGGCCATTTCAACAAACAGGTCGGCCAGGCCCCCGCGGTCACGCGCAGTCCGTTCAGGAATGATACCCCGCGCATGTTTTTGCAGTCGCGCGTCGAGTGCCGCACGCTGGTCGCCGTCAACCGGGCCGGTGCGACCCAGACCTTTACGAATGCGGCCCAGAACCGCGTCACGACCGCCGCTCATTCGCCCGCCCGCCGCCGGCCGCCGCGCGCCGACCATTGTTGCTGGAACGTCCTGCCCTGCGGCGCCGGGAAATCGCGATGTGCGGTCCAGCCACCGGCCATCGGCAGCGATGCAAACAGTCCGCGCCGCCGCCCCAACGCACCCAGCATCCGCATCGCCAGGCCCGTTGCCATTTGGTACAGCGCCGGTCGGCGGGCAACAAATGCCCAGATTCCAAGACCTGTCCGTTCCGCTGTCGGGGTCAATTTTTCCTCAAATGATTTTTCGCGGAAGTGGCGCATCAGTTTTGGCAGCGGAATGCGCATCGGGCAAACCTCTTCGCAGCGACCGCAGAAGGTCGACGCGTTGGGAAGATGCCGGGCCTCCTCTACACCGATCAACGTCGGTGTCAGAACCGAACCGATCGGCCCCGGATATACCCAGCCATAGGCATGACCACCGATAGCGCCATAAACCGGGCAGTGGTTCATACAGGCGCCGCAGCGGATACAGCGCAGCACTTCCTGCGATTCAGTGCCCAGCAGTTCCGAACGACCATTGTCCAGCAGCACGACATGAAACTGTTCGGGACCGTCAGGATCTTCGGCCCGGCGCGGGCCGTTCGAAAAAGTGGTGTAGCTGGAATATTCCTGGCCTGTGGCGGACCGCGCCAGCACACGCAGAATTGCGCTGGCGTCCTCCAGGGTCGGCACAACCTTTTCCAGACTGGCGACCACAACATGAATTTTCGGCAGTGTCTGCGTCAGGTCGCCATTGCCTTCATTGGTGACGATAACCGTGGATCCGGTTTCAGCGATCAGAAAGTTCGCGCCGGTGATACCGACATCGGCATCGAAGAACCGTTGCCGCAACACGGTCCGCGCTTCGTCCAGTAGCTCCCGCGGCTCTTCAAGCGAGCGAGCCGGGTCAAACTGTGTATGTGCTTCCTGGAAGGTCTCGATGACCTGGTCCTTCACCACGTGAATTGCCGGCGCGATGATATGGCTGGGCGTTTCATTGCGAAGCTGGATGATGTATTCGCCCAGGTCCGTTTCCACGGGCTCGATATTGTTCTCTTCGAGAAACGCATTGAGGCCTATTTCCTCGGCGATCATCGACTTGCCCTTGGTCACTGTTTTGGCGTCGACCGACTGGCAGATATCCAGAATAATCTGCCGCGCGTCTTCGGCAGTCGCGGCCCAGTGCACATGGCCACCGGACGCTTCGACATTCTCCTCGAATGTTTCCAGATAAAAATCGAGATTTTCCAGCGTGTGGTTCTTGATGTCGCGCGCCTGGTCGCGCAGCGCTTCGAATTCCGGCAGGCGGGCAGCCGCATTGGCGCGGTTAGTGACAAACCCGCTTTCCATTTTTCCAAGCGCGGATTGCAGCGCGGTGTTGTCCAGCGCGACACGGGTATTCTGCTTGAACTGCTTGCTGGTCGATTCCATCAGCCCTGGCCCTCGCCGATGGAAGGTTCGTCCGTCATCCCGGCCAGGACTTCGGCAATATGGCGCACTTGTATTTTTGATCCCTCGCGTGACAGCTTGCCCGCCATGTTCATCAGGCAACCTAGATCACCGGCGAGCAGCGTGTCGGCGCCGGTCTGTTCGATATCCGCGGTCTTGTTGCCGACCATCTTGTTCGAAATTTCGGGATACTTCACACAGAAGGACCCGCCGAAACCACAACACAATTCCGCGCCAGGCAATTCGACAAGATTCAGTCCCGATACCTTTTCCAGCAAGGCGCGCGGTTG
>Ga0222651_1000366_pt1 | contig 30181 bp, 20 predicted proteins | sample AntAcemetagen369_FD_179855 | JGI IMG/M metagenome (GOLD analysis project Ga0222651, IMG submission 179855) | Saline water microbial communities from Ace Lake, Antarctica - #369 | ecosystem: Environmental > Aquatic > Non-marine Saline and Alkaline > Saline | place: Antarctica: Ace Lake...
AGCGTCGTCCCATTTTCTGAGCAACAGCGGCAGTCGTTCCGGAGCCCAGGAAGGAATCAAGGACAATGTCCCCGGGATTGGTGGCGATATGAACTATTCTTTCCAGCAACCGTTCTGGCTTTGGCGTATCGAATTTGTTTTTCGTTCCGAATAAGACATTAATCTCCTTCTTTGCCTCTTGATTGTGCCCGACTTCGTCATTGGGCCACCAGGTCCAAGCGTTGTTGCCTTCCGATTCTGATAGAAAAGTCTTTCTACGCGGCATCGCGCTACCGTTTTTCCCAAACCAAATCCGATTGTCGGCTACTAAATCGTTGAAAACTGATTCTACATTTTTCCAGCAAACTCCTTCGGGTGGATGAAATTCTGCGCCGCTTGGCACCGTAATTTTATACATCTGGTTGGGGCGAAAACCCTGCGCTGTGTAATCAGAAGAGACCCAAGGCCCCCTTGGGTCTCCATCAGGGTTCTTAAAAGCATTTTTCTGTTTTTCTGTTTTAGGAATCTTATTTAAGGAGGCTTTGAGTGCTGTAAGCTCCCTAGCAAAAACTAAAACGTGATCATGACCCGGCCCTAGAGAAGCCCTCATGTCCGGGGATGTTCTTTTTTGCCAAACAATATTTGCTGCAAAATTAACACGACCGAACACCTCGTCACAAAGCACCTTAAGATAGTGCGCTTCGTTGTCGTCAATTGTGATCCACAACGAGCCATCCTTTGTTAGTAACCGCTTGAGGAATTCCAACCTTTCCCGAATCAATGATAACCATAGTGAATGTTCAATCCCATCGTCATAGTGTTCAAAAGCTGATCCGGTGTTATACGGCGGATCGATAAACACGCACTTCACCTTACCCGCGAATTCCTGTTCGAGCGCTTTAAGGGCCAGCAGATTATCGCCGAATATGAGTCGATTATCGAACAAGTCATCATCTGAAACCCGCTGTTTGGCATGATAGGACTTCGAATCATCGGGAATGAGAATACGCGGTTCCAGCCGTGGTCGGTTCTCCTTACCGATCCAAGTGAGTTCGAGTTTGGTTTTCTTTGAAGCCATTGGATCAGACTTATGCGTCCAGTGGTTGAATCATGGCGATGATGTTAATTCGCTGCCCCAGCACCTTTTGACCGTCCGGTGTCTGACCCTCTTCGAAAATTTGCTTCCAGAAGTCGTTGTTGCGCTTCCCTCCGAAAACAGAGGTGGCCATATCGCGATTTACCCAAATTGGCAGCCGCTTAAGGGAGCCGATGAAATGGCGAATGTTGTTCCACGCCTGTGGCGGTAGAGGCTTTTGCAAGGGTGAGTTTTCGTCGAAGGGAATACCGGCATTTACGAATGCCATCTGCACGACCTGCTTGAGGTAGCGCAGCCAATTGTAGATAATTTCCTCCTTAGCCATGCGATACGCAATGAGGTGGGGCTCGGGGATATCGTCGCCCTTTGAAATCTTGTTTTCGATGCGGTTGGTGCCGATCTCGGGGTTGAATTTCCCGATGTAGATCTCCTCGGCGATCGTGTTCATGAGTTGCACGATCTGCTCGATTTCCAACTGGCGCGGATTTTGGCCTTCCTCAGCTCGATGACTGAACTTGGTCGCGAGAAGACTGGATCCGATGAAGAAGGAGTAAAAGGTCTTCTCGATGGTGCTGTAGCTGAGCGGAGCCTCATAACCGCGTCCGCCGTATTCGATGTAATCGCGGAGTTTGTTGTCCTTGTGGTGGGTGATACTACTGCGAATCCAATCGAGGATGTATTTCTTCATTTCCCGGCTTTCTCCCTTGAAGTGCCGCTGCAGGTCTTGCTCGGAAAAATCCTCACCGTCTTCCGCCAGTCGACAGTCGCTCCGGTAGCGCTGCATCCGATCGGCCAAGAGGGCGCTGCCCAGATTTCGTTGCACCGATTTGTCGAAGGCGACCTGACGCAGCGTCGTGCCAGCCAGAGTGTTGGCGGTAAGCAAGATATCGAGGTCGGGATTGACGAAGATTCGCACCGGTAACTCGGTCGCCCCGAGGAGGATTTGGGCGGCTGCCTTGTGTTGTCCGTCAAAGATCCGCACCTTTGCTCCGTCCGGGTCATCGAGCGTTATCCAACCGAGCGCTGCGTGGAGTTGAGGACGTTTCAGATGAAACTCCTTTATCAGCTTTTTGATGTTCGGACCGATTGCCCGAGGGTTCATCTTGCCGTCGTGATGAACGTATTGAATCGGCAACTGAACGAAGAAAAACTTAAAGCCGGACAGTGCGTCCGTGTAGAGCGGAAGCGTGGTGAGTTCGTTGCGACCGACCTCGGGCAACGAAAACGTCACGGCGTTGGCTTGAAGGCTGATCGGCAGATCGTGGGAACCATGGGCATATGCGTTGAGAATATCCCCGAGGTTGGCGGCGCGACTTTCTGCAGAGACGCCTTCGTTGATCTGGTCAAAACGGGCTATGATCCGTGCGACGCGCAGATCGCTATCCTGTTTGCCACGATTGCACGAGTCGTGGGTGAGCGCGAAGTTTCCGGGATTGTCCAGCCCGTTGAGGCTGGTCGGAATAACATGGTCTATATCGATCGAGTTCTTATGGAGATCTAGATCGATGATCTTACCGCAAATGAAGCAGTTCCCTTGCTGACGGGAGTGAAGATCTTGCAGAAGCACGGCACGGTCTTCGGCGCTCTGTCGGTTGAGAAATAGGGAGGGCATGGAATTCAGTTCGGTTGACGGAGAGGATGTAAGCGACGGGTTTCGCCGGAGTTGGCCCAGTAACTACCGGACTTGGAATTGCGGGGCCAACCGGCTTCGGCGTCGGCCAAGGTTTCAATGAGCTCCAGCACCTTTTGGCCGAAGCCGAGGGCGTCGCTGTCGAGCAGATCAAACGAAATGGTATTGAAGTGGCAGCCGAAGACGTTGCGCGCTTGGGCCACGCGGGTCAGCTCGTCGAGAATTGGTCCGAGTGCCACCGATTGGTAGCTGGTCGCGGCCGTTACGGGATCAAGCAGCTGAACCTCCACGCGGAGTGCACTGCGAAGTTTCTTGTTCATGGAGGGCAGAAGGTCACCCAAGGTGTAGTTTCCTCCAGCGCGCCGGGGCACGGAGCATTCGTAGAGCTGGGTGAGGAAATCCAAGCTAGCTTCGAGGATCACCCCGGCTTGGGCACACACCAATTGAGGCGCAGGTGGTGACGCGGCGAGCAGAGTGCGAAGTTGCTCGGCGTCAGGGATGCTCCGAATGAGCGTCAATCCCTGCTGATTCGTCCACTTCGAGAGTTCGACGAAATGGCACTGGTTGTTTTTGAGCCAGCCCCAGCGAAGCTTGTGCTTCCACGGACGGTAGTGGGTGGTAATGAGGCAGTGGCGAAACTTCGTCGCTTCGCCGTAGAGCATCTCGATCAGCCGTTCGACGTGAGGTTCGTCCACGCTGGCCAGCACGTCATCGAGAACGAGAATGGTATTCTCGGGTCCATCCAGCCCGGCCAAAGCGAGAAAGACACAGAGCCCGAGCGTATCGAGGTGGGATTCGCTGAAGTAAGCTTGGGGAGGCGTGGCTTCACCGCAAAAACTCGCGCCGATATCCAAGGATGCGCGACGAGCCGGATCCAATTCTAGACTGATCTTATTGAGCCCTTCCCCGGGGTGCACGAGTTCGTAAATGCGGCCAACCTCGGCGGCGATCTGTGCGAGGATCGTGTCGGTAAAGTCCTTTCGCTCTTCTTCGACGATCTCCAAGGCCTGCTTAAGCTTGGGCAACAGGGCGTCCAGGTCGGTTTGGGCCTCGACGTTCTCACGGTAGGTTTCAAGTGCGAGCTTGAGCGTGCCGACAAACCGCTTGTGGTCCTGGCGCTCTGCTGCGGCTTGGTTCCAGAACGCGGGTAATGCCGACGAGTCGGTGAGCCATGATTCCAACGCTTCAATCTCGGCAGGAGCCGTCGCGGCTGGCATGACGATATCGGTTGACCACGCGAAAGCTGACCGCGCGTCTTCAAACGAGGCGGCATCTGTCTGCGCTTGTTGGTGCAAGGAGTTGAGCTGCACATCGGCACGCTTCGTCTCAGCTTCGGCGGCGTGGGTTCGTTTTCCCGCTGTCTGTAGCGTCGCAAAGGTGGATAGGCGTTCAGTTATCCGCTGGTCCAGCCCCTCAATGTTTTCTGCGCTCTCGCAGAGTGGACAGTGCAAAGGCGATGGATGCTTCGCTAAATACGTGCGGGCAGACTCCAGCACACTCATCACCTCGCCCGCGTCCGCGGCAATCGATTGAAGGCATTTTTGTGCTTCAGTTCGGGCAAGCTCGAGTTCATCGATTGCTGATTCTTGCCTCTTCTTCGCATTCGCAAACTTGGTCGGGTAATCGATTAGCCGCGCGTAAGCCTGTTGTAGTTTGTTAATAGCAGGGAGTTCCGCATCCGCCGCGCCGGGATCGCGCTTCGCCTCCGCCTCTGCCCAGTCGAACGCGTTTGCACCGGCTTTTCCAGCGTTCTCCCAAAACTGTTGGATGTTTACTTGGTTGGCCTCGACCACCGCCACGGCTTCGTTGCGCCGAACATTGAGACCTTTGATGAGATCCCGAAGAGACGCTTCAGATGCCTCCACGCCGGAGACGTCGATGAATCGGCTGATCGCATTGTAGCGATTACTCGGGGTCGCTTCGATCAGAGCGAGAATTTGACTGCGGCGGAGCACTTCAACTTGGGGACGATTGGCCACTGGATGGGTGACTACATTCGTCTTAACCAAGGTGGCGCGACATTGGGAGCCATCCCGAGTCTGCAACGTCACGCCGATGTCCGATGCTTTCTTCCCGAGGGAATGCCAGTAGCGAGTGGTCTTGTTGAGACCGCGATTTTCGAGGGATCCTATTTTGCCTTTGCCAAGGAATTCGAAGGCGTCGCACACGGTCGATTTTCCGGTGCCATTTTCTCCATAAACCACCGTGAGTTTTTTGCTGCGTTCGAATGGCAAGGTGAATGGACGCACCGAGCCGCGAAGATGCTCAATGGTGAGTTTATCGAGGGCCGGTGCGCTCATAATGTCACCGCCTTCTTTTGTCCTGCCGTTTCGATCGGGAGCTGCCAGTCCTCGGCGCGGAGCTTCCCTTCAGCCAATTTCGATTGCAGGACTTTAGCCGCAGAAGCATCGATCAATCCTTCTTTCGTCAGGCGGTCCGTGATTTTCGAAGCGAGGGTTTGCGCGGGCGTTTCCATATTGAGCGTTAGGTGAGGTTCCAGCGAATAGTGAAGAGAGTTTCCGATTCAGAATTAGACTTGAGCCGAGTCTGGATACCCTCGATCAGACTTTCTCGCTTAGCGTCGATTTCATCCTGAGCATCAAAGAGCGAGCGGCGACGTTCCTTGCGATGGTTCTCCAGCACTTTGATCCGCTTCTGCCCACTAAGCTTTTCCTCCAGGGTCAACGCGGCGGAAGCTGCCCGACGAGCTTCTTTGATCTGGCGGTCAAAGTCTTTGATTTCCCGTTCCAGCCCCAGTTTGAGATCATCAGCCCACCGGTCGAGCTTGGCGGCCTCGGCCTCAAAGAATGAGGCGTTGCGCTCGGATATCTCCCGACCGATCCGCAGTTGTTCTTTTGCTACCAAGTCGGCTACGGCTTGGGGACCGATTGAGAGGATCTCTCCCGATGAAGTCGCCGGCAAGGTAAGCAGTCGATGGGACGTGTCGTAATCGAGCGCCACTCCAGAGTCGGTGACGGCAGCGTGAATGATGCGATCCTCCGTTTGGTCGGGCGTCCGCACGCTGTAACGCTCCATACGTAACCACCCTGATTGGCCGCGCCAGGGGTCCAAGATGGACACGATACCGTCATGCGTATCGTAGTCGAAGGTCAGTTCGACCACGGGCAAGACTCGGGATTTGGCTGCCAGCACCACCCGCTCCGCCAGCGGGTGACCCAATCGGTAGAGGTGGGCTTCACCCGTTTGTCGGGGCAGTTCGTAGTTGCCCAGCGGAATCGCATTCGCGACTTCCGGATACGGCTGCGAGATAAGCGTGAAACGGGCATCGCCCTTGAACTCCGCGTGGCCATCCAGTTCGTGTCGCGTGAGTCGCATGAGCCGACGGTCAAACTCGGTCACAATCAGCTTCGACTCCGCGTCGCGCATGCGAAGCTTCTCGCGCACTTCATCGTCAAAATTCTCAAGGAGCTTTTGACGGGTCGAGGTCATCGCCTCGTTGATTTCAAAACTGAGTTCCGTCTGAAGCTCATCGAAGGCTTGGCGAATCTCGGCCGGTCGCCGGCAATTCTGATAGATTCCCGCGATGCGTTTTTCAAAGTCCACGCCCGAACTAATGGCGCCGAGCACCTCGTCGCTCGCCCCGAAAACGCCGTCGAAGAGTTTGAATTTCTGGGCCAGCAGTTCGTAGACGCGTTGGTCGGCGGCATTCTTCTTGTTGAGGAAATTGACCACCACCACATCATGCTTCTGGCCGTAGCGGTGACAGCGACCGATGCGCTGCTCCACTCGCTGGGGATTCCACGGCAAGTCGTAGTTGATGACCAACGAGCAGAACTGGAGATTGATGCCTTCGGCTCCCGCTTCTGTGGCAATCATGATACTGCCTTCTTCGCGAAAATAGTCGACCAAGGCCGAGCGCATGTCGGCGCTGCGCGATCCCGTCACCCGATCGGTGCCGGCATGACGTGCGGTCCAGTTTGCATAGATTGCCTTGGATCGATCATCGGTGTTGGTGCCATTGAAGAGCACGATACCTTGGCTCCATCGGCTTTCTGCGAGGAGGTTGAGTAGATAGCTCTGAGTCTTACGGGATTCCGTGAAGATAATTGCCTTCTCGGCCGCACCGAGAGACGTCGCCTTCTCCATCGCAACATTCAGAGCCCGCAAGAGCGCATCGCCCTTGGCGTTCTGCTGGATGGCCGCGGCCAACTCCGCGTAGCCCTCAAGATCCGCAATCTCGGCGGCAAGAGCCTCGCGATCGGTCGCCGACATCGGTTCGACCGGCTCAACCTCCGACCATTCGTCCGCCGTTTCGTCGAGAGCTTCATACTCGTCACCAAACTCTTCAACGAGAGCCGCTCTCGCTTCTTCATCGTCCAGATCGGCCTTCAGTCGCTTAGCCATATTCCCCAGTGCTCCCGCGATGGCGAACGTGGAGGATGCGAGTAGCTTTCTCAGCACCAGAGTCATCAGCGTTCGCTGGCCCGCAGGTAGAGCGTGAAGATCTTCGCGTTGGAGGTAGTTCGACACCGAATCGTAGAGTTGCTGCTCAGAATCCCTCGGCGTGAACTCCTCCACGATGGCGTGGCGTGCAGTGTAGGGAATGTATTGAGTGACCTGTCGCCGGAGCGTCCGATGGCAAAGCGGTGCGAGGCGCGCCTTCAAAGCATCGAAAACCTGATTGTGACCGATATGGGCAAACTGTTCTCGAAAGCTCTTCAGATCACCGAACGCATGCTCATCGATGAAGGAAACCAGACCATAGAGCTCCAGCAGGGAATTTTGCAGGGGGGTCGCTGTGAGCAGCACCTTGGGCCGCCCTTCGAGCGCTCGCTTGAGTTCATTCGCGATGACGTTGGACGTCTTGTAAACATTACGGAGGCGATGGGCTTCGTCGATCACGACCAAGTCCCAGGGGATCGTCATGAGGTCGTCGGCTTTGTTACGTGCAAAATGGTAGGAACAAATGACCAGCGCAGGGCCAGACGGCTCGAACGGATTCAAGTTTCCAGTTTTCTTGGCCGCCTTGTAGGACTTCGCCTCAAGGATGACGGATTCGAGAAAGAATTTCTCCGCTAACTCCTGATGCCACTGCTTCCGAAGATTCGAAGGCGTGATAATTAGAATTCGACGCTTCCGCTCCGCCCAACGCTGCGAGAGTAAAATGCCCGCTTCGATAGTCTTACCGAGACCTACTTCATCGGCGAGAATAGCGCCATTGGAGAACGGAGAATTAAACGCGAATAGCGCCGCATCGACCTGATGCGGATTCAAGTCTACCTGAGCACCCGCAACGGCTGCGGCCAATTTCCCAACGCTGTCCGAAGACCAACGACGAGTGAGCTCGTAAGCGAAATACTTGGCTTGGTGATCGGTCAGAGACATCGTCAATTTTTCCGGACAAATTGGGCTGCATTGGGACGAGCAAGCTGGGACATGTCGGGCTAGATTAGTTTATCGAGTCTCGAGATCGACGTGAGTCGACCGGAAGATACACCCGCAGGCGGACCATCTACTTCCACTACTTGGGCAAGAAGAACCGGAGGATTTTTGCCGTAGCGGTCTTGAGCTGCCATACCCCGCGATAGAAATCGGGATGACAGGGGCAGACGCGTATTGGGACCGTCCTTCCCTTCGAGCTGCGAAAACTGTGGCCTTAACTGCCGGTCCGTTGGGTTAAAAAACCTAAACATGATAAGATATTAAACAGTAAAGATACAGCGGGGTCAAAGCACGCTAAGAGCCTTAAAGCGTTATTCATGTGTGTTCCGGCGCAATCAGCATTCCTCATTCTCTGCCACTTTTCTCAGGCTTTTCTAACGAGAAATAGTGTATTTTTTCGTTTCCCTGGGGAGTATCCCCTAGTTCACCCCAGCGTAACACCCGAGGAGAGTAAAAGACGTCACGTAAATCCAACGCATTAGTCAGGCTTTGTGATGTAATCTCTAGAACTTGAGGAGTCACAGCTTCCCAGATATTTCCGGAGGCGCGAGAATGCGACCACTCACTCGGCCAGCGTCGGCTACAACACCTCCATGATTTCCGCGCTCAGTCCAGCCCCCCTCCTGAGCCCTGAACGTAAAATTTTTGCAACATCCCCTTTCGAATCGGTCCGCTTCAAGTTAACATCCTCACTCCTGCCTGCCTATGTCCGCTACCGACTCCTCGTCATCCCTCCCTGCCACCGCCGAGCGCGATCGCCTCGATCAAGACGTCCGCCAAGAGGTGTATTGGAAACGCTGGGGACCCTACCTCGCCGATCGCCAGTGGGGCACGGTCCGGGAAGACTACTCCGGCAACGGCGACGCCTGGAATGCCTTCCCTCACGATCATGCTGCCGCCCGCGCCTACCGCTGGGGTGAAGACGGTCTCCTCGGTCTCACCGACGCCAAGGGCCGCCTGTGCTTCGGCCTTGCCCTCTGGAACGGCGCCGATCCCATCCTCAAAGAACGCCTCTTCGGCCTCAACGGTCATGAGGGCAATCACGGCGAGGACGTCAAGGAATGCTACTACCACCTCGAGAGCACGCCCACCCACAGCTGGATGCAGGCGCTTTACAAATACCCGCAGGCTGCCTTTCCCTACGCCGACCTCGTCGCCGAAAATCAACGCCGCAACCGCACCCAGCCCGAATACGAACTCGCCGACACCGGCATCTTCGACGAAAGCCGCTACTTCGACGTCTTTGTGCGCTACGCCAAAGCCGGCCCCAACGACATCTTGATCGAAATCGAAGCCGTCAACCGCGGCCCGGACCCCGCTAGTATTCATATTCTACCTACGTGGTGGTATCGCAACTCCTGGACTTGGGGCTGCGCCCACGAGGGATGCGAAATCAAGCCGCGCCTCGCCGCCACCGGTCCCGGTCGGGTCGACGGTCGCCAAGACTCTCTCGGCGAGTGGCGCTTCGCCGTCGAAGACCCCACCGCCCCCCTCTACTTCACCGAAAACGAGACCAACCACGAGCGCCTCTTTAAAAAGCCCAACGTCTCACCCTACGCCAAAGACGCCTTCCATCGTCGCGTCGTCCACGGCGAAACTGACGCGGTCAATCCGCAGCAACGCGGCACTAAATTCGCGTCCCATCACTCGGTCGAACTGGCTCCCGGCGCCAGCCATATTGTTCGCGCCCGGTTCGCCGCCACCGCCGAAGCACCGACCGACGAAGCCGCGTGGTTCGGCCAAGCCTTCGATACCATCATGCTGGCCCGCCGGACCGAGTCGGAGCAGTTCTTTGCGTCCCTCCCCGGCCGTCCCGACGATCCCGCTCGCGCCGCCGTCATCACTCAAGCCTACGCCGGCCTCCTGTGGACAAAACAGTTCTATCACTACATCGTCGCCGACTGGTTGAAGGGCGACGACAACGAGCCCCCCCCGCCCGCCGAACGCGCCGCCGTGCGCAATGCCGATTGGAAACATCTCTACAACCGGACCGTGATTTCCATGCCCGATAAGTGGGAATACCCGTGGTTTGCCGCCTGGGATCTCGCATTTCACATGATTCCCTTCGCGCAAATCGACCCTCACTTTGCGAAGCACCAACTCAACCTCCTGATGCGGGAGTGGTATATGCACCCCAACGGCCAGATTCCCGCCTACGAGTGGAACTTCTCCGATGTTAATCCCCCAGTGCACGCCTGGGCCTGTTGGCGCGTCTACAAACTCACCGGCACCCGCGGCAACCGGGACCGCGTCTTCCTCGCCCGCACGTTTCAAAAGCTCCTCCTCAACTTCACCTGGTGGGTCAATCGCAAGGATCCGCAGGGTAACAACTTGTTTGCCGGCGGCTTCCTCGGCCTCGACAACATCGGGGTATTCGACCGCTCCAAAGCCCTCCCCATCGGCGGCTCCCTCGCCCAAGCCGACGGCACCGCCTGGATGGCATTCTACTGCAGCACCATGCTGGCCATGGCGCTCGAACTCGCCGAGTTCCAACCCGAATACGAAGATATTGCCTCCAAATTTTTCGAGCACTTCGTCACCATCGTCGACGCCATGAACGGTCTCGGCGGCGATGGCCGGTGGCACGAAGCCGACGGTTTTTACTACGACCAATACCTGCCGCCTGACGGCCCGCCCCAACCCCTGCGCGTGCGCTCCATGGTCGGCATTATTCCGCTCTTCGCCGTCGAATTCATCGACGAAGCCCGCCTTGACCAGCTCCCCGGTTTTGCCAAACGCACCCGCTGGTTTTTGAAAAACCGGCCCGACCTCGCGAAGCAAATCTCCTACTTCAACGCCAACGGTTGCACCTCCGGACAACACCTCCTCGCCATCCCGTCCCGCGAACGCCTCGAACGCGTACTCCGCTACGCTTTCGACGAAGACGAGTTCCTCTCTCCCTACGGTCTACGCTCGCTCTCCAAAGCCCACGCCGAACACCCCTTCGTCATGGCAGCGGGCGATGAAAAACACTCGGTCAGCTACGTGCCCGGCGAATCCGATTCATTCATGTTCGGCGGCAACTCCAACTGGCGCGGGCCCATCTGGTTTCCGCTCAATTACCTCTTCATCGAAGCCCTCGAGCGCTACCACCACTTTTACGGCGACGACTTCACCGTGGAGTATCCCACCGGCAGCGGCCACCAACTCACCCTCAAAGCCATCGCCGACGACCTCGCTCAGCGCCTCAACCACCTCTTCCTCCCCGACCCCGCTTCCGGCCAACGCCCCGCCCACGGCCCCGACCCCCGCTACGCCACCGACCCCCACTGGAAAGACCTCGTCCTCTTCTACGAATACTTCCACGGCGACACCGGCCAAGGCCTCGGCGCGAGCCACCAAACCGGCTGGACCGCCCTCACCGCCAAACTCCTGGAAAAGCATCCCGAGTAGTTTCTCCCCATTGCCTCACCGAGGAACCGACGCACCGCGGGGCCTTCCGCTGGGCGTCAGCCCTTTGCCTACTTCTGTTGAAACCCTCCTGCCACACCCACAGCCCGAACTTGACGACTACTCTGTAATACATAGTTTTACGTCATGATTAAAACGATTTCCAAAATCGGTAATTCCCAAGGCCTTATACTCGACAGTGCCTTGATGGAGCTCGCTCGCCTCAAGGTCGGAGACGCCGTGGATGTCGTCGTTCACGACAGCGGCTCGATCACCCTGACTCCGATGCGTCCCGTCATCACTCCCGAGCAAGCGAACACGGTGGCCGAAGAGGTCATCAAAGACTACGACGAAGTCTTCCGCCGCCTATCATGAGCCAAGACCTTGCCCACCTAACGGTCGCGGCGGCGGAGGCCATTCATGCCGCCGCCTTGAGGGCGCACGGAGGCGGCCAAGGCTTGCGCGATCGCGGCCTGCTCGAATCCGCGATCGCTGCGCCCCAAGCCACCGCATTCGGCGAGGCGCTCATTACCGATCCAATAGAAGTTGCCGCCGCCTATCTGTTTTATCTCTGCCGCAATCACCCATTCGTCGATGGCAACAAACGCTTGGCCCTCGGCGCTTGCCTCGTATTTCTCCGCTGCAACCACATCACGGACCACCCACCCAAAACGCCTGACGAAATCGATGCCTGGGAGTGCCTCGTGCTCGATGTTGCCTCATCCCAACTCGACCGCGAACAAACCTCCGCCCGCCTCCGCAAACTCCTAGAAAATCACCCCGGCTAGTCTCCCTCGAGTCCATCATTTCAGTTCTCCCCACAACCTCACCAAGGTAGGGACGAACCGCTGGGCCGTCCGCCGTGCGTCAGCTCTTCGTTCCCTCCTGTTAAAAACAACACCGCGTCAGTGCGTAGTCGGTAGACGAAGCCCTTTCGTGTCCATTCGTGGTTAAAAAACAATCCTGCCCCTCCGCCTCCTCCCTATGACCCCCAAACGCTACTCCCCCATCCTCCTTGCCACGTGTTCCATCCCCTGGACCGCCGACTACGAATTCGACGCGCCGCTTTTCACGCGCTCCGTCCAGCAACTCGCCGCCGAGATGACGCCCCATCTCTACCTGTTCGGCACCGCCGGTGAAGGGTACGCGGTCACGGATCGGCAATTTCAACTCATCACCCAAACCTTCCGCGACGCCCTGCCCGAAGGCACCGTGCCGATGATCGGCGTCATCAGCCTCTCGCTCGGCACCCTCATCGAGCGTATCGAGTTTTCCTATTCAATCGGCTTCCGCGACTTTCAAATCTCGTTTCCCAGCTGGGGCGCCCTGACCGATGACGAGGTCGATCGTTTCTTCGCCGCCACCTGCGGTGCTTTTCCCGACTGCCGTTTTCTTCACTACAATCTTCCCCGCACCAAGAAGGTGCTCAACGGCGACGACTACGCTCGCCTCGCTGCGCGCCACCCCAACCTGGTCGCGATCAAGATGGGTGGCCTCGATACCTCGCCGCTCGCCGATATTCTGAACAAAGCACCCGCGCTCCAGTGCTTTTTCGTCGAGTTCGGTTACGCCGCCATGCGCGACCAATACGAGTGCGGTTACATTGCCGCCCTAGCCGGTGGCAAACCCACTTGGGCCCGCGAGTTTCACGCCGCCCGCGGCGACCGTCTCGCCGCGATGCTCGCCGAAGCGATCGAGGCCCGCGACGTGTTAGTCAAACACGTCACACTCTCCGGTGCCCATATGGACGGCGCTTACGATAAGATGAACCTCAAGCTCCTCGCACCTGATTTCCCCCTCCGACTCCTCCCGCCCTACACCGCCCCGGACGACGCCGACTTCGAACGACTCGTCGCCGAGCTCCCGCCCTCCTGGCTCAACGAGTCCAGCGATCACCGGCGATGCCCCGGCCCGCCCGCCAGCCGTTTTCCCAAAAGACCATAAAGAGAACCGAGCCACTCCACGGCGTAAAAAGGGAAATTTGGTTAGACCAATGACCCAAAGGGGTGACTATCGCGGGTGCCCAGAAGGGGCGATTGAAGAGCAAATTACACCTATCCGATCCGGGGAAAAAGCAGTGGGGCGGGGGATTGGTATCCGGTATTTATCTGTGCAATCTGTGGTTAAAAAAATTCTTCCGCTTAGATCGACTCTGTTGCCTCATTTCAGGGTCTTCGTTTCCTTCGTGTAAAACGACATCGTCACGGTCGCGTTGCCGTTACCCCTCCGCCCCCGGTCTCCCAGCCCTGGGACCGCCGAGGTCCCCCTCGGCCCCCTTCTACCGCCAACTTCAACGCCCACCGCATCTCCCCGTCAGCCGGCCATTTCCACCAAAAAAAACCGACGGAAAACAAAGCCCCGACCAACGCCCCCATGGCGGATACCCCAGCGGGATTCGACCTCAAATCGGCGGACGTAAACCACCGCTTTCGTGATCGATGCCACCATCACTCCTCCGTGAACACCCCCCTTAAACTCGGTGATCTGGGTGACCCGATCCGACTCCGGAAACTCGAACTAAGCGTAAGCGCGGATCTCGAAGATTCGCGCGTGATCAATCCCATTCGTCGCCGCCACCGTCACGCGCAAGGCCGACACTCCCGCCACCGCGTCAAACCTGTGCCGCCGCCGCCGTTCGTAGTTGCCCGCCACCTCGGCCAACACTCGCCACGCTCCTTTAACCTGCCCGTCCACCGTGTAGTCCCGCACCGTCTCGGTTTGCGCCTGCCCCCACTGCATTTTCGCGGTGTAAGCATCCGCCCCCGAAAGCGTCAGTAACCGGTGTAGTCCCGTATCAAATACAATCGCCACCTCGCTCAGCGTGACCGCTTCCGCCCAGCGCGTTTCGATCCAAGCAGGCAAGCCATCCACCGGATCACTCATCCACCGATGTAGCCCTGGGTTCGCCCGATCCGGCGGCGCACAGGTGACCGCCGCGGCAACTTCCTCGCCCGAATCCACCTGGGTCAGCACATCCTCCCACAAATTTAACTTCGCGCCCGTAAGGCTCGCCTCGGGATTCCCTGCCACCGTGCGCGTTTGCCCACTGCGCACCAAATCTGGCCCGGCTCCCTCTTGCGCACTTGATGCCTTAATCGCCTCCGCCCGTCGCACCAAGTCTGCCGTATCCGCGTTGGACACGCCCAGCAAAAAACAATCATCCCGCAACAATTGCTGCTGCACCATCGGCCAAAGATCCGGCCGCTCCGTGAGCTCCGCGGGCGTCACCCCCTCCTGCAACGCCACCGCCGCCGCCGTTCCGACTCCCTGACCAATCACCGCGCACGTCGCCATCACCCGCGTCGTCGCAAACGCAATGTGCGTCGCCGAAATATTTCGCCCCGCGAACATCAAGTTCTTTGGCGTCGTCGCCACGCAAGCACGCAACGGAATGTCGTAGAGAAACGGTAAATGATGCTGCGTGCACGGCGGCAACTCTGGCGCATCCACCCCCTCCGGCGGATGCGTGTCCACCGGCCAACCTCCAAACGCGATCGCATCCGCAAACGGCACCGACTGCACCACATCATGCTCCGTCAAAACATGCCGGCCCACAAAACGTCGGCTCTCCCGTTTACCCGGCAAAAATCCAAACCAATCCAGCGCCCAATGCGACGCATCAATCGCCGATTCGTTCTTCACGTAGTTCCACACGCCCAGCGTGATCGCCAGTAATTCATCCCGAATCGTCTCGTTGTCCTTGAGCGTATCTAGCTCTCCGCCCCACTCCGCCCACCAGTAACCATATTCCAGACCCAGATCCGATTGCGGCTGCCCGTAAGGCCGCAGCTTAAAATCTGACTCCTTAAACTTCCGCACCCACGGCGGCGCCACAAAGGGCATCGGTCGATCGTGCTTCCGCCCCTGAAACATGATGGTCGAACCCAACGTTTTTCCGTCCGCCGTTGGCGCGGCCAATTTCTCGCCAAATTCGGCCATGCCCTCTCGTCCAAACCGAAACGGCGCCCCCGCCTCAACGCCCAAGCGACCATCGCCCGTGCAGTCGACAAACACCTTGGCCGCGATCCGAAACCGATCCTCCGTCGATGCCCGCGTGGCCGTCACCGCCTTGATCTCCTCATCGACGACTTCCGCCCCGTCCACCGTCGTGTTGAGCAACAACCGCAGGTTTGGTTCCCGCCGGCATTTGTCATACAAAACGAGATCCAGCATCGATGCCGACCGCTGCGGATTATTCACCGCCAACTCCAACCGGATCTCCTCCATGATCCCACCTTCGCGCAGTTCCGTCTCCAACGCCACGCCCCCCCGCAGCCCCGTCGCCCCCACGATATGCATGCGCACCTCACTCGACGCATTGCCGCCCAAGACCGAACGATCCTGACACAAAATCACCTTCCGGCCCAGTCGCGCCGCCGCCAACGCGCCGCACACCCCCGCCATGCCACCGCCCGCCACCAAGAGCTCCGCTTCCAACCTGATTGTCGCATGCACATCATTCGTCATCACGAAGACAATAGTCCTTGGCGCAAAGTGATTTGGCGATCTTCGATTACGCTCGGCCTCGAACCCCGGCGGCCTCCCAGCGCGACGGAACCCCGACCCTGATGCTGCTGTAATCTTCCCGCTCCATCTGTCTGAAAATGAGCGCAAAAAAAGTGAAACCGAAAAGTCAATATATATAGTTTATAAATTTTTAAAAGCAGTTTAATTCCTTATAAACAATGATTTCTCAATGTTCAGGAATCATGCCATCGGCGGCGAGCATGTTGACTTTCCTAACTTTGTAAAATATCGTTTGACGACGTCTTTCCGCGGTATTTTCACCTCAGCGGAATTTTCGCCTTAGCGGTATCGCCGCGGCGGGCCCTCCCCACCCAATCCTTCTCATGTCAACTCAGCCCACTCCCATCGCTCCAAATCCAAATCAAGAACTCTTGGCTCGACGCCAAGCCGCGGTTCCCCGTGGAGTCGGTCAGGCCTTCCCGATCTACGCCGCCCGCGCCGCCAACGCCGAGATCTGGGACGCCAATGGCAAACGCTATGTCGATTTCGCGGCAGGCATCGCGGTGACCAATACCGGTCACGGTCATCCCAAAATCAAAGCCGCCGTAACGGCTCAGATGGATCGCTACAGCCACGTCGCCTTCCAGGTCACCGCCTACGAGCCCTACATTGAGCTCGCCGAGCGCCTCAACGCCCTCGCCCCGGGAGACGGGCCCCACAAAACAATTTTGTTCAGCACCGGCGCCGAAGCCGTTGAAAACGCCGTTAAGATTGCCCGCGCCGCCACCGGTCGACCCGGCGTCATCACCTTCACCGGCGCCTTCCATGGCCGCACCATGATGGCCATGGCCATGACTGGCAAAGTCGTCCCCTACAAAGCCGGCTTCGGGCCCCTGCCTGGCGAGGTCTACCATGTTCCTTTTCCGGTCGAATATCACGGCGTCACGGCCGATGATTCCCTCAACGCCATTGCCACCCTGTTTAAGGGTGACGTCGCGCCCGACCAGGTCGCCGCCATCATCCTCGAGCCCGTGCAAGGCGAAGGTGGCTTCTATGTCGCCTCGCCCGACTTTCTTCGTCGCCTTCGCACCCTCTGCGATCAACACGGCATCCTCCTCGTGGCCGACGAGGTGCAGGCTGGTTTCGCCCGCACCGGCAAGATGTTTTCCATCGAACACTCCGGCGTCGTCCCCGACCTCATCACCGTTGCCAAAGCCCTCGCCGGCGGCCTGCCCCTCGCTGGCGTGATCGGCAAAGCCGCCCTCATGGATGCGCCCGGGCCCGGTGGCCTCGGTGGCACCTACGGCGGCAACCCGCTCGCCTGCGCCGCCGCCCTCGCGGTGCTCGACATCATCGCCGAGGAAAAACTTTGCGAACGCGCCACCCAAATCGGCGAGATCATGGCCAAACGCTTTCACGCCATGGCCGCCAAACCCGAGTTCGCCTGCATTGGCGATATCCGCGGCCTCGGCGCCATGCTCGCCATCGAGCTCGTCAAGGATCGCGAAGCCTGCACCCCGGCCCCCGAACTCACCAAGGCCACCAGCCAATGTGCCCTCGCCCATGGCCTCATCGTGCTCAGTTGCGGTCTCTACGGCAACACCCTGCGCATGCTGCCGCCCCTCACCATTTCCGACGAGCATCTACACGAAGGCCTCGATCTCCTCGAAGCCGCATTAACCGACGCTCTCGCCCAAAACCTATGAGACCTTTCCCTATCGCCGGCGTGCAAATGCACGTCAACTACGGCCAAGATAACATTCCCATGATGCGCCATAAATTGGACGTGGTCATGCTGCGCTTTCCCTCCGTGGAGATGGTCGTGTTCAGCGAGCTCGCCGCTTACGGACCTTCCATGGACCATGCCCAACCGCTGCCCGGCCCCGCCGAGCTCCAGTTCTGCGAGATGGCCCGTCAATACGGCGTCTGGCTCATCCCCGGCTCCCTGTTCGAGCGCGTCGGCGATCTCATTTACAATACCACCTCCGTCATCAATCCGCAGGGCGAGGTCATCGGTCGGCACCGCAAGATGTTTCCTTTCACCCCCCACGAGATGGGCGTCACCGGCGGCACCGAGTTCCTCGTCTGGGACATCGACGGCGTCGGCCGCTTCGGCGTCTCCATCTGCTACGACATGTGGTTCCCTGAGACCACTCGCACCCTCGCCGCCATGGGCGCCGAAATCATCATCCATCCGACCATGACGGATACGATCGACCGCGACGTTGAACTCGCAATCTCTCGCGCCTCCGCCGCGATGAACCAGTGCTTCTTCTTCGACGTCAACGGCGTCGGCGGCGGCGGCACCGGCCGCTCCACCGTCGTGCGCCCCACCGGCACGGTCATTCACACCGCCGGTGACAGCGAAGAATTCTTCCCGATCGATATTGATCTGAGCATTGCCCGTCGCTGCCGCAGCACCGGCATGTTCGGCCTCGGCCAACCCCTCAAAAGCTTCCGCGACCGCAACGTCGATTTCACGCTCTATAAAGCCAGCAGCCCGGCCAAGAAGTATCTCGCCAGCCTGGGGCCACTCGTCAAACCCGGCCGGCATGCCGAAGCCGTGCCCTCGCCAGCGCCCGCCGCCCTCCCTCCGCTGCCGGCTGCTATTCCGCTTATGGCGGCAGCCATCCCGCCTCCCGCCATCCTTCCCCTTTTATGACCCGTCATTCTTCTCACTCCTCCTCATCCCGCGCCCGGGCGGGAAGCAGGGCTCGACCGGCTACCAAGAACCCGTCCCTGAGCGCGCACTACCTCGCCTCTCGCTCTCGCTTCGACTCTTGGAATCAGTTAAAGACCGCCGCTCTTCGGCTCGCCGACGGCCAGGGTGACCCCGCCGTCCATTTCCAGAAAGTCCGCGAGACCCTCGCCGTCCTTCATCCCGTCGAGTGCTACTGGGCCTTCCCCGGTCGAGAAGGATTTTCTCTCATCGAACGCCTCTTCGGACGCGAAGACTACCGGGCCCTAGCTCAGACCATCCGCCGCATCGTCCGCGCGCTGATCAGCCAAAGCTACCGTCGTCGCAACATCCCCCTCCAAGACAGTGCGGATTGGGAAGAAGACGCCGAAGAACGCGCCGCCCTCGACTCCAACGTGAGCGCCCAAACCGCCCACGAAAGACCCTATTTCGAAGTCCTCGTCGTCGATGAAACCAGCGAACAGGGCGAGGATGCCATCCGCCGCGGCCTCCACGGGGCCCGTCGTCGCGAAGATCCTTTCATCTACGATGTCGTGGTAGTGCCCAGCTTCGAGGATGCGCTCATTGCGGTCCTGCTCAACTTCAACATCCAATCTGTCGTCATCCGTTACGGCATTCCCCTGCGCTCCCGCCACCAGCTCGAAGTGCTACAATACTGCCTCCACGGCCTCGACGAGGCCGCCCTCGAGGGCATGACCCCCGCCGAGCGCTCGACCCGTCTCGGTCGCCTCATCCATGAGCAACGCCCCGAGCTCGACCAATATCTCGTCACCAACGAATCCGTCGAAGATGCGGCCGGCGACACCAGCTCCGTCTTCCGTCGCGTTTTCTATCAGCAGGAAAATTTTATCGAGCTGCACCTCAACCTCCTGCGGGGAGTTCGTAAACGGGCCGATACCCCTTTCTTCAAGGCCCTGCGTCACTACGCCGAGCAACCCACCGGCGTCTTCCACGCCATGCCCATCTCGCGCGGCAAATCCATCCTGAATTCCCACTGGATTCAGGACATGCTGCAGTTCTATGGCTCCAACATCTTTCTCGCGGAAACCTCCGCCACTTCTGGCGGACTCGATAGCTTGCTCGATCCCCATGGCCCCATCAAGGAGGCGCAGGAACTCGCCGCTCGCGCCTTTGGCGCGAAACAATCCTTCTTTGTCACCAACGGCACCACCGGAGCCAATAAGATCGTCAGTCAGGCCTTGGTGCGCCCCGACGACATCGTGCTCATCGACCGCGACTGCCACAAATCGCACCACTACTCCATGGTGCTGGCCGGGGCTCGCGTCGTCTACCTTGATGCGTATCCTCTGCACAACTACTCCATGTATGGGGGCGTGCCTTTGCGCGAAATCCGGCGCTCCCTGCTCGATCTAAAAAAGGCCGGCAAACTCGACCGGGTGAAGATGGTTATCCTCACCAACTGCACCTTCGACGGTATCGTCTACGACCCGCAGCGCGTGATGCAGGAGTGCCTCGCCATCAAACCGGACCTCATCTTCCTCTGGGACGAAGCGTGGTTCGGCTTCGCCCGCTTCTCTCCCACTTATCGTCGCCGCACCGCCATGGAATCAGCCCGCGTGCTGCATGAACGGTATCGGAGTGCGGAATACGTTGCGGCCTATAAAGCCGCCGACAAAACCGCGCGCACCTTCCTGCCCGACCCAGCCAAGGTTCGCATCCGCGTCTACGCCACCCAGTCCACCCACAAGACCCTCACCTCCCTCCGTCAGGGCTCGATGATTCACGTCTGGGATCAGGACTTCAGCAAGGTCCACGGCGCCTTTCACGACGCCTACATGACGCACACCTCCACGTCGCCCAACTACCAGATCCTCGCCAGTCTCGATCTCGGTCGCCGTCAGGTCGAACTGGAGGGCTTCGAGATGGTGGGCAAACAGGTCGAACTCGCCTTCGCCCTCCGCGAGAAAATCACCTCCCATCCGCTCCTCTCCAAATGGTTCTCCTTCCTCTCAATGGAAAACCTCATTCCCGCCGAGTTCCGCCCCTCCGGTCTCGAGGTTTATTACAGCACCGAGCGGGGCTGGTCCGGCATGCTCGACGCCTAGGAGCAAGATGAGTTTGTTTTGGACCCGAGCCGGCTCACCCTCTACATCGGCAGAACCGGCGTGGACGGTGACTCCTTCAAGAAGGATCACCTCATGGAACGACACGGGATTCAGGTCAACAAGACCACCCGCAACTCCGTCCTGTTTATGACCAATATCGGGACCACCCGCAGCTCCGTCGCCCACCTCATCGATGCCCTCGTCGATCTGGCCACCGGCTTCGAAGACACCCTGGAAGACGAAAGTGCGACCGAGAAAAAAGCCCGCGAACGCGCCGTGCTCAGCTTCACCCAAAAGCTACCACCTCTGCCCGATTTCAGCGCCTTCCATCCCAGTTTCCGCAGCGGTAAGACCCCGGAGGGCGACATGCGCACCGCCTACTTCCTCGGCACCGAGGAAGACAACTGCGAATACTTCCGCATCGACGAAACCGAGATAGACGAGCTCATGGCTTCCGGCCGCGAACTCGTCGCCTCCAGCTTCCTCACGCCTTATCCCCCGGGGTTCCCGATCCTCGTGCCCGGCCAGACCGTGAGTCCCGAAATTCTCAGTTACCTGCGCCAGCTCGATACCAAGGAAATCCATGGTTACCGCGCCGACCTCGGTATCCGTGTTTTCACGACCACCGCCCTCGTCCCCACTCCGGCCCGTTGATGCTTCGCCTTCTCCACCGTTGGCTGAGGGTCCTGCGCGACTTAATCGTCGCCCACCCACCCCCGCCCTACGCCTCCCTCCCTGCTCCGCGATCCCCGCTCAAACCCACATCCACTCCCTCGTTTAAACCCATCCATTCTATGCAAAAAACACACCTCTTCGGCCTCTCCGATATTCGTCGTTATTTCCACCGCAACGAGATCCCGACCTACTTCATCAGCGCCACCAACTTCAACCTCCTCGGTCTCGACGAGTGGGTGCGCGGCTTCCAATTCATCAACCACATTGATTGCTTCGATGGTCGCCACCCCAACGTCTTCGTGCCGCAGGAAATTCCGCACGACCAGTTCGAAAGCATCGAAGACATCAACAACTACATGCTCCAGCACAAGGAGGTCATCGACTTCATGCGCCAGCGGGCCAAGGCCAAGGGCCGCAAGGATCTCGGCAAGGCCGTCTTCCTCATGTTCGACGAGAAGACCGAGTCACTGTGCAACGAGCTGGGGCTCGAGGTCTGCTTCCCTTCCGCCGGTCTACGCAACCGGGTGGACAACAAGGTCGAGACCGTGCGCATCGGTGATCGCGCCGGCGTGCCTTCCGTGCCCAACCAATTGATGGCCATTCAAAACTGGGGCGACGTCATCAAAGCTCAGAAAATTCTCGGCCCCGACCTCGTCATCCAGACCGCCTTCGGCGACTCCGGTCACACCACCTTCTTCATCACCTCCGAAAAGGACTACGACAAACACGCCAAGGAAATCGCTTCCGAAGCCGTCGTGAAGGTGATGAAGCGTCTCAAGTGCCGCGGCTCCGCCCTCGAGGCCTGCACCACCCGTCAGGGCACCATCGTCGGTCCACTCATGACCGAGCTCGTCGGCTTTAAGGAACTCACCCCCTACAAGGGTGGCTGGTGCGGCAACGAAATCTTCCCCGGCTCCTTCACCCCCGAACTCCGCGACCAGGCCGTCGACTACACCTTCAAGTTCGGCGAGCAGCTGCGCAAGGAGGGTTACCGCGGCTACTTCGAACTCGATTTCCTCATCGATATGGATGGCAACCAGCTCTACCTCGGCGAGCTCAATCCGCGCATCACCGGCGCCAGTTCGATGACCAACCACGCCGCCTTCGCCCACGCCGATGCGCCGTTGTTTCTCTTTCACCTGCTCGAGTTTGCCGACGTCGAATTTGAATTCGATGTCAACGACCTCAACCGCCGCTGGGCTGATCCCCAAAATATCGACGACTGGAGTCAGCTCGTGGTCAAGTGGACCGACGAGTCGGTGAAACACATCTCCGCCGCTCCCGAATCCGGCATTTGGCGCCTCGCCGGCAACGGCGCCCTCAATTACAACCGCTTCGACTATCATCGCCGCGCGGTCGAGACCGAAAACGAAGCCTTCTTCCTCCGCATCAGCGGTCCCGGCGACTACCTCTACGAGGGGGCTGACCTCGGCATCCTCATCACCCGCGGTCGCCTCATGACGCCCGACTTCGAACTCACCGACCGGGCCCACGCCTTCATCAAGGGCATCCACGGTCACTACAAAGCGAAGCCCGTCGCCGATGTGACTTCGCCCGATATCCCCGTGGCTCTCTCCGCGGGCGCATTCAAAATTCTGTGATTCAAGCCCGCCCTGCCTACTGATGGATCTCAAGTTCGAGGCGATCAGCGAGGACCTGCCCGGTCCTCGCTGGCAGAAATGGTTTCAAACCCTTTGGCCAGCCTACCGGAAATGGTATCTGTCCGCGGGGAGCGCCGCCCGTCCCACCTACCTCGACTGCGAACGGGCGATGCGCCAGCATTTGCCCCGCTTTGTGCCCACCTGGGAACGCCTCGTCGAGCTGGCCGGAGGCGGCGATATCGAAGCTCGGTTTCTCAGTCTCTATTGCCCGCCGCCTTACCTGACGGGGTGCTCCCAAGCGGTGTGGACATTCCCGAAGCCCATGTTGGTGCGCAACTACGACTACAGTCCTTTTCTGTGCGAGAAACTCATCTGGCGCACCGCGTGGAACGGTCGCGCCGTCATCGCCGCCAGTGATTGTATGACCGGGGCGCTCGACGGCATCAATGAAGCTGGTCTCGCCGTTTCTCTCAGCTTCGGCGGCCGTCCCGACGCGGGCATCGGCTTCGGTGCCCCCATGGTCGTGCGCTACATCCTGGAGTTTTGCGACGACGTCGCCGAGGCCGCGGAGACCCTGCGCCGCATTCCGGTCAACATGGCCTACAACATTTTGCTTACCGACCCCACGGGCAACTACGCCACCGCCTACACCTCCCCCAATCAACCCACCATCCTGCGGCGCATTCCCGCCACGACCAATCACCAGGACCGCATCCGTTGGGTCCGCCACGCCGAGGCCACCGATACGCTGGAGCGCGAACGGCGACTTTACGAACTGCTCGCCGACCGCACCCATCCACCGGAATTTGTCGTCGACCAGTTTCTCAACCCTCCGCTCTACCAGACCGAATACCGGCGCGGTTGGGGCACGCTCTACACCTCGGTCTACCGCCCCCAAGCCCGCACGGCCGAGTTCATCTGGCCCGCCTGCCGCTGGAATTTTTCATTCCAAGACTTCACCGAAAACCACTACACCCTGCAGGTCCCGTGGAACGAACTCCCCGATGACCTTTCTGCAAACGCATGAGCACCCCTAACCCAAGTTCCGCCCCGCCCGCCCGGGCCGAGTTGCATCGCGCCGTCTCCCGTTTCGGTTTCTTCGCCCTCGCCTTCGGCTCCATGATCGGCGTCGGCTGGGTCACCTCCGTCGGGTCTTGGCTCACCTCGGCCGGACCGCTCGGCGCCGTCCTCGCGTTTCTCGTCGGCGGTGCCATCATGCTCACTATCGGGCTCTGCTACGCCGAGGCCACGCCCATGCTCCCACTCTCCGGCGGCGAGGTGGCCTACTCCTACGCCGCCTTCGGCTCGAAACACGCCTTTATCGTTGGCTGGTGCTTGGCGTTTGGATACATCGCCATCTCGGGATTTGAGGCCATCTCCGTCGGTAAAGTCCTCGGCTTCCTCTTACCCGACCTAGCGGGGGACGCCATTTATCACGTCGGCGAAAGTTTCGTCTATCCCTGGCACCTCGCGCTCGCCGGCTTGAGCACTGTCGCCGTCACCGCGCTCCAATACCGCGGCGTCGCCGGCACTGAGCGCGTGCAACGCTGGCTCGTCATCGCCTTCACTCTCGTCTGCCTCGCCTTCATCGTCGTCGGCATCGGGACAGGTCAAGTCGCCAACGCGAAACCCTTCTTCGGCACCGCCGTGACCACCCTCGGCTGGGGTGGAGGTTTCCTCACCGTGCTCGTTACCGTGCCGTTCTGGTTCGTCGGTTTCGACACCGTGCCCCAAGCCGCCGAAGAAGCTGATGGCAGTGTGCAACCCCGCCAGCTCGCGGCCATCCTGATCGGCTCCATCGTCGCCGCCGCCGCCTTCTACGTGCTCATCATCGTCGCCGTTGCCGTGGTCGGGCCGTGGCAGGAAATCGCCGGGGCCGACTTGCCCGCCGCCGCCGCGTTTACCGCGGCCTTCGGCTCGCCGATTCTCGCCCGCCTCGTGCTCGTCGCCGCTTTGCTCGGCCTGTTCACCAGTTGGAACGGCTTCTTCCTTGCCGGGTCACGCGTGCTGTTCGCCCTCGGTCGCGGGCGCATTATTCCGGCTTGGTTCGGGGTCACCCACCCACGCTTCGGCACCCCCCACCACGCCGTGTTGTTCACCGGTGCGCTCACCTTGCTGGCCCCGTTGATGGGTCGCGATGCCCTCATCCCTTTCGTCAACGCCGGGTCGCTCCTCATCGCCGCCGCCTTTCTCGGTGTGACGCTCTCCGTCGCTCGCCTTCGTCGCACCGCCCCGGACCTGCCCCGTCCCTACCGCCTGCCCGGTGGCCGCACCATCCCCACTCTCGCAGCCATCGGCGCCGCCGGCCTCATCGCCGCCATGGTCGTGCCCGCCAGCCCCGCCGCCCTCGCCTGGCCCGGGGAAGTCCTCATCCTCGCCGTCACCTTCGCACTCGCTCTCATCGTCTGGGTCCGCGGTGCCTCGACCCGCGCCAATCTTGACCCCGCCCAACGCGACTACCTCATCCTCGAAAAATATTCCGCCGCCTGTCGGCCCGCCAACCCACCTCCCATTTTATGAGCATCACCTCCATTAATCCCGCCACCGACCAGCCCATCCGCTCTTACGAAGCTCACGATGCCGCAACCACCCGTAAAATCATCGTCGCCACCGACCGCGCCTTTCGTTCCTGGCGGCGCACGTCGTTCGCGGAGCGAACCACGCTCATGCGCGCGGCCGCTGCCGTGCTGCGCCAGCGCGCCGACTCGCTCGCTCACCTCATGACCGCCGAGATGGGTAAACCCATCAAGGCCTCCTACGCCGAGGTTGAGAAATGCGCCTGGGTCTGTGAATATTACGCGGATAACGCAACGACCATGCTCGCTCCCGAGCCCGTTGAAACTTCCGCTTCCAAGAGTTTCGCCTCCTTCCAGCCCATCGGCATTGTCCTCGCCGTCATGCCGTGGAACTTCCCCTTCTGGCAAGTCTTCCGCTTCGCCGCCCCCGCGCTCATGGCCGGTAATGTTGGCCTGCTCAAACACGCCTCCAACGTCCCCGGCTGCGCCCTCGCCATCGAGCAGGTCTTCGTCGAAGCCGGCTTCCCTGCCGACGTGTTTCGCACTCTACTCATCTCCGGTCGCGACGTCAAAGCCGTCATCCGCCACCGCCATGTGCGCGCCGTCACCATCACCGGCAGCACCGCCGCGGGACAGTCCGTCGCCGCCACTGCTGGCAAGGCGCTCAAAAAGTCCGTGCTCGAACTCGGCGGCAGCGATCCTTACCTCATCCTCGCCGACGCCGACCTGCCCGCCGCCGCCACCGCGTGCGTCACCAGCCGTCTCATTAACTCCGGCCAAAGCTGCATCGCGGCCAAACGCTTTATCGTGGTCGAGCGCGTGCGCGCCGAATTCGAGCGCCTCGTGGTCGAAGCCATGCGCGGCTTCAAAATGGGCGACCCCCTCGACGAAACTAACACCATTGGGCCGCAGGCCCGCACCGACCTCCGCGACGAACTGCACGGCCAAGTCGAACAATGCATCGCCGACGGCGCTCGTTGCCTCCTCGGCGGCAAAGTCCCTCCCGGCCCGGGTGCCTACTACCCGCCCACCGTTCTCACCGACGTAAAAAAAGGCGTGCTTTCCTACCGCGACGAACTCTTCGGTCCAGTCGCCTCAATCATCCCGGTGAAAAACGAACGCGAAGCCATCAAGGTCGCCAACGACTCCGTCTTCGGCCTCGGTGCTGCCGTCTTCACCCGGGACCTCGTCCGCGGCGAAGAGATCGCCACCACCGAACTCGACGTCGGCTGTTGTGTGGTCAACGACTTCGTCAAATCCGACCCCCGTCTTCCCTTTGGCGGCGTCAAGACCAGCGGCTACGGCCGCGAACTCTCGCACTACGGCATCAAGGAATTCGTCAACATCAAGGCGGTCTCCATCAAGTAGCCCCCAAACCTCACCCGCATTCCCCCGATAGTCCCGCCGTTGGCCCCCCCCAACTGGCGGGATTTTTTGGGCCCACCGCAACCGCATCTCACACGCGGGGAGTCATCGCGATTTCTGATTTTTTCGTCCGCCTCCCCGTTCTAGGGGCAAACCTAGCTCGACTCCGTCCGGCCAAAAAACCAACTTTCACCCATGCCCCTCCCCACCAAGGACGCCGCCCAGCAACTCCTCGAGTCCCACGTGCAAGACGACTACCAACGTCTCCACGCCCTCATGGTCGCCACCGCGATGGCAGGCTACGCGAATCACCTGGAACACGACCCGCACCTGTGGTATCTCACCGGTCTGCTCCACGACATTGATTTCGAGCAACATCCCGAAACCCACCCCCGCGAATCACTCGGCTGGTTTGCAGAGTGGGACTACCCCGCAGAGCTCATCCACGCCGTCGAAGCCCACGCCTACGGTTACAACGAATTCAAAACGCTCCCGCAAACACCCCTCGCCTCCGCCCTCCTCGCGACCGACGAGCTCTGCGGCATCTTCTACGCCTACCGCAAGATGAACCCCATCCCCTACGGCGACATGAAGCCCAAATCGATTAAGAAGAAAATCAAAGACCTCAATTTCGCCGCCAAGGTGGACCGCGCCACCATCTTCACCGGCTGCGAACACCTCAACCTCACCATCGACGACCACGTCACCAACCTCATCAAATTCCTCTCCCCCCTCCCCTAAATCTACCTCATTATTCTTTATCCCAATCTTTGTCTCCGCCCTCCGGTGTAGGGGCGTTGCTCGACGACGCCCAATCCTGCCCCTAAGCCCCCCTCTTCGTTTGTTCCTATGAATGCTTCCTTGTATCAACCCACCGTGCGTAGTCGGTATCCCGCCAAGCGGGACTTTCGCGTCTCCCGCCTTGCGGGATGGTAAAAAAACCATCCTGCCTGACCGTTCGTATCTGTGTCTATCAGTGTTAATCTGTGGTTAAATAAAGCCCTGCCTCACTGCCCCTTTCTTCGTTTCCATAAAACCCAACCCTGCCTCTCCTCCCGCTAATTCTTAATGTTGGATTCGTGTTTATTCGTGTCCATTCGTGGTTAAAAAACTCTCATGTCTACCCGCCGCAACTTCCTCACCAAATCCACCCTCGGCCTCGCCGCCGCTGCTGCCGCCCTCGGCACCCGCACCCTCTCCGCCGACCACCACAAATCCGGCCACCAATCCCACGCCGCCGATACGTGGTTCGATATCTCCCTCGCCCAGTGGTCCCTCAATAAAGCCTTCTGGAGCGGCGCTCGCGACAAGATGCGCTTCGCCGAGATCACCAAGCGCGAGTTCGGCGTCAACGCCGTCGAATACGTGAACCAGTTCTACCTCGAAGGCTTCAACCAATCCGTCACCAAAGAGCTCAAAAAAGTCTCCGACGGCGAAGGCGTGAAAAACGTCCTTATCATGTGCGACCGATGCGGCCTCCTGGGCGACCCCGATGCCGCCAAACAAACGTCGTCGGTCGAAGCCCACATTCCGTGGCTCGAGGCTGCGCAGACGCTCGGCTGCCACGCCATCCGCGTAAACGCCCATTCCGACAAAACCGAAAGTTACGGCACCCAACTCGATCGCACCGCCGACGGCCTCCGCCGTCTCTGCGAAATTGGCGACACCTACGGCCTTCACGTCATCGTCGAACCCCACGGCGGCTTGTCTTCCAACGGCGCCTGGCTCGTCGCCCTCATGGACCTCGTCGGCCATCCCCGCGTCGGCATGCTGCCCGACTTCGGCAACTACGGCAGCGCGCGCGAAGGCTGGACCTACGACATCTACCGCGGCACCGCCCAAAGCATGCCCTACGCGAAAGGAGTCAGTGCGAAGACCTTCCACTTCGACGCCAACGGCGAAGAAGACACCATGGATTTCCGCCGCCTGATGCAGATCGTCAAAGAGTCCGGCTTCACCGGCGTCGTGGACATCGAGTATGAAGGCCACGACATCGCCCCCGACGCCGGCATCAAACTCACCCGCGACCTCCTCGTAAAACTAGGCGGCCGGCTGTAAGCGGTCTCTGCTTTTTGAACTTCGTTCGCGGTGCCGCTTCCCTCGAGTTTCTGGTGTCGAGTGCTTCACCCTCGCTAATCCGACAAACGCCGGTGGATCGTTTCGCAAAAAACGGCCGACCCTTTCGGATCGGCCGTTAAGCATTTTAGGTAGTTAGGCCACTCTCACCTCAGCAGTCGAATTACGCGGCGGCGACGTTGCGACGCCGGCGGCGAGTAGCAACGAACCCCATTGCACCCAGACCCGCTAAAGCGGCGAAGCTGGATGGTTCTGGAACTGCGCTTCCCGTGGTCGACCAATTGACGGTCGTGCCCGCCACATTAAAGTCACCCGACAACGAACCAGAGTTGCTCGCAAATCCGAGATCCATCAAAGAAGTCCCGGCAAAATTGATGCCCCCAGTCAAGGTGCCGGACGCGTAGTCGAACCCGACTGGTGCGTATCCAAAGACATCGCCTCCCGCCTCAAAGAAGCCCAGCCCAGCGCCGAAATCGCTGGAACCGGCACCTCCGGCGCTAGCCCAAGGCATGAGTCCGGTGATCGACTGCCCCGTGAAGGTCTTAATATTGAGGTCTGAGCTAGGATTGGAGAGATAGCCCCCCGCTGAAACGGCTGAAGTATTTTGGGGATTCGCTAATGTCGTGGTCGTCCACGAGTTGATGCCACCGGCCGCAACCGTATGAGTCGCGACGACATTAGTCCCATCCGAATAATCGAAGTGCAAAGTGATTTGAGCATTCGCCGCCGGAGCCAGCGCAAGACCAAGCGCGCCCACTAGGCACAATGAAAGAGAGGATTTTTTGACAGTCGCAAAGACACGAGAAACGGAGGAACGGTTATCAAAAATAATCAAAAAGGGGTCAAACACTTTATTCAAATGTTGCATTTATTTTTCCCCCGGCACTAGTTCAGTTTATCGCAAGAAAACAACGGATCGAATTCCCCGGCGCCACCTACCACATCATCAGTAGGGGCAACTACCGGAAGGACCTATTCACCCACGCCGAGACCGCTCTATCGTTTGAGAAAAGTATCTTCGAAACGGTCGATCGTTGTGGCTGAAAACTTCACGCTTACGTGATCATGCGTAATCAAAAAGGGGTCAAACACTTTATTCAAATGTTGCATTTATTTTTCCCCCGGCACTAGTTCAGTTTATCGCAAGAAAACAACGGATCGAATTCCCCGGCGCCACCTACCACATCATCAGTAGGGGCAACTACCGGAAGGACCTATT
>Ga0222651_1000368_pt1 | contig 30047 bp, 30 predicted proteins | sample AntAcemetagen369_FD_179855 | JGI IMG/M metagenome (GOLD analysis project Ga0222651, IMG submission 179855) | Saline water microbial communities from Ace Lake, Antarctica - #369 | ecosystem: Environmental > Aquatic > Non-marine Saline and Alkaline > Saline | place: Antarctica: Ace Lake...
CGGCGGAGTCGGCGGCTAAGTCGGCGGAGAGGGCGGCGGAGAGGCCGGCGGAGCGAAACGCTGCGCCCTGGCTTGGCCATGTGCCCGCAAGCCAAGACGCAGCCATCGCCCGAAAAACCGGCAACATTATGTCGGTCGCATATTTTTCTAAATCTCTTTGAACCAGGTCGGTTAGGAAAGGCACTGTTCGCAACGCCGCACGCGCGGCAATTGCGATGCCAACCTCCGCCGGTTTATCGCGAAGCCATTCTTCAAGTTGTTTAGAATTTGTGATTTCGACCATGATCCGGGTATTGCCGTCGCGCCTGTCATTTCGGTTGTCCGGACACCGCCCGACAGGCCGGTACCCCTGTCACGGGGAAGGATCAACCCGATACAGCGTATCGTTGAATCCGCCGGCGGTAAACCGCGTCGCCCTCTACTCGATCTTCCCCGCCGCCTTCAGCGCTGTGATCACCGGTTCGGAGCGGTCGCCCTTGTCATGGGCGGTCTGGAAATCGGCCAATGCGGCTGTCGTGTCGCCGCGTTTTTGCTGGACCCGGCCGCGGGTGGCGTAGGTGGCGGCGTCGTCCGGGTCTTCTTCGATGGCCTTGTCGAGCAGGGGTTTTGCGGCGTCGAAATCGCTTTTTGCGGCGTCGGTTTCGTCCTGTTCCAGATAGGCGATGCCGCGCGCCGCCAGCGCGTTCGCGTGCTCGGGGTCGAGGGATATGGCGCGGCTGAAGGCCTTGACCGCCTTGTCGGTTTCTTCGGTGCCGGCAAGGGCCCGGCCGTGTTCGTAATGGATTTCCGCGTCGTCGGGCTTGAGTTCCAGCGCCCGTTTCAGGTCGGACAGGGCCAGGTCGAACTGGCTGCTTTCGACATAGGCGGTGCCCCGGGCGTGCCAGGCATCGGCAACATACGGGCTCCGGGCGATGACCTCGTCATAATCCGCGATGGCTTTTTCATACAGGTTTTTCTGCAGATAGGCGTAGCCGCGCCCGAAATAGGCCTGGACATAGGTGGGGTCGAGTTCGAGGACGCGGTTGAGGTCGGCGAGGGCAAGGTCCATTTGATCCAGTTCGCCATAGGCGACGCCGCGACCAAAGGTGGCGTCCACCGATTCCGGGTCGAGTTCCAGCACCTTGTCGTAATCCGCGATGGCTTTTTCGTGGTCCTCGCCGGTGGCGTGCACATTGGCGCGCTGCATCCAGGCGTCCTTGTAGGCCGGGTCGAGCGTGATGGCCTGGGTGTAATCCGCGATGGCGAGGTCCCGCTCCTTTTCCTTCGCCTGCAGGTTACCGCGGTCGAAAAACGCCTCGGCGTAATCCGGCTTCAGTTTGATGGCCTTTTCGAAATCGGTCAGCGCGCGTTCCGTATCGTCCTTGCCGGCATGGGCATTGGCGCGGCCGAGAAAGGCCCTTGCGTCGCGCGGCGTGAGGCCGATGGCCTTGTTGAAATCGTTCAGTGCCAGGACATTGCGGCCGGTATGGCTATAGGCGATGCCCCGGTGGATCAGCGCTTCGGCAATGCCGGAATTGCGGGCCAGCGCGCGGCCCAGATCGTCGAGCGCGAGTTCGTATTTTTCCTGCCGGACATAGGCGATGCCCCGGCTGGCATAGCTGCGCGCGACGGCATAGCGCGGCAGCCGCCCGGAATCGAACAGCCAGCCGCAGGCGTCGATGATGCTGTCCGGATCGGCGGCGCGGTCGCTGCATTGCGCCATCTGCGTTTCGATTTCATTGGCCCGCGCGGGGACCGCGACCAGTAATGTGGCCAGAAACGCGGCATGTATGACCGGAAACGCGTGGCGCATGATATCCTTCCTTCCGGCGGCCTGTTCGCCCGGTGGGTCGCCCTGTGGTGTGCCCTGTGGCGGTGCCGGGACCTGTCGGCGCGAATTAAACGGTTGCATGGCAATCATGGACGATCTTATAGCCGGTTTCACGCGGAAAGAGCGTGATTTGTATATCGTTATCGGCTGCGGGGAAGGATTTATGGCGATACGGTTGGTGATCGAAGGCAGGGTGCAGGGTGTCGGCTACCGGGCCTGGACGGCGCGGGAGGCATCCGCGCGAGGGCTGGACGGCTGGGTGCGCAACCGGCGCGATGGTTCGGTCGAGGCGCTGTTCGCGGGCGATGCGGATACCGTGCGGTTGATGGTGTCGGCCTGTCACAAGGGGCCGGCACTGGCGCATGTCACCCGGCTGACCCCGGAACCGGCGGCGGACCCGGATACGTCCGGTTTTGCCACCTTGCCGACGGCGGGGTGAGGTCATGACCGTTACGCCGCCCGAATTCGACGATGCGTTTTCCGCCCGGCTGGCCGAACTGTTCGCCTGGCGCCGCGATGTGCGCCGCTTCCGGTCCGACCCGGTCGATCCGGCATTGGTAAAAAAGTTACTAGCGCTGGCCTGTCTGTCGCCCTCGGTCGGCAACAGCCAGCCCTGGCGTTTCGTGCTGGTCGAGGACGCGGCGCGACGCACGGCGATTACCGAAAATTTCCGCCGCACCAATGCCGATGCGCTGGCGGATTACGATGGCGCGCAGGCGGTGAACTATGCGTCGCTGAAGCTGGCCGGTCTGGCGGAAGCGCCGGTGCATCTGGCGGTGTTTGCCGATACCGAAACCAGCCGCGGGCACGGGCTGGGCCGGCGGACGATGCCGGAAATGCTGGCCTATTCGGCGGTCGGTGCGGTGCAGACCCTGTGGCTGGCGGCGCGGGCGCGCGGGCTGGGCGTCGGCTGGGTGTCGATCCTGGACCCGGCGGAAGCCAGTGCGGCGCTGGATGTACCGGCGGATTGGAAGCTGGTCGCCTATCTGTGCATCGGCTGGCCGGTCGAGGAACATGACGACCCCGAACTGGAACGCGCCCATTGGCAGGCGCGCGGCGGATTAACCGATTTTCTGTTCCGGCGCTGACTCGAAGACCGGGTTGAAGGCCGCCTGCAACGCCACGTCCAGATCGGCCATCGTGACCGGCAGGCCAAGATCGACCAGCGAGGTCACGCCCAGGTTTTCGTCGCCGATGCCGCAGGGGACGATGCCGGAAAAATGCGACAGGTCGGGGTCGAGATTGATCGAGATGCCGTGGAAGGTGACCCAGCGGCGGATGCGCACACCGACCGCGGCGATCTTGTCCTCGCGCCCGTTGCCCCGGTCGACCCAGATGCCGACCCGTCCGTCGCGCCGTTCGCCGGTGACGTTGAAGGTGGACAGCGCGCCGATTACCCAGTCTTCCAGATTGCAGACAAAACGCCGCACGTCGGGCCCGCGTTTGCGCAGGTTCAGCATGACATAGGCGATGCGCTGCCCCGGCCCGTGATAGGTGAACTGGCCGCCGCGTCCGGCCTCGTAAACCGGGAAACGGTCGGGTTCGAGCAGGTCTTCGCGTTTCGCGCTGGTACCGGCGGTGTATAGCGGCGGGTGTTCCAGCAGCCAGATCAGTTCACGGGCGGTCCCTTCATGGATGCCGCGCACGCGATCCTCCATCGTCGCCACCGCTTCCTCGTAGGGAACGGGGGCTTCGCTGATGCGCCATTCCGGGGCGCTTTGGTCCGTCGTGATTGCCGTACTTGCCATGCTAAGAACGATTTGCTATTTCCCCCTGCACTCGCGGGGAACGGCTCTCTCTATAACCTTTTCCGTTCCCGGGGAAAACTATGCGGTCGTGGCGGAACTGGTAGACGCGCAGCGTTGAGGTCGCTGTGGGAGAGATCCCGTGGAAGTTCGAGTCTTCTCGACCGCACCATTATCCCGAAAGGCTCGCCGGAAACGGCGGGCCTTTTCGCTTTTCCGGGCGAATTGTCACTCCGCGAAATCATTTTCGGGCAATTCGCCCCGGATTTGTGCTATTTGGTTAATGGAAGGTCACACTTCGTTAATGACAGCAGGCTAAACAGCCTTCGGATGACAAAAACGCCATGAATGGCCGTCAACCGGCGGCGTCAGAGGGGAATAGCAGGACATGACCAACGAATTAGACAAGGCCGCAATCGTCTATCACCAGATGGACCCGCCGGGGAAACTGGAAATCGTCGCCACCAAGCCGATGGCGAATCAGCGCGATCTCGCGCTCGCTTACTCGCCCGGCGTGGCCGCCGCCTGCATGCTGATTGCCGAAGATCCCAACGAAGCGGCCAGCGTGACCGTACGCGGCAATCTGGTCGGGGTTATCACCAACGGTACCGCGGTGCTGGGGCTGGGTAATATCGGCGCGCTTGCGTCCAAGCCGGTGATGGAAGGCAAGGCGGTCCTGTTCAAGAAATTCGCCAATGTCGACGTCTTCGATATCGAAGTCGATGAAACCGATGTCGAAAAGTTCGTTGAATGCGTCGCCCGGCTGGAGCCGACCTTCGGTGGTATCAACCTGGAAGATATCGGCGCGCCGGCCTGTTTCGAAATCGAACGACTGCTGCGCGAGCGGATGAAAATCCCCGTCTTCCATGATGATCAGCACGGCACGGCCATCGTCGTCGCCGCCGCGATCTACAACGCGCTGCGGGTCGTCGAAAAGGATATCAAGGATGTCCGGCTCGTGACCTCGGGCGCCGGTGCTGCGGCGCAGGCCTGCGTCAAACAGCTTATCGCGCTGGGCATGCCGCTGGAAAACATCATCGTCACCGACCGGACCGGCACGATCTACAAGGGTCGGACCGAGCGGATGGACAAGTACAAGGAATATTTCGCCAACGATACCAAGCACCGGAATTTGACCGAAGCGCTGGTTGGCGCCGATATCTTCCTCGGCCTGTCCGCTCCGGGCACGCTGACCGGCGAGATGGTCAAGACCATGGCCGACAAGCCGATCATCATGGCGTTGGCCAACCCGAACCCGGAAATTACCCCGGAGGAAGCCCACAAGGCGCGCCCGGACGTGATCATCGGCACCGGCCGGTCGGATTATCCCAACCAGGTCAATAATGTGCTGTGCTTCCCGTTCATCTTCCGTGGCGCGCTGGACGTCGGCGCCTCGGTCATCAACGAGGAAATGAAGATTGCCTGCGTCAAGGCGATTGCCGATCTGGCGATGGCGGAAAGCTCCGATATCGTGCAGGCCGCGTTTGGCGGACAGAGCGGTACCTTCGGCCCCGAAAAGCTGATCCCGAAGCCGTTCGATCCGCGCCTGATCACGGAAATCGCCCCGGCGGTTGCCAAGGCGGCGATGGATAGCGGCGTTGCCGCGCGGCCGATCACGGATTTCGACGAGTACCGGCGCAAGCTGGCCTCCTTCGTCTTCCGGTCGGGCCAGATCATGCGCCCGGTCTTCGAAAAGGCGCGGCTCGATCCCAAGCGGGTCGTCTATGCCGAAGGCGAGGACACCCGTATCCTGCGTGCTGTGCAGATCGCGATCGATGACGGGTTGGCAACACCGATCCTGATCGGTCGTACAGCGGTTATCGAAGCGAAGATTTCCGAACTGGGCATGCGGGTCACAATCGGCCAGGACGTGCAGATCGTCGATCCGCAGGATGATGACAACTCCGCCGGTCTGGCGAAGCTCTATCATGAAATGAACGTGCGTAGCGGGGTCACCCCGAACCATGCGCGTGAACTGGTCCGCAACAATCCGACAATCCTGGGGGCCATGATGGTCAAGCAGGGCATGGCGGATGCGCTGATTTGCGGGACGCATGGGCAATATGAAAAGGACCTGACCGATCTGACCCAGATCATCGGCAAGGCGGATGGGGTTGCTGACGTTTCGGCGCTCAGCCTCGTGGTTGTGCCGAGTGGCTCCTACTTCCTTTGTGATACGCATGTGTCGCCGGACCCGACCGCAGAGGAAATCGCCGGCATGGTTCGCCTGGCCGCGGAAGAAGTGAAGCGGTTCGGTCTTGAACCCAAGGTGGCGCTGCTGTCGCATTCCAATTTCGGAACGCGGAACAGCCCGTCGGCGATCAAGATGCGCGAAGCGGTGGCGCTGTTGCACGCCAGCGATCCTGACCTGGAAGTCGAAGGTGAAATGCACGCGGATGCCGCGATCAACGAAAGCATCCGGGCGCGGGTATTCCCGAATTCCAAGCTCAAGGGCAGCGCCAACCTGCTGGTTGCCCCGTCGCTGGATTCGGCGAATATCGCCTTCAACCTGCTGAAAACCATCGGCGATGGCCTGTCCGTGGGGCCGATGCTGATGGGCATGGCGAAGCCGGTGCATATCGTGACCCAGTCGGTTACGACGCGCGGTGTCGTGAATATGACGGCTTATGCGGTGGTAGACGCGCAGGATCACTAAAAGCCAGCGTCTGCAGCCGTTTGTTTTCGGGGCGGCATTAAAATTGGTGCAGTGCAGCAATTTTAATGCTTCCGACCTGAAAGATGCGGTAGAGTGAAGTTTCAGTGATGACCGGGATCGGCGCAGCCGTTTCCGGTCATTCTGGGTTTGCTCCGGGGAAATGTAGATGGCCGATCCGAACCTAGCCGTCGTCGAAGATCGCGAAGACGACGATCTTGAAGGCCTGTATGGCCTGACGGACGACCTTGTGCGGTCGGTGCACGCCGCGATCGCCGCGGATGATCGCGCAACGGTCCGGGAACTGGTCGAGCCGCTACATGCCGCCGATCAGGCCGATCTTGTGCAGGCGCTGTCGTCGGCGGACCGGGACCTGATCGAGAAGTACCTCGGCCGGGAATTCGATCCCCAGCTCTTTGCCTATCTTGACGAGGCGGTCCGCGAGGATCTGCTGGAGGACCTGGAGCCGGAGGCGCTGGCCCGGGTTGTCAACGAACTCGATACCGACGACGCGCTCGACATCATCGAGGATCTCGAGGACGCGGATCAGGCGGCGCTGCTGCAGCAAATGCCGGTCGGTGAGCGGGCACTGTACGAAGAAGCGCTCGGTTATCCCGAAGAAAGCGCCGGGCGCCTGATGCGCCGCGAATACGCCGCCATTCCGATTGACTGGAGTGTCGGTCAGGCGATTGATTACATGCGGTCCGACGCGGAACTACCGGATGAATTTTACGGCCTGTTTGTCGTCGGCCCGGACCACAAGCCGACCGGTATCGTCATGACCAGCCGGCTGCTGCGACGCCGTCGCTATGTCCCCGTCAAGAATATCATGGAAACCGAGATCAAGCTGATCCCGGTAACCATGGATCAGGAAGACGTCGCCTTCCTGTTCCACCAGTACGGGCTTGTCGAGGCACCGGTGATTGACGACGCGGGTCGCATCGTCGGGGTCATTACCGTCGATGACGTGGTCCACGTGATCCATGAAGAACATGAAGAAGACATCCTGAAGCTGGGCGGCGTGCAGGCGGATGATCTGTATGAAGCAGTCGTGGCGACGACCCGTCTGCGCGGATCCTGGTTGCTGGTCAATCTGGCGACGGCGATCCTGGCGTCGATTGTCATCGGCCTGTTTCAGGCGGAAATCGAAAAGGTCGTGGCGCTGGCGGTGCTGATGCCGATCGTTGCGTCCATGGGCGGCAATGCCGGCACCCAGACCCTGACCGTCGCCGTCCGTGCGCTCGCGGTGCGCGAACTGACCGCCAGCAATGCGTTGCGGGTGCTGGGCAAGGAGCTTTTGGTCGGCGCCATCAACGGGTTGGTTTTTGCCGTGCTGATGGGCACCGTCGCCTATTTCTGGTTCTCGGAAATGGAAATCGCGCTGGTGATCGGCGCGGCGATGATCGTCAATCTGGTTGTCGCAAACGTGGCCGGGTTACTGATTCCGCTGGGTCTCGATCGCGCCGGTATCGATCCGGCCGTCAGTTCCGGCGTTATCCTGACCACGGTGACGGACGTGATCGGATTCCTGTTTTTCCTCGGGCTGGCGGGGCTGGTGCTGTTCTAGGTGGCGGCAGGTCCGGGCGATTGTTACGCAGTCAGGCGCATCTGGTGACGAGAGCCTGCCCGGTTGGCAGAACGAGCGGCACTTCCGGCTTGTCCCGGAAAAATTCGTCCACGGCCTGACGCGCACCCGGGCAGGTCGGAAACCCGTAATCGTCAAATATCATGAAGCCGCTCGGCGCCAGCCGCGGATAAATGAATTCGCAGCAGTCCTGAATGCTGCGGTAGATATCGACATCGACATGGGCAAAACAGATGCGGTCGTCTTCGAGCCCGGCAAAGGTGTCGGGTATCAGGCCCGGATGAAAGACGATGTTGTCAGAATCTCCCAGGACCGTTTTGACGGTGTCCAGGAAGGTCTCGCTGAAATCGCCCGGTTTGTGCAGGTCGCGGTCGGGGTCGGTTTCGGGCATGCCCTCAAATGTATCGAAAAGGCGAAGTGTCTTGTCGGCGCCGTTCCGGTTTCCAATCAGAATGACGTCGCGCAGGATAATCGCCGTGCCGCCCCTGTAGACGCCCGCTTCATAAAAATTGCCGTCCAGTTGCATGGCCTGTTGTGCCAGCGAATACAGGATCCAGCATCTATCAGGTGAAACGACCGTGAAAGGCTGGGCCTTTCTGTATATTGGGCCAAAGTCATCCCAACCGAGCCAGGGCGCGAAGACCGGCGCGTAAAATTCGCGGTCGGGAAGCGATTCAAAGGGGTCCATGGGGGTTCACCTGTCCTTCAAATGTCGGCGCTGGTGACGGGAAGGTCCATTGCGATGCGGTTGAGCCTTTGTGGCGTTGATGTTGTCATGTCTGGACGTGCCACATAGTAACGTGATTCGTGTACCGCAAAAGGTTGCGCATACCTGTCGGAATCGGCGCATAATCGTACCCGCTGACGTGAAGGAGCGACGATGATTGCCAATGCACTGCCAGGACTGGATTTCGACCTCGGCGAAAGCGCCGACATGTTGCGCGATATGGTGCGCGCCTTCGCCGCCGATAAGATCGCGCCGCGCGCCGCCGAAATAGACCAGACTAACGAATTTCCCGCCGATCTGTGGCCGCAACTTGGCGCGCTGGGATTGCATGGCGTCACGGTGGCAGAGGAATTCGGCGGCGCGGGCATGGGCTATACCGAACATGTCGTCGCCATTGAGGAAATCAGTCGCGCCTCCGCCGCGGTCGGCCTGTCTTACGGCGCGCATTCCAACCTCTGCGTGAACCAGATCAACCGCAACGGCAGCGAGGAACAGAAACGGCGCTACCTGCCGAAGCTGATATCCGGGGAGCATGTCGGCGCGCTGGCGATGAGCGAGGCCGGTTCCGGTTCCGACGTCGTATCCATGCGGCTGAAAGCCGAACGCAAGGGCGACCGCTACATCCTGAACGGCACCAAGATGTGGATCACCAACGGGCCTACGGCGGAGACGTTGGTGGTATATGCCAAGACCGACCCGGACGCGGACAAGCGCGGGATTACGGCCTTCATCATCGAGAAGGGCTTCAAGGGATTTTCGACCTCGCCGAAACTCGACAAGCTGGGCATGCGCGGTTCCGATACCTGTGAGCTGGTGTTCGAGGATTGCGAGGTGCCGGCGGAAAACGTGCTGGGCGCGGAAGGGCGCGGCGTCAACGTGTTGATGAGCGGGCTGGACTATGAACGCCTTGTGCTGGCCGGGGGACCTTTGGGCATCATGCAGGCCTGTATGGATGCGGTTGTGCCCTATGTCCATGAACGCAAGCAGTTCGGTCAGGCAATCGGTGAATTCCAGCTCATGCAGGGTAAGCTTGCCGATATGTATACGACGATGAACGCGACGAAGGCCTATGTCTACGCCGTCGCCAAGGCTTGCGACCGGGGGGATACGACACGCAAGGACGCGGCGGGCGTTATTCTGTACGCGGCGGAAAAAGCCACCTGGATGGCGCTGGAAGCGATCCAGTGTCTGGGCGGCAATGGCTATATCAACGAATATGCGACCGGTCGCCTGCTGCGCGATGCGAAGCTTTACGAGATCGGCGCGGGCACCAGCGAAATCCGGCGCATGCTGATCGGCCGGGAGCTGTTCGAGGAAACGAAGTGAGCGCGCCGTCATGCGCCGCCTGATCAAGGCGACGGGGTATTCGCTGGAAGGGTTGAAAGCGGCCTGGTCCGGCGAGGCGGCGTTTCGGCAGGAAGTGCTGTTGATGATTGTGCTGGTCCCGCTGGCGTTGTGGCTGGGGGATACCGGGGTGGAACGGGCGATATTGATCGGCGTGCTGCTGCTGGTGCTGATCGTTGAATTGCTCAACAGCGCGGTTGAGGCGGTTGTCGACCGGATCGGGCCGGAAGTCCATGCGCTGTCCAAGGTCGCCAAGGATACGGCATCGGCGGCGGTTTTTATCAGTCTGGTCAACGTGGTGGTGGTGTGGACCCTGATCCTCGTTTGACGGCATGATGCGCATATGCGCGTGGCAACGGAGGGAGAATTGTTATGAGTGGAAACCTTGTGAAGCCGGCGATAGACCCCGCGACCGTAACGATGCGCACGGGCAGCAGCTATCCTGAACCGTTCAAGGCCGTATCTGAAGAACGGGAAAAGCGGGCGCTGGGCGATGCCGTCGGATTGAGCATCTTCGGAGTCAATCACGTGACGCTAAAGCCGAATGCGGGATCGGCGCATCGTCACTGGCACACGAAGCAGGACGAATTCATCTATGTGCTGGAAGGTGAGATCGTGCTGGTCACCGATGCGGGGGAACAGATGTTGACACCCGGCATGGCGGCCGGGTTTCCGGCAGGCGTCGCCGATGGACATCAGCTTGTAAATCGCACCGACCGCCCGGCGGTATATCTGGAAGTCGGCGACCGCAGCGAAGGCGATGAAGTGAATTATCCCGACATCGATCTGGCCCTCCGGAATTCACCGCAGGGGCGTATCTTTGTGAACAAGGCAGGCAAACCGTATTGATTTGAAAAGGGAGGTAAGTGTCATGACCACGGAAATGATGTTGACGACCGATTTGACGATGCTGACATGGAGCGCCGTGCTGTGCGCCCTGATCTGGGTGCCCTATATCCTGGCCCGAATCGCGGCCTGGGGGATGCTGGATGCGATGGGATATCCGGATGCGCCACCGGCCGTGCCGGCATGGTCGGCGCGGATGCAAAAGGCGCATCTCAATCTGGTGGAAAATCTCGCACCATTCGCGATCCTGGTGCTGGTTGCCCATGTTGCCGGGCTGGCGAACGAGACAACGGCGCTCGGCGCGCAGGTTTTCTTCTGGGCCCGGGTCGTTCACGCGGTTGCTTATGTCTTCGGGATTCCGTTTGTGCGGACGTTCTCGTTTGCCGCAAGCCTTGTCGGTATGGCAATGATCTTCGGCGTCATCATCGGATTGTAGTTACAGGGAGAAGCAGATGCCGACCGTTCTGATCACCGGGGCCAGCCGGGGGCTCGGCAAGGGATTTGCCGAACATTATACCGCGGCGGGGTGGCGCGTGATTTCGACTGCGCGCAACCCGGATGGTCTGGTGGGGGAAGCCTTGCCGCTGGATGTGACGAGCGACGCATCGGTGCAGTCACTGGTGGACTCTCTGGCGGGTGAACCGATTGATCTGCTGCTTAACAATGCGGGCATTACAGGGCCGCGCGGTACCGGTGTGGCCGGGCTTGATTATGCGGCCTGGGCGGAGGTCCTGCAGGTCGATGCGATTGCGCCGGTTCGCGTCGCGGCGGCGCTGGCCGACAATGTCGCGCAGTCGGATCGCAAGCTGATGGTGTTTATTTCATCGATCATGGGCAGCATCACCCAGACCAGCAGCAGCGATTCGATTTTCTACCGGTCTGCCAAGGCCTGCCTGAATCAGGCGGTGAACGTGATGTCGAACGATCTGAAGTCGCGTGGCATCGCAAGCGTGCTGTTCCATCCCGGCTGGGTTCGGACCGATATGGGCGGGGCGGGTGCGGCCATTGATGTCACGACCAGTATTCGCGGCATGACCAATGTGATCGAGCGGTTGGGCATCGACGATAACGGCCGGTTCATCAATTATGACGGGTTCGATATTCCCTGGTAGGACGGGTTAGCGTAAACACATCTCACGACCCGAATATCAAGGAGCCGGATTCGACATGAGTGTTCTGAAAACTGCCATCAAGCCACGCGCGGCGGAGTTCAAGGCAAATGCCGAGGCAATGGCGGTGCTCGTCGCCGATCTGCATGAAAAGCAATCGGCTGTGGCGCTGGGCGGCAGCGAAGCGGCGATGGCGCGCCATGTCGAACGCGGCAAGATGCCGGCGCGCGAACGAATCCGGGCGCTTTGTGATCCGGGCGCGCCGTTCCTGGAATTTTCGGCGCTCGCCGCGCATGGCATGTATGACGACAATATCGCGTCCGCCGGCATTATTACCGGGATCGGTGTCGTGTCGGGCACCGAATGCGTCATCGTTGCCAATGATGCGACGGTCAAGGGTGGGTCGTATTATCCGATCACGGTGAAAAAGCACCTTCGCGCACAGGAAATCGCCCGCGAAAACAATCTGCCCTGTATCTATCTGGTCGATTCCGGTGGCGCGAACCTGCCGAACCAGGAAGGCATCTTTCCCGACCGCGACCATTTCGGCCGTATTTTCTATAATCAGGCGACCATGTCGGCCGCCGGTATTCCGCAGATCGCCTCGGTCATGGGGTCCTGCACGGCGGGCGGCGCCTATGTCCCGGCGATGTCGGACGAAGCCGTGATCGTGCGCGGGCAGGGGACCATTTTCCTTGGCGGTCCGCCGTTGGTTAAGGCGGCGACGGGCGAAATCGTCACGTCCGAAGATCTCGGCGGGGCGGACCTGCATTCGCGGACCTCCGGCGTGACCGACCATCTTGCGAATGACGACGCCCATGCGCTGTCGATCTGCCGTCGCATCGTCGCTAACCTGAACCGGACCAAACGGGTTGACCTTGCATTGCGCGAACCGCGTGACCCGGTTTATCCGGCGGAGGAACTGTACGGCATCGTCAATGCCGATCCGCGCAAACCCTATGATGTTCGGGAAATCATCGCCCGCGTTGTCGACGGCAGCGAGTTTGACGAATTCAAACAGTTATACGGTCCGACGCTGGTCTGCGGTTTCGCCCATCTGCATGGCTATCCGGTGGGGATCGTTGCCAATAACGGCATCCTGTTTTCGGAATCGGCACAAAAGGGCGCGCATTTTATTAACCTGTGCTGCCAGCGTGGCATTCCGTTGATCTTCCTGCAGAATATTTCCGGCTTCATGGTCGGACAGAAATACGAAGCGGGCGGCATTGCCAAGGATGGCGCCAAGCTGGTCACGGCTGTGGCCTGCGCCAATGTGCCGAAATTCACGATGATCATCGGCGGATCGTTCGGTGCCGGCAATTACGGCATGTGCGGCCGCGCCTTTGGGCCGCGCATGTTGTGGATGTGGCCGAACGCGCGGATTTCCGTCATGGGCGGCATGCAGGCGGCGAGCGTACTGGCGACCATCCGCCGCGACGCCATGGAAGCCAGGGGCGACGATTGGAGCGACGAAGACGAAGATGCCTTCAAGGCGCCGATCCTGGATCAGTACGAACGCGAGGGGCATCCCTATTACGCCACGGCCCGGCTGTGGGATGATGGGGTGATTGATCCGGCACAGACACGACAGGTGCTGGCGCTGGGTATTTCCGCCGCGCTGAACAAACCGGCGGAGCCGACGACGTTCGGCGTCTTCCGTATGTAAGGAACAGTCTGAATGACCGACGAAATTCTGTTATGCGAAACCGACGGACGCGGTGTCGCAACCGTGACGCTGAACCGTCCGGATATCCACAACGCACTGAATGCCGAACTGATTGCCGCGCTGACGGAAACCTTTGACCGGCTGAATGCGGACGATGCGGTCAGGGCTGTGATCCTGACCGGCAAGGGCAAGAGCTTTTCCGCCGGGGCGGACCTGAACTACATGAAACAGGCGGCGGGCCATAGCGAGGCTGAAAACCTTGCCGATGCCCGCAATGTGGCTGCCATGTTCCACACCCTAAACACGATGCGCCACCCGACCGTGGCGCGGGTCAATGGCGCGGCCTATGCGGGGGGCACCGGGCTGATTGCCTGTTGCGATATCGCCATCGGCGCGGACCACGCGAAATTCGCCGTGACGGAAGTCCGGATCGGTATCGCGCCTTCGACGATCAGTCCCTATTTGCTGGCGGTGATGGGCCCGCGCGCGGCGCGCCGCTACTGGTTGACGGCGGAGCGGTTCGGCGTGGATGAAGCATTCCGCTACGGCCTGCTGCACGATTATGCACCGGCGGATGCGCTGGATGGGAAGGTCGCGGCGGTGATCGACGATCTGCTGTTGGGCGGGCCCGGTGCGGTCGCGGCATGCAAGGCGCTGGCGCAACAACTGCACGGCCCGGTAACGGCGGAATTGCGGGAGCGGACGGCGGCGGGCATCGCCCATATCCGCGCGACCGATGAAGGACAGGAAGGGCTCAGCGCGTTTCTTGAGAAACGAAAACCTTCCTGGCAGGAGGAGGCATCATCATGACCGACGAACCGGTTGTTCTTTGCGATATCGATGCGCGCGGCGTCGCGATGGTCACCATCAATCGGCCGCGCGTCAACAATGCCTATAACGGTGAAGTCGTCGATGCGCTGCTGGAAGGCGCGCTGGCGCTGGACGCAGATCCGAATGTGCGGCTGGTTGTGATCCGCGGCAATGGCCGGCACTTCCAGGCCGGTGCCGATCTGAAATGGCTGAAGGCCGTTTCCGCCCAGTCGGTCGAGGAAAATATCGAGGTTTCGCGCCGCACGACAAACGCGATCCGGAATCTGGACAATTGTTCCAAGCCGACGCTGGCACTGGTGCATGGCGGCTGTTTCGGGGGCGGCACCGGTATTGCCGCCGCCTGCGATATCGTCATTGCTTCGGAAGACGCGGTGTTTTCGATTGCCGAGGCACGCTGGGGCGTCATGGCGGGGCCGATCTTCCCGCAGCTCAATGCGGCGATGGGATCACATAATGTCCGCCGTTATGCGCAGACCTGCGAGCGCTTTACGGCGGCGGAAGCCTGGGAGATGGGCTTTGTGCACGAGCTGTGTCCGGTCGGCGGGCTGGATGATGCGGCGGCGCCGGTGATCGCCGCGATCCTGTCGAACGGTCCCAATGCGGTGACGGCGACCAAGGGATTGATTCGGGACCTGGCGGGCCTGGAAATTGATGACGAGGCCGGTGAATCGCTGGCGCGCGGACACGCGGCGAAACGGTTATCCGCTGAAGCAAGTGAGGGGCTGACCAGCTTTGCTGAAAAACGCGAAGCGGCATGGTACCCGGGAGCAGCATCATGAGCAGTCCTGTATTGGAAACGCGCGATTCACGCGGCGTGGTGACGTTGACGATTGACCGGCCGGCACAGCGCAATGCGCTGGACAGTGTGGTGATGGATGCGATGACTGCGGCATTCGCCGGGGTCGCCGCCGATGCGTCGGTTCGGGCTGTTGTCATCGCCGGGGCGGGGCCGGTGTTCTGCGCCGGGGTCGATTTCGGCTGGTTGCGTCAGGCGCAGGCCCAGGACGGTGCAGCCAACCGTGCCGATTCCGAAAAACTGGCGGCGATGTATCAGGCGATCGATGCCTGTACGCGGCCGGTGGTGGCGCGGGTGCAGGGCGGCGCCTGGGCTGGTGGCTGCAGCCTGATTGCGGCCTGTGATGTTGTGGTGGCGGATGACAATGCGCGCTTTGCAATCACCGAGGCCCGGATCGGCCTGACGCCGTCGCTGATGCTGCCCTACATGATGGGCCGTGTCGGGTTGCGCCAGGTTCGCCGCTATTGCCTGACCGGTGAAACTTTTGACGTAGAGACGGCGCGCCGGATCAGCTTGGTCAGCAAGGTCGTTCCCGAAGCGTCATTGGACGCCGCGGTGGCGGATGTCGTCGATGCCCTGTTGCATTGCGCACCGGATTCACTGCTTCAGACCAAGGCGCTGGTACGGGAATGGACACGTCCGCCGGCGTCCGATGCCGCGATTGGCCTCGCGGTGGACGCCTTTGCCGCCGGTCGTGGCGGCGACGAGGCCCGCGAGGGCCTGTCCGCGCGCGACGGGGCCCGGCCGCCGCAATGGGCGACCGGTTCAGACTGAGTCATTATCAGTTCGGAAAGATTTCGTTTTCGCCGGTCGGTTCCGAGAACTTGTAGCCCATGTTGAACGGAAAACTCGGGTTCCCCGTATCCGTCGATCCGGCCTGCGCGAATGTCCTCGCATTGCCCGCATTTGCCACCCGGGTCGTCGGTGCCTTGGGGGTGAAGCGGACATTCCGGCGCGTCGTGATCCCGCGCAGCTGAATATTATCCAGCAACTGGGTGATACGGTTTTCTGAGAGCGCGTTGCCGCCGGGGGCACCGCAATAATAGCCGAACAGGACCTTGCTGCTGCGCGTGTCCGGGTCGTCCTGGCGCTGATCCCATTCACTGGAAAACCCGACGCAGTTGCGGGCCTGATCGGTAATGCTGAAATGCTGATACGCGGTCGGGCCGTACACAGTGCCGATCATGCCCTTCGCGCCCCAGGAAACGCTGTGGTTGCGGGCGATGTTCCAGGTTTTGATGCCGCGCGGTACGGTCAGTTCATATTGCAGGACGATGGTGTCGCGTTCATCGGCTGCGGAAAAGATGATTTCGCTTTGCGCGCCGCCGCCCTGGAAGAGGGCGTATTCCTCGCGCTGCCACATGTCGGTGAAGACCACATGCTGGGACGCGCTGTCGCTGAAGGCATTGTCGTCCAGAACGACAAAAGCTTCGGCCGGTGCAGCCCAGGCGACGTTGGGTCCGCTGCTGCCGGTGGTGGCCTGACAACCTGCAAGCGCCAATGCGCCCGTCACGCAGGCCATGGCATAGGAAAACCGGAAACCTTTAGACATATCGAAATTCCGCATTTTGCACCCCTCTTTCTTTCAGATAGGGCAGAACCAGCCGAAGAACAAGGGTAATTTTTGCATTCAATTTTAAATATAGTCCGAAGCGGCACAGAAGCGGCCCGATTTGGGGGTGAAAGATATTTTGACGCATCCCCGAAAGCTCGCCCGTTTGGGGGACGTTATCCGTTCAGAATTGCCCCTATATGCGGCATGGATTGGATGCTAACCGAGGATTTTCGAGATGATCAATCTGGCAGCATGTGACAGCGACCTGCAGGCGATTGCGGAAACCTACATTCAGGAGCGTGAAGCCGGCGCCCTTGATTACCCGGCCTTCGAGGCCGCGGTCGACGTCTACCGGAACCGGCATCCTGAAACGACGGGATGCGACGCCGCCATGATCGTCAGCAATCTGATGCAGGAATTGCCGCGCGCCAACAATATGTAGCGTGCGAATACGCGCATAGTGCGGCACGTTTGTCGCAGAAGCCGCTGACGGCGGCGCCACAATACCGTCACATTGTTGCCTATTCTGAACTGGGGCCTTTGATTCGGAGCCTGTGTCTGCAGGGCGTGGCAATGAATGCGATACCAGAAAAATCATATCGATACGGGTTGATCATCCGCTTGGTCGGCATCTTGCTTGCCGCAGCGGCCCTGACCGGTTGCGCGGGCGCGAACCCGCCGGATCCGTTTATGGAAGCGGATCGCGCCATGCGGGTTGCGGCCCGGGCCGAGGCGCTGGAATACAAAAAGACCGGCGAAGGCGCCAATTGGCACAATCCCGAATCGGACCGCCGGGGAACGGTTATACCGACACGGACCTATGAGTCCGACTATGGCGCGGATTGCCGGGAATTTCAGGAGACTGTGACGGCAGGCCAGAAAACCGACGTTTATGTCGGTCAATCCTGTCGCGGTCAGGATGGAAGCTGGACCGTTTCGCGCGGTCCGCACCGGCGCGGCAGCGCTGCGTCAGAACCTTACCAATCCCGATGGGGATACGGTGCCCGCTACGGCCATTTTGGCTATTGGCGGGGGCCGGTGTTCGGTTCCGGGCCGTATTTCAGCCGGTGGTAACGGGCTTCCCCACAAGGTTGCGACGATGTTCTGTTGTCTGGCTGCGCCCGCCCCGATGAAATGCAGTATCGTGCCCGGTTGATGTCCGGCAATACTTGATGCCACGGGGGCGGGGCTGTATTATTATAGCAAGCGTTTGCTGACTGGTCGCTTCGCTCTTGCGCGAGACGGTCTACATTGGCAATGTAACGTTTGAGGCTATTTTATAGACATCACGTCAGGCGCGACGACGGGAACACCGGACTATCCCGCGCGTTAGCGTGGCCGGTGCAAGCCGCAAGGTTGCAATGCGCGGTGTAAAGAGGAAGTCAGGCTAAAAACCCATAGGGAGTGACATGGACACAATGCGATATGAAGCGCCAGGTTCGGTCGATGAGGCGGTAGCCCTGCTGGCTGGCGCAGACGGAAGCCGGGTTATGGCGGGGGGGACTGACCTGCTGGTGCAGCTGCGAGCGGGTATGATTTCGCCAACAGTTGTCGTCGATATCAAGAAGATTTCCGAACTGACGACGGTCACCGAAGATAACGGTGCCTTCACGGTCGGCGCTGCGGTGCCGGGTGCGGAACTCAGCGAAAACGCGGCGCTGTGCAAGGCATGGCCCGGGGTCGTTGAAGGAATGGATCTTGTTGGCTCGACACAGATTCAGGGACGTGCGTCGCTTGGCGGCAATCTCTGTAATGCGTCGCCTGCGGCGGATAGTGTTCCGGCAATGATTGTGGCACGTGCGATCTGCATCATCGCGGGGCCGAATGGCCGTCGTGAAGCGCCGGTCGAAGATGTCGCCATCGCGCCGGGCAAGACCTCGCTCGCCAAGGGTGAACTTCTGGTCGCCATCCGGCTGCCGAAGCCGCCGGCGCATTCCGGCGATGCCTATCTGCGGTTCATTCCGCGGACGGAAATGGACATCGCGGTTGTCGGTGCGGGCGTCAGCCTGACATTGGATGACAGCGGAACATGCACGGATGCGCGGGTTTCGCTGGGTGCAGTTGCCGCACGGGCGCTTGTCGTCGATGACGCCGCCAAGGCGATCATCGGAACGAAGGTGGACGATGCCGCGATCGAAGCATTGGGCGCCGCCTGCAGTGCCGCTGCGACGCCGATTACCGACAAGCGGGGCACCGTTGAATTCAGAACCAAGGTCTCCGGGGTCATGGCCCGCCGGGCGGCCGCAATCGCGCTAGAGCGTGCGAGGAGCAACTAATGGCTAAACATCACGTAGAAACGACGATCAACGGTGAACCCGTCGAGTATCTGTGCGAAACCAGCCAGACACTGCTTGACGTGCTTCGCGATGAACTCGGTCTGACAGGCAGCAAGGAAGGCTGTGCTTCCGGCGACTGTGGCGCATGCAGCGTCACCATCGACGGACGGCTGGTCTGTTCCTGTCTTGTCATGGGCGTCGAAGCAAGCGGCCACAAGATCGAGACGATCGAAGGCATGGCGGACGGCGAGAACCTGCATCCGCTGCAGCAGAAGTTCCTGGAACAGGCCGCGCTGCAATGCGGTATCTGCACACCGGGCGTTCTGGTCGCGGCGAAGTCATTGCTGGAACGGAACCCGGATCCGACGGAAACTGAAGTCCGCTACTGGCTTGCGGGCAATCTGTGCCGTTGCACGGGTTATGACAAGATCATCCGCACGGTCATGGATGTGGCGGCGGAGATGCGGAGCTCCTGATCCCCGGCTTGTCTGCTTAAATACGGATTCCCCGCCGCGGCCACATGGTCGTTGGCGGGGTTCTGCGTTCTGGATGGGACGACCGATATGGCTACAGTGATCCTGACAACGGACCTCGCCCGCGAGTTTGCCAATGGCGAGACCGAATTTGATATCGATGCCGATAATATCCGTTCGGTGGTAAAGGCGCTGGATGCCCGGTTCCCGGGAATCCGCGATGCGCTGGGGCAGGGGGTCGCCGTTGCCATCGACGGCCAGATCCACCGCGAGTTCTTTCTTGAACCGGTCGGACCCAACAGTGAAGTCTGTTTTTTGCCCGCGATCGAAGGCGGCTGAGCAGACCGTTCCCCCGGACGCATATTATCGCCTATGATGCGGTAACCAACAGGTCAGAGGGGAATAGAACTATGCCGCACGCAACGACGGATGATGGCGTCAAGCTGTACTACGAAGAAACCGGAACAGGGGACCCGGTCCTGTTCATCCATGAATTTGCCGACGATTACCGGGGCTGGGAACCGCAGGTCCGCAGTTTTTCCCGCCGCTATCGCTGCATCACCTATAATGCGCGCGGCTTTCCGCCATCCGACGTGCCGCCGGAATCCGCCAGCTATTCGCAAATGCGTGCCGTTGGCGATGCCATTGCGATGCTCGATCACCTGGGTATCGACAAGGCGCATATTGTCGGCTTGTCGATGGGCGGTTTCTGCGCGTTGCATTTCGGGCTGAATCATCCCGACCGTGCCTTGTCGCTGACCGTGGGCGGTTGTGGCTACGGCGCAGAGGCCGACAAGCGCGATCAGTTCCGGGCCGAGGCACAGGCAACCGCCAATGCGTTCGAAGCCGACGGTATGCCGGCGACGGCGGAACGTTATACGCTTGGCCCCACGCGTGTGCAGTACCAGAACAAGGACCCGCGCGGCTGGCAGGAATTCGCCAGCAACATGGCGGAACATTCAGCACTCGGCTCGGCCAATACGATGCGCGGCGTTCAGGCCGAACGTCCGTCGCTTTATGATCTGGTCGAACCGATGCGCAAGCTGACCGTACCGACGCTGATCATCACCGGTGACGAGGATGAACCCTGTCTTGAACCGGCATTGCTGATGAAGCGGGCGATTTCATCGTCGGGTCTGGTCATCCTGCCGCTGACCGGCCATGCCTGTAATCTGGAAGAGCCGGATGGGTTCAACGGCGCGGTGCAGGATTTCTTCACGGCAGTTGAACACGGCGCCTGGGGACCGCGTGACCCGCGTTCGGTTACCGCCAGCATCACCGGGATGAAATGACGCGGCAGAATATTTCTTCCGGTTTTCCCTACGAAGCCGTCTTTGGCTATTCCAGGGCGGTCCGTGTCGGCAATCAGGTACATGTTGCCGGCACGGTCGCCGATGGCGCCGATGCCTATGAACAGGCGAAGGCGGCACTGGCGATTATTTCCCGCGCGCTGGCGGAAGCCGGTGCATCGGTGGCGGATGTTGTGCGCACAGTCGTTTATGTCACGGATATCGCGCTGGCCGAGCAGGTTGCACGGGCGCATGGCGAAATCTTCGCCACGATCCGGCCCGCCAGCACAATGGTTGCAGTCAGCGCCCTGATCCGGCCAGAGCTGCTTGTGGAGATTGAAGCCTATGCAATCGTGCCGGATGACGCCGAAAATCGGTAAATAGTTAATTTTAAATATTAAATGCTGTTTGTTTTTTAGCTAAAAGTGTCGGTGAGTACCCTAATTGGGTTATCCCGAATTCGACTTATTGCCGAATAATGCCCCCCTGCTCAACTTTGGAGGGGGATCCAAAATGACATCTTTTACAATGAACGACATTCTGGAAATACAGAAATTCGTCGATATCAATCTGGCTGCGCTTGCCGAACATGGTCTGACACTGGAAACCGATGATGACCTCATGGCCTGGCGCGATTATCTCGAGAGCCAACCCGAGGGACAGAGCGTTGTCGGGACACAGGACCCTATCGGCAATGTCATTCCGGGCGATGCGGGTTTCTGGGTTCGGATCGAGGAGAAAGGCAGGATCGTCGCCTGTCATGCTTTCCGGCTGATTGAAACCCGTTCGCTGCTACAGGACATCATGACATGGCGGATCATTTCGAACCGCCAGCCTGTTGTGCAGATGGCGCCGATCCGGTTGCGCCCCGATGTTCCGAACCTGTCGGGACGGGTCGGGTTTGGTGGCGGCGCCTATGTCCATCCGGACCAGCGCGGTCGCAAACTGTATCGGCCGATGTCACGGATTACGTGGGCGCTGGGTCTTCGACACTATGATGTGGATTGGTATGCGGCATTCTACCGGGAAACGCCGCAATTGCGGGCCGCGTCCCGCTCGGCGTTGTTCACCAATCTGGTGCCCCTGTTCAATGACCTCTGGCCGCCGCATGGCGTTGTGCACAAGATCAATCTGGCTTTTATGAGTCGTCAGGAAATGCTGACGACGATACGGGCTCACTCGGGGACGGATGAAGGTTCCGCAGTATACCGGATCGCGTAGACGACATCGGTAGCATCGCCCTGTTGGCCGGGTACCGGTATCATCATACGTGTATACGCGCGGTAGATACCGTTAACCGCCTGTTCGATCTCGAAATAGGTCGGCTGCATTTCCAGTTTGCACCGGTAGTATTCCAGCATCGCGCTTTTGACATGCGATGGAAACGGATGATTTGCCGTTGTCTCGCCGAGACAAGCACCCAGAAAATGGCCATAGGGGCTGCTCATGTGGCGCCTGTAGCTGAACTGCCACGGGCTCCAGTTTGTCACATCAACCTGGGCGAACCACGGCCGGGTTTCATCGGAAAAGGCCGTCTGGTTGAGGATGCTGGGGGCTTTGGTGTTTTCGCGCCAGGCCTCGAACAATTCGAAAGGCGCGCTGTATCCGGTGAGCGCGGCGGCCTTTTCGCGTCTTAGCGCCTGATCGAGCGAATAGCGGGTCCGACGGGTCCAGTTTCCCTGTCTGTCTTCGCTATGGGAGCGCTCAAGTTGATTTGAATCCAACATGCTCCCGACTTATTGGGAGATTTCTGCGGCCTTGTCCAGTGTGAATTCGGCGGGCGTGAGATCGCGTGTCAGGAAATAGATCACGGGATCGCCGGAATCGTCGGCCGGCAGGGCAAGTCGCGCGTATTCGCGGTGCTGACCCTGGCATATCTCGCTGACCCGCTGGTAGGTCGGCCTGGGGTTGCCGGTGGCGAAAAACAGGAAGGTCGCAAAAGACCGGTTGTTCAATTGCCGGGCGGTCAGGTCCAGCGCATCCGGAATACCCATACGATGCAATGCGTCGCGGCCGTTGTCGTCCACCGCGAATTCGGTTCCGGCATGGGAACAGCATACGCGATGGATATCTGCCGAAAATTCGGTAGTCTTTTCGGTCATCGACCGGATGACAGTATCCGGGGGCGCCGCGCCACTATTCTTGACGAGCGCACACCACGCCGAATACGCGTGGCCAAGGATTGTATCGCTTTCGAGCGCCGCAATATCGGCAATGTCGTACGATAATTCGTACAGTTCATTTTCCTTATCTTCGACCGTGCGGTTCAGGGTGAAATCAGCCATTCAGAAATAACTTCCGGATGTGAATATTCATTTCAACTGTATAACACGTTTCTACTTAATTTATTATCAAAAATACAACCCAGAACGGCGTCAATGTGCCGGGGTAACCCCTCTGGACAGCAATCCCGGCGGCGTGGCACTCTTTTTCGCACAGGTATTTCCGATTTATCGAGGGAGACGGCGATGGCGACGGATACGGCGCAGCAACAGGCTGATGACAAGGATCTGACTCTTCGGCTGGCGCATAACAGCATGTCGATCACGTTGGACACGTTGCCGACGGAAGTGGTCGAGGTCGCCAGGCATTGCCTGCTGGACTGGCTGGGCGTGACCCTTGCCGGCTCGCGGGAGCCACTGACCCGTATTCTGATCGACGAGGCCGTGGAGGAAGGGGGCAACCCGCAAGCCACCGTTATCGGTGACGGGCGCAAACTTTCCATGCTGCAGGCCGCCGTCGTGAACGGTTCGGCCGGGCACGCGCTTGATTATGACGATGTCATTCTGGTCATGCCGGGCCATCCGACAGTGCCGGTGGTGCCGGCATTGCTGGCCCTGGGCGAGAAAATGGGCAGCAGCGGCCACGACCTGCTGACGGCGCTGGTGGCGGGCATCGAGGCGGAATGCCGTGTCGGTGCGCTGGTCAATGAATCGCATTACGAGGCCGGGTGGCATACCACCGGGACAGTGGGGACATTCGGTGCGGCGACCGCTGCGGCCCGTCTGCTGGGGCTTGATGCCGAAACCTGCGCCAATGCGATGGGAATCGCGGGGACGCAGGCGGCCGCGCTGAAATCGATGTTCGGCACGATGTGCAAGCCTTTCCATGCGGGCAAGGCAGCGTCGAATGGGCTGTATGCCGCGTTGTTATCCGGCAAGGGCTTTGAAAGCCGTGCCGACGTCCTCGAATGCAGTCAGGGCTTCGCCGATACGCAGACCGATAATTATGATCCGGCGGCGGCGTTGGACGGGCTGGGCACGGTGTTCCACACGCCGGATGTCCTGTTCAAGTATCACGCGGCCTGTTACGGCACCCATGCGGCGATTGACGCCTCGGCGACCCTGAAGCGGGACAACAATATCGACCCGAACAATGTCGCGGGCATCGAAGTGCATGTGAAGGAATCCAACCTGAAAATGTGCAATATCGAAAGCCCCATGACCGGGCTGGAAGGCAAGTTCAGCCTGCGGTTCACGGCGGCAATGGCGTTGCTGGGCGAAAACACCGGGCTGATTGCCAATTTCAACGATGAAAAGGTGCAGGACCCGGAAATCATCGCGGTCCGGGACAAGATCACCGTCGTGCCGAGCCAGGAAATGGGGCTGGCCGAAGCGGAAGTCGTCATCACGATGAATGACGGCAGTGTCCATCGCCTGCGGCTGGATGTGGAAACGCCGGAATCTGACCTGGACCGGCAATGGTCGCGTCTGTCGACGAAGTTTCTGGACAATGCGACGCCGGTTATCGGTGCGGCCAATGCCCGGCAGGTAGTCGACAAGGTGCGTCGCCTTGAAGACTGCCGGGATATTGGTGAAATTGTCCGTTTATGCGTCGCCTCCTCCTGATCCAAAGTGTAAACTGTCGCGGTGCAGGGCAATCGTCCTGACCGGGCAGTGAAGAGTCCTTCTGCGGTCATGACCGGCCGAACGGGATTCAGCCGGACAATCCGTTCGGCGCATCAGGGGTTAGCGCGTGTATTTCGATCGTCGGCTTTGGCAGTTCACGAAGGGCGTAAGGCTGCGGATATTCTGGGCCGTCGTCGTTGGGCTTGTTTCCGCGTCCGTCGGCGTGGCCCGACTGGCCCTGCTTGGCTGGCTGCTGGCACAAATATTTAACGGCGCCAGCTTCGAATCGCTGATTGTACCCTTCGTGGCGGTTGCCGCGATCATGCTGTTGCGGGGCTGGTTTGAATATGTCCGCAACATGGTTGCGCATAAAACCGCGGCGACGGTTCAGGTACATATCCGCAAACAGCTTTATGCAAAGGTTGTCGAACTGGGGCCGGCATTTTTCGGGCTGGAGCGAACGGGCGATGTCATTCTGGCGATGGTCGATGGCGTCGAGCAACTGGAGACCTATTTCGGCCAGTATCTGCCGCAGCTGTTCGTTTCGGCGCTGACGCCGATCGGCATTTTTGCCTTTGTCGTGTTCCTGGATCTGCCCAGCGCGGTGGTGCTGACCGGGGCGGCGCTGGTGACAATGGTTGCCGCCCAGGCCTTCCATCGCTGGGACAGCCGCAACAGTATGTGGCGGTCGCGGGCCTATAAGGCTTTCGCGGCGGAGTTCCTTGATTCCGTGCAGGGGCTGGGCACGCTGAAATCATTCGGTCAAAGCGGTTCGCGCGCGAAGATACTGGCGGACAAGGCGCATAACCTGTTCCGCAGCACGGTGTGGTTGTTGGCCACCAGCGCCCTGTCGCGGGGCATCACCGATGCCGGTATCGCCATGGGCGCGGCGGCGACGCTGGCGGTCGGTGCCTACCGCGTCACCGATGGCGATATGACCATCGCGGCGCTGCTGATGATCCTGATGATGGGGGTCGAGGTCTTCCGCCCGTTGCGCGAACTTCGTGTGCTGTTGCATCAGGGCATGGTGGCGCAGGCGGCGTCGATGGGCATCTTCAACCTGCTGGATGCGGAACCGCCGATCCGCGCATCGGCGAACCCCGTGGCGGCAGGGCGGCTGGCGCCGACAATCACGTTTGATCATGTCGGGTTCGCGTATCCCGGCGGCCGACTTGCGGCGCATCGTGATCTCGATTTCACCGTCGCGGAAGGCGAGCGTATCGGCATCGTCGGACCCAGCGGGTCGGGCAAGTCGTCCATCGTCAAGCTGTTGATGCGCAATTATGACCCGACCGAGGGCGTCATCCGGCTGGGCGGTCATGACCTGAAGGACCTGTCTTTCGACGACATCCGCGCACAACTCGCCATCGTCAGTCAGGACTCATACCTGTTCCATGGCACGGTCGAAGAAAATCTGCGCTTTGGCAATCCGGATGCGACAACCGAAGAACTCGAAGCGGCGGCGCAGGCGGCCAATGCGCATGAATTTATCGCGCGCCTGCCGCAACGCTATCAGACCGTGATTGGCGAGCGCGGCATCCGCTTGTCCGGCGGTCAGCGGCAGCGTATCGCCATCGCCCGCGCATTGCTGCGCGATGCGCCAATCCTGGTTCTGGATGAGGCGCTATCGGCAGTCGATGCGGAGAACGAGTCGATCATCCAGCAGGCGCTGGACCGGTTGATGCAGGGCCGCACGACGCTGATCTTCGCGCATCGTCTGTCGAGCGTGATCGATGCCGACCGTATTCTGGTGCTGGATGAAGGCCATATTGCGGAAAGCGGCACCCATGATGTGCTGATGGCGAAGCGGGGCAAATACTACGAACTGATGGCCGCGCAGGCGCAGGGTGACGACACGGCGGACGCATCGCTGGAAGGCCTGCCCGCGACGGCAAAGACGGCGGAGTCCGAGGCTGCGTATGTCGACTCGCAGGAGCCGACGGATTCGATCCTGCGCGCCGAGGGGCTGGGCTGGGGGCAGGCGTCGGTCGCGCTGTTCCGCCACATCATTCCCTATTGGCCAAAGCTGACGGCGACATTCGTGTTTGGCGTCGCGCGGGTCGTATCCTTCATCGGGGTCGGTGTGGTCAGCGCATTGGCCGTCGCGGCGGTCCGGCAGGGCGAGCCCTTCGAGGACCTGCTGATCCTGCTTGGCATTCTGGCGCCGCTCGCCGGTATTCTGCACTGGTTCGAATCCTGGATCGCGCATGACATGGCGTTCCGGCTGCTGGCCAATATGCGTGTCGCGCTGTTCGAGCAACTTAACCGGCTGGCCCCGGCCTATCTGCTGCGGCGACGCACCGGCGACCTGGTGGCGATGGCGACGCATGATGTCGAACTGGTGGAATATTTCTTCGCCCATACCGTGGCCCCGGCCTTTGTCGCGGCGCTGGTGCCGGGGGTGGTGGTGGCGACGCTGCTGGTTTTTGGCTGGCAGATGGCGCTGGCCCTGATCCCGTTTCTGATTATCGTCGCGCTGAGCCCGTTTTTCATGCGCAAGCGGATCGACGATCTGGGGTCGCGCGCCCGGGAGGTTCTTGGTGACCTCAATGCCTTCAGTGTCGATACCATCCAGGGGCTGAGCGAAGTCGTCGCCTTTCAGCAGGCGGAGGCACGGGGCCAGGAATTCATCGAGAAGGTCGAATGGCATCACCGGGTCCGCCTGCCATTCTTCCGCGACCTGACCATGCAGACGGCGGGGCTGGAGGCGATCACCGGGTTGGGCGGGTTAGTCGTGATCATTGTCGGCGCGCATCTTGTTTCCATCGGCAGTCTGGAACGTACGATGCTGCCGATGCTCAGCCTGCTGGCGATGTCCGCCTTCCTGCCGATTTCCGAAATCGCCAATGTCGGGCGGCAACTTGCCGACACGCTGGGCGCGGCCCGGCGGCTGAACGCGGTGGAACAGGAACCGGTGCCGGTCAATGACGGTTCCGGGGTTCCGGTGTCGGATGGACGCGGCGCGGCGCTGGAGATCGACGGGATCGGGTTTTCCTATTTCGGTTCCAACCGCAAGGCGCTGAGCGATGTCAGCCTGTCGGTCCCGGCGGGACATACGGTGGCGCTGGTCGGCGCATCGGGCGCGGGCAAAAGCACCCTGGCGCATTTGCTGATGCGGTTTTGGGACCCGGATACCGGTATCGTGCGCATGGACGGCCATGACCTGCGCGACTTCAAGCTGGATGATTTGCGGGCGCGCATCGCGCTGGTGGCGCAGGATACCTATCTGTTCAACGATTCGCTTGGCGCCAATATTCGCATCGCGCGGCCTGACGCGACGGATGAAGAATTGATGGATGCGCTGCGCCGGGCGGCGCTGGCTGACTTCGTGGAGTCGATGCCGGAAGGGTTGGATACGAAAGTCGGCGAACGCGGCATGCGGCTGTCCGGGGGCCAGCGCCAGCGGGTCGCCATCGCGCGTGCCTTCCTGAAGGACGCGCCGGTATTGATTCTGGACGAGGCAACCTCGCATCTGGACGCGGTGAACGAACAGGCGGTACGCGGCGCATTGGACGAATTGATGGCGCATCGCACGACCGTAATTGTCGCACACCGGTTATCGACCATCCGAAACGCCGACCTGATCGTCGTCATGTCCGACGGCAAGGTTGTCGAATCCGGCAATCACGCCGAATTACTCGCCAAAGGCGGTTCCTATGCAAGGTTGGTCGCGCGCCAGCTTGCCAGTGCCGCCGCCGAATAACGCTACCAGGGGGATTTCATGAGTTCGAAGATCACAGCCGTACGGGCGCGCAGCATTCGTGTGCCGCTCGATAACCCGACCGCAATGTCCAGCCGGCTGGTCTATCACCGGGATTACTGCATCGTCGAAATCGAAGGCGATGACGGGCACAAGGGGATCGGCTTCTGCTATGTCGGTAGTGGCGGTGGATCGCTGGTGGCGCAGGCCGTGCGCGATTTGCTGGCGTCGGTGCTGATGGGCGAAGACCCATACCGGGTCGAGGGGCTATGGGCTGAGATGTATCAGGAAGCGCTGCTGCAGGGGCGCACCGGTGCGGTCATGCGCGCGATCAGTATCTGCGATACCGCGCTGTGGGATCGTAACGCCAAGGCGGCGAACCTGCCGCTGTACAAAATGCTCGGCGCGCATGCCGAAGGTTCCGTGCCGGCCTATGCCAGCGGCGGTTATTACCTGGACGGCAAGACGCCGGAAATGCTGGGGCAGGAAGCAGCCGGTTATGTGGCGCTCGGCTTCGATGCGGTGAAGATCAAGGTTGGCCGCCCCGGGCTGCGGAATGAAGAAGCGCGTATCGCCGCGGTCCGTGAAGCCATTGGCGATGACGTTCACCTGATGCTGGATGCCAACAATGCGTGGCGCGATCTGCCGACCTGCCTGCGCTATATGTCGGTCTATGAAAAATACGATCCGTACTGGATCGAGGAACCGTTCAGCCCGGACGATATCGACAATCACGCGCGGCTGGCGCAACGCACATCGGTGCCGGTCGCGACCGGTGAAATCGAAGCCGGGCGCTGGCGCTTCAAGGAGCTGCTGGACAAGGAAGCGGCGATGATCCTGCAGACCGACGCCTGCGTCTGTGGTGGCGTTACCGAGTTCCGGCGGATTGCGGCGACGGCGGCCAGCTACGGGGTGACGGTCTGCCCGCACTGGTTCCACGACCTGCATATCCATCTGGTCGCCAGTTCACCGAATGCGCCTTATGTCGAATTTTTCTCGGACGATCAGGTTTTGAACTTCCGCAAGATCGTGGACAACCAGTTGGGGTTTGAAAACGGAAAGTTGCTGCTGCCGGATCGTCCGGGGCTCGGCTTTGGATTTATCCCGGAACGGATCGACGAATACGCCATCGACGACTGGTCCTGAATTGGTTCAGCAGTCCAGCGCGGTGCGTAGCTGCTGGGCCAGGGATTCGCGGCGATAGGGCTTGGACAGCAATTCCACGTTGTCGTCCAGCACGCCATTGGCGCCGACGATGTTTTCGTTATAGCCGGACGTATAGACGATCTTGATGTCGGGCCGGCGTTTTCGGGCTTCGTCGGCCAGGCTGGCGCCATCCATCTTGTTCGGCAGAACGACGTCGGTAAACAGGAGGTGGACCTTCGTATCCGTGTCGAGAATCGTCAGTGCCGATTGTCCGTCGGTCGCTTGCAGGACGCTGTAGCCGAGGCTGGATACATTGGCGACGGTCGATTTCAGGAGGTCGGGATCATCCTCGACGACGAGAATTGTCTCGTCCGGATTGCCTTCCATGGTCAGCGGCAGGTCATCCGGGGTTGCTGCGATTGTGCCGTGATCGACATAAGCGGGGAAAAACAATTTCACGACGGTGCCGTGGCCTTCCTGGCTGTTGATCGCGATATGGCCTCGGGATTGCCGAATAAACCCGTGTACCATGCTGAGTCCCAGCCCACTGCCTTCGCCGATATCCTTCGTCGTGAAGAAGGGTTCGAAAACCTTTGGCAGGATATTGGCCGGAATGCCGACACCGGTGTCGGCATTCCGGCCAATATC
>Ga0222651_1000370_pt1 | contig 29979 bp, 40 predicted proteins | sample AntAcemetagen369_FD_179855 | JGI IMG/M metagenome (GOLD analysis project Ga0222651, IMG submission 179855) | Saline water microbial communities from Ace Lake, Antarctica - #369 | ecosystem: Environmental > Aquatic > Non-marine Saline and Alkaline > Saline | place: Antarctica: Ace Lake...
CACCTCCTTCAGCAATCCACACATCCTTAAGTAGTCACCCTCTGGCATCACATTTGAATGGGTGTCAATCAACTGCATAATCTCAGTAAGAGGTTTCATGGTTCGTGTTCTTTTTTGAGTTTTGGAATCGACTTAGGGTGCCAAAGTCCCCAAATCACATCTATAAAACAACTTTTTCGTTTTTAAATAGCATTAACCGTGCAATTTAAAAATGATTTTTTGATTTAATTTACTAACAGACCGAAACCAACAAATTAGTTGGAGAAGGCGAGGCCACCCATACCACTTTGGATGCGGAGGACGTTGTAGTTGACCGCGAACATGTGCATGGAGGTCGCGTTGTTGGTGGCATCCGCGGTGACAACCTGGACTTGCGCGTTATCGATGCGCGAGAAGTTGCAGGTACCGGTGGGTTGGTGCTCCTCGGGCTTGAGCGCGAAGGAGTACGAGTAGATACCGGGGTAGGGGTTGCCGGAGTGGTGGTTGTAGGCCTGTACCTGGTTGAAGTACTTACCCTTTTGCTCCTTGAAGCGGTCTTGGCCGTTAAGGATGAGCTTGAAGGTGTTGAGGGGGCCGACAGCCTCTTCGGTGAACTGGGCACCGGAACCAGCCGCACCGGTGGAAACAAGGGGTGTACCAATGAAGGACGCGGGGACGAAGCAGTTAGAAGTAGACGCGAGGGTGGAGCTTTCGAGAATGACGTCGTCATCGGCAGACGCAGTGGTGAAGTTCCACATACCGTTGTTGGTCTGGGTGTTGGAGAAGCACCACACCAGTTCCTTGACGGGGTGGTTGTACGAGAGGCGGACCTGCTTGGTACCACCATCAGCGGTGACGGTGTCGGTACCGGTGTGCTGAACCTGCTCGATCAGGTATTCGTGACCCTTCTGGGCGAATCGGCGACGCTCTTCGGTGTCCAGGTAGACGTAGTTGGCCCACACCTTGAAGACGTTCTTGTTCAGGTAGGTGTCGAAGTTGGACGACAGGTCGAAATCCAGACGGACTTCGTGGTACTGGAGCGCAATCAGAGGCAAGTACAATCCGGGGTTGCGGTTGAAGAAGAAGATGAGGGGCAGGTAGACAGTCTTGCCATCACCCGCGGTGGTCATCTTACCCCAAGAAGCCTTCTTGGACTCGTCCAAGTAAAGCTCCGAGTACATGCGCCACCACTTCTGGTAGTGCTTGTCGATGCGCTGACCACCGATGGACAGTTCAACGTTGTTCACGGCACGCTCGGCAACCCAGTTGCAATCACCAGCGGCGGTGGTGATGGTAGTCGCCTCATCGGACTCAAGTTGGATGTACATGTCACCAACGAGATCACCGTTGCGCGCAACAGTGACGGAGACGCGACCAGAGTTGGCGGCGGTACCGTTGACGGTTTGTTCGATGTTCTCCATCGCGAAGTTAGTGTGGCGCTTGTATTTGGCCTGGAAGAAGGTTACCTCAGGGTTACCGGTAAGGTAGACATCCTGGGCACCGTAAGCGACGAGTTGCATAAGACCACCGGCCATTTTGAGAGTTGTTGTACTATACACAGAGAAAATAATTCTGGTCAAACGCGCATATTTTGATTTGAATTTTTCTTGGTCTAAATTAAATGTCAACTTTAAATCAGCCTGAAGAAATCGAAGAAGGTGAGATCGCACCCCTACCAGAATCCGAGTATGAGACCGAATCTAATTCTGACTCGGCTGAAGAAGTTTCGATGACCGCCGATGAAAATGATGAAATTGAAGATATGGAGGGTGATGATGAAATGATGTTCGAGGATGAGGGTCTGGATATTGCCGAACTCATGACTTCCCTACTCGCCACCGAGGATGGTGACACAGTGTGTACCGCCCTGGTAGGTATCACCCAACAACTTCAAATGCAAAACAAAATATTAATCAAAATTTTGAGTGAGTTGAAATCTAATTAGAGATAAAAATTGTAAATACTATAAGAGATGGAAAATACTCATTTCATCGACAAGGAACCAAATCGTTATGAAGCGTTAGCCGAACTTCAAAAACAGAGTATCCAGTCGATGAATGAAGAAACCATAACAAAACTTGTTGATAATTTTGAGATTTATTGGGATCTCAGGACAGAGGATTATAGAAATGCTCGTGAGCTGGGGTACAGGCAATTCATCCACGCCGATAATTATGACGATAATAACAACCCAATTGCGGCAAAGATAGATATTCTAGCTATCAAGGGTATTCGTGAGAAGCAACGTCGCTTCCTTATAGATTTGAAAAACCGGGTCAAAGAAATGAACCTCCATAAAAAACAAACCGATGATGGAATTGGTCTAACCGACCGAATCTATGGTGTCCTGAAACAACTCAAGGATGGGTATGAAAATATCCGTCGACACTACACCGCGTATGAACGTGTTGTAAATCCAACTGCTGTCCCCCAAACGAGTTCAACATCTGACCCATCCACAATGTGTGATGATGATGTAGAGAGTGCAACACCTTTCCAGAAGTGTCTCATTTTCGTGCTTGATGAACTTTACAAGGCTGGATATCGTAGATACAAAGGCTTTTGCTGTGAAGAAATCAAGACGATTGAGGGGTACAGGACAAGAGCGTGGCGCCAAAAGATGCCTATCGAAGATTTCGTGTACTCTCTCGCTCAAAAGGATGATGATTTTAACAATTGGAAGAACTTTACCAGTAAGGGGAGCATTTTCAGGGAAGTAATCGACAACATTACCAAGTGTATGGATCCACAATTTCCTACAATTATCAAACGGAGGCATGTTTGGTCATTCAAGAATGGTGTCTTTGTGGGTAAAGAGTGGGACCCAGAACTTGGCACCTACAAGTGTAGCTTCTATTCATACGAAAGTAAGGAGTTTGGGTGTCTAGACCCAACTATTATTGCATGTAAGTATTTCGATCAGCAGTTTGATGACTTTTCACACCTCGAAAGGTGGCAAGATATCCCCACCCCCCACTTTGATACGGTTCTACACTATCAAAAGTTCCCTGAAGAGGTGTGCAACTGGGCGTATGTCATGGGTGGTCGCCTCTGCTTTGATATTGGTGAATTGGACACCTGGCAGATTATCCCATTCTTCAAGGGTATCGCTAAATCTGGTAAGTCTACCCTAATTACCAAGGTTTTCAAAAAGTTTTATGAAGGTGAAGATGTTGGTACACTATCGAACAATATCGAGAAGAAGTTCGGTCTTTCTGCGATTAAGGATGGATTCATGTTTATTGCACCAGAGGTGAAAGGCGACCTCGCCCTAGAACAAGCTGAATTCCAGTCGATTGTATCAGGAGAAGACGTCTCTGTGGCTGTTAAGAATAAGACGGCCATGTCATTTGAATGGAAGGTTCCCGGAATTCTAGGTGGGAATGAAGTACCAGGGTGGAAAGATAACTCAGGCTCTGTGTTGCGTCGTATTCTACCATGGAACTTTGGTAAACAGGTGCGTAATGCTGACCCCCAACTCGATGAGAAACTTGAAAGTGAAATGCCTAAACTTCTACTCAAGTGTGTAAAAGGGTACATTGATTATGCAAACAAGTACAGGAACAAAGACATCTGGAATGTAGTACCAGAGTATTTCAAGACTATCCAAAAGCAGGTTGCGAAAGTTGCAAACTCTCTCATCCACTTTCTGGAGTCTACAATTGTCGACAAGGCTAAGGACCAGTACGTCCCCCAGAACCTGTTTGTTCAATCCTTCAATACACACTGTAAAAACAATAATCTGGGGCAACACAAGTTTCATGAAGATTTCTATGTGGGCCCCTTCAGTTCCTATGATATTGAGGTTAGGAACGAATCCGTATCCTATAGGGGGAGACAGTACCCACTTCAACCCGTTATCTTTGGTATCGATTTAATCGAGGACCAGTTGATGACTGGCAACAACCATTAAAAAAAATCCTTACAAATAGTAATATGAGCCAGTCGGTCAAAGAATTTGTCAGGCAGTCTGGTGTGAATGTACAAAGTCCTGACTCTGCGTCTAATTCCAATAACAACTTCGCTCGAGAACTTGAAGCGGATATGTTTAGAAGAGAGAGAGAACAAGCTCGTGAAGCTCGTATGAGGGCTGCAGGTTTCCGTGAACCCACTCGGCCTGAGTTACTCCAAAGACCCCCTCCAGGTCTACCAGCACCACGCCCTAGTCGTTTCGCACAATTCGAGAATAACAACTCACCCCTGGAAAATGAATTCTCCGACCTAAACATTGATAAATTAGTAAATAACGCATTAAAAGAACCCATAAATACCAGTGAATTTGAAAACATGAACCCAATCAATGAGTTCACTGACAACCTGGAAATATCTCCATTAAAACCTGGTATGTTTAATGCCACCATTAATAGACCATTTGGTAAAGACCCCCGTTTAGACCTTATACCGATTATGATGAAAAAACCACTCGGTAAAACACCAATTGGTGAAGGTCTTTATATAGACACTCGTGAAATGAGAGGTATTTATGGTCAATTTAAAACCGGGTTTTCTCATACTAAAGAAGCTGGACCCAAAGGTAATATCAATAAGACCTTTGCGAGTGTTCAAATCATGATGACTGTTTCTAATGGTACAGAAAGCCAAAGCGCCACTTTCAATATTTATAGGAATGGTAAAGTGCGTTTTTCGGGTGGGTTTGTTGGTACAAACATTACTACTCAACCTGAACTCATTCGTAGATTTGTCGTAGAAAATTACACCCAAAAACAACCATTTCTTTACAGTCCAATCGAGTATAACAATCTCAGTGGTCAGTTTAGCATAAACGGGATATTCTCGAATCTTACACGTGCTTCAATGAAATTTTCCAAATATGGGTCTGTTTCTTATGAACCAGAAATTACACCAATGCTCTACGTCACCATGAATGGATACACACTCAATATCAGTAAGTCTGGTACCATACAAATCATAGGTGCTAAATCACCCGCTGTCATGGAAAATGCATACAAAGCTATTTCCCCATTAATCAGGGAGTTTTATAGAGATGGGGATATCACCTTAGGCGTTAAGGCCAAACCCAAACGCAAGACTAAGGCTAAAAAGGTTTCCCCTAAAAAGACCAAAGCCGTTGTAAAGCGTGGAGTGCCTTTATCTAACAGTCAAATCAATGCACTCAAACTTGATGGAAAGAAGTGTGAACGTATGGATAAAAAGGAACTCAAGGACCTTGCACGAAAAATGAACATTGTTAATCTTAGAATTAAAACGGAGAGTGGCACCCGAGACATGACCAAAAAGGAGATATGTGAGGCAATTAAGGGTAAATCTAAGGCTAAAACTGCTACCATGAGAAATATCAACAAAAATAAGAATGTCTCTTTAGCTGGAACTAACAACACCTTCCGTGTTGGTCGCAAACTGTGCCGTGATATGAAACTAGATGAAATCAAACGTTTTGCTACACTACTCAAAATTAACACAAACGGTAAACAAACAAAGGATGTTCTCTGTAAACAGATTGAAAAGGTACGGAACAACATGACTAAACCTTTACCCCCCGCACCCTCAAAGAGGCAGGTGCAGCAAACAAAAGCGAAGCAAGTGGTCGATAAAAAAACAGAAGTAAAAGCGAAAAAAGTGGGGATAGATGAAAACTCTATTCGTAAAGACTTGACTAAACTTTACTCGAAGACGTGGATGAACCGTTACAAACCAAACCTTACCCAAGATATCAAAAATGTGAAAAATGCCATTAATAAGATTGGTAAACAAAACCGAGATAAAACTATTGGATTACCAAAAAAGATGGTTGTTGATAAAATTAAGAAACAAATGGTAAGCAACTGGAAAATGCAAAGGAAAAGAGAACTTGAGAAGAAATATATCACCAACATGGTTAATACAAATGGTCTCAGTAATAACTTGAAAAATGAATACCGTCGTATGGCTTCCAATTACATGATGAATATACTAAACCAAAAGAAACAACCAACGGCAAAGAGAATGAGTGAGTATAAGAAACGTTGGCTAAAGACTCGTGCTAATGCTATGAGGAATACAACTCCAACGAAAATTAACCGTTCGGTCAAAGCACGGGTTGAAAAAATGTAAGGATAACAAGCTGATCATGTCGGTATTTGAATTAAAATTCTTTTCATAGTCGTGAGTGATGTACCACATAATAGAGCGCATACCATGATGTATGATAAATCCCACCACCTACGGCTAAAAGCAATTACTGGTAATATGGTAAGTAAATACATACCGTGACCCGATATTGGGGCAATAGATATAGGTCTTTCAGAATGAACTGCAATTGTACTTGCTATAACAAAAATAAAATCTGTTATATCAATTATTCTTAGTAAATTGAAGAGTTTAACAAAAGATATAACAAGAGCCAATCTAAAACCTATTTGTACAGTATTATTATAATTTACTGCAACTACGTCAAAACGGACTCTTGTCAGAGTTTGGGGTTCGACTATCACTGGTGGGGGAATTTCTTCGTTGAAGGCTATAGCTACGGAGCCATCAGGTCCTTCAACTACCAGGTGTCTGCATCCCTCCATAGACTTAATACCTATACAACTTTATTGTTTAAGTTTCAATTAAAATATATACCCAAAGTAAATGACACCTCTTGAACAAAAAAAAGAAAAATACATTGTTCAGAGTAAATCGCGTATTTTAACTAAGGCTGTCATTTACAGATTTTTGATGTTTTTTATAACATTATTTGTGACGTATTTATTCTTAAAAGATAAAAAGGAAACCCTCAAATATACCATTCTAATGGAAATCATAACGTTTATTTTTTATTACACGTATGAAATAGGATGGAATTCGGTACCAATTAGCACTTAATTTTACGGTTGACTATTTTAGTGGGTTCAGCGATTTGTTTGAGATGTATAACGTGATGAGAGAAATCATATTTTGGGAATGCATCCTTGATTTTATTAGAAAGTAAACCAGCTTGAACTATTAAAGGTATACCTGTGCATACAGACCTTTGTTCCATTGAGAGAAATTCATCCTCCATTCGAACAAAATTCTTTAGCCTATCACTACTCACCCCATCCTTGTGCATCATGACATACACCGCCTTGGAATCACCATCACTGATGTAAAAATATTTAGAACCGTCAACCTCATCCGACTTTGTGTGTTTTTCGTAGAGGAGAAACAAAACAATAAGAATCGCTATCGCGTATATCATTTACTTTTACACAGAAATTAGTTTCGAGAGGTCAGCAACCTTTTGGAGAATGTTCTGGAACTTGTAAATATCGTCGACAGCCTCGGGTTTCATAATCTCCAATTCAATCTGATAACTCGCTTCCTCCTCGGAATCCATATCAGCATTATCTCCCGAAGAGATGGTCATGTCGATACTGAGATTCTTACGCACGAAAGAGTGTCGAGTCTTGGTTCTCTTTCGGTCCATCTCGTACTCACCAGATGTGGGAATCTCTCTCGCCACACAAAATCGCACGTCAAGGGGGTCACACTTGAAGTCTTCCTTGATGACACTGATTTTTTGAATCATAGTCTGCTCACCAGATTCCTCATCAGAGGTGATGCGAATGTTGTTGCTGTCACTGTAGTATACGTCAGAGGTGCTCATCTTAACGCTTTCCCAGCCGTCATACTTCTTCAGACCCTTGAGGACACGCTTCCAGGTGTCTTTACCTACATTTGTATCAAAGAGGGAACCATTGTGCTTCCCTAGACGAATTTCAACTTCGATATCACCCTCATTCTTATGGGCTTCAAAGATGGGGAGAACTTTGTTGATGATGGCTTGAATATCCATGTTGATTTTTTCTTAACATTTACACATTGCGTCATTCTCTTAAGTGTTTTATGTACATAAAATGTAATGAAAGGGTTTGAAAACCACGGAAATACTTGTTATTTCAATACCGCCCTTCAATGTTTGCTTTACATTCCAGTACTGTCAAACTATTTAATACGACACCCATACACCGGGGATTGTATGTTCACGAAGGAGTACTCAAACCTCGTGAAGACCTATTGGACCAAGGGTCAGGATAAAGTTGATATAAATCCACTGCTCACCCACTTTCGTGAGAAGTTTCCAAGATTTGGAACAAAAGAACAACACGATGTACAAGAAGCAATTCTGTGCATCATTGACATCCTAGAAACGTCAAGACCCGAAATTAAACCATGGTTTTACGGAAAGAAGATACAAGAAACTATATGGCCGGGTGGAAAATCAACAAATGAAGAGGATTTTAGTGTTCATCTGATAACCTCCGAGGGTACAGACATGGGTGAAATGCTTTCTAAAAGCACAGATTGGTACACGATTGAGAATTTTGAAGACAACAAAGGGAAGAAACACCACGTCGCAACTACTCGTATGCTCTTTTCAAAACTTCCTCAGATTTTGATGATTTCATTTGACCGGAAGAGTCATATCGAAATTATTGAGAATATATTGATTAACGATTATGAATACAATCTTGTTTCGACCGCTGTACATGTTGGTGCACAAGACGACGGACACTATGTGAGTTTTGTGAAGAGACGTGATAAATGGTTCTGTATTAATGACGAAATGGTAAGGGAGGAGGAACTACCTGACCAGGCCGGATTCTATTTTATGGTGTATAATTTGAAAAATTAGACCCAAGCAGTTCCAGGGAATGTGAATGTGTATGTAGCAGCTTCGGTTGTAATAGCGGGTGTCTCCTTAATGACAGTCGTACCATCCGCACCAAGAATTACAGCTTTGACACCAATAGCACGTTTTTTACAGCAAGAAGTGCGGTTTGTAATCTTAATCTTCTCAATCTCTTGGACTGAACCTAAATCAACTTGGAGGTAATCAATCTCCTCTGCGGTACGACCCTTTGTGTGTGCAAAATTTGTCATGTTACCATCCACAAGGTTGATATATCCATGAGTGGCTGAGTATTGGGAACTACCGGTCACAGTCTTACCCGCGGCTAAGCTGGTTGTACCATCCTTAGCAAAAACCTCAAGCTCAGCGAGGTTGAGGATCTTATTTTTATCGTCGGCATTACCCGCCGCGCTATTATCTTGGGCAACAGTGTGCACTAACTTCACATACTGACCACTTGGGATAGTTGGTACCACTGGAGTGTCTGCACCCGCACCAGAAATGTCACCTCCATCTATTTCCTTTTCCCCACCACCCATCATCATTGCGGCTGAACTTGAAGAACAACACACCATCATAAGACCAACACCTGCTAACATTGGCATAGACATCTTTGTTTTTAGTCAATATTAAAAATTTGGTCTACAATCTAAAAACTCCTTCATCTGAATATTCTCCTTGATGTTCACGATTGTCCTGTAAAAAGTCCGTCGATTGTTGGGATAGTTCTTATCGGTTCGTCTCTTTAGGGGTCTCCACCACATCGGTTCTTCATGGGTTATGTACTTACACTCTACGATTGCACCATCTTCAAACCATGGCTCATCTTCCATACGATTGAATGGAATTTCCGACTCGAAGAAAAGTTTCCCCTTCTCCTGTACATACAACCTCCATGCAGGTGTACCAGCTTTGAATCCAGGTGTTTCCCTAGACGGTTCCCATTTCATGAGGAAATCCACAGTGTTCTTCTCATGTGGCTTCCATTTGAACATCGTCTCATGGGTACCAATTCTTATGGGTTCATTGACAGGTGTAAACACGAGACCATCAATCTTTTGTTTAACCGTTGGGAGGTACTCATCCATAAACTTCCCAAAATCCCTCATTTGGTGAAACGTTTTACACTTGAGTCGATACTGGTCAGATTTCATATAAATGATTGACTTCATGATACTTCGCGCCGCTTCAAGCCTCTTCATCAAATTGAGGTCCCATACAGATTCACCATTTACCCAAACAGCATCATATACCATGAGAGTATCCTCGTATAACTCACCGTCAAGAATAGTCCCATCATAGGCACTCTTCTTGAGATTGATAGGTACTTCAAACATATTGAAAGCTCGATTCACAAATATACACTTTTTTTTACCTTCAAACATACACGCAACCATCATGTACCTTTCCCCATCAGTCTTCTCACATACTAGGTATTCTGCACCTTTGAGAACAGGGAAATGTCTGTGTTCGATAGAAATCGGTTGAGGCCCAGGGAAATAGTCTTTACTACCCCACTTTGCATGAATGTATTGCACAACATATTTGTAAAGTGGGGATTCCAACTTTATAGACATGTTTTATGTTCAGTTTTAAACTTTAATTTACTTTTATACCCGCAGCGTTGAGGATATTACTTACACATTCATGTGTATAAGTCATCACCAACTTAGCTGCCGTAAACGCATAAATTCGAACACCTTGTTCCGTGAATTTAGCAAACATCTTAGGATTGACTGTCCATTTCCCAGATTTTTTATCCTTGATTGTCTTAATGACATTTTTAGTGTTCATACACCAGGCTTTAGAGGTTGTCGAGTTTACCTTGTAAATATCATCCGAAATTTTCGCACCAACATCAGTATCGAAATGAAGACCCATCTGTTCCGTGGGTTCTGTTGAACCAGCATTCACCTTATGTTTGAACAGTTCCCAATCTATACCTTCTTTTACCCCTGGGAAAACAAGCAAACCAACCGTGTCATGCTTTTCAAAACACTGGGCAATTGATTTTTCATCTAGAGAAATACCGAAATCAACGAAAATAATCCGATCATGACTTTTCATATATCTCTGAATTGCTTCAGCCTTTAGAAAAGGATCATCATCTACGTATGAAATCTCGTTGTCAACCCCTTTTTGCATACATGACAGGTTAATTCTAAGAACTGTGTGTAATGTTTTAACACTACACGATTTTGAACGAGTGACGAGTAAGGTGGTAAGCTTCATACGACTAGGTCGGCTCTAAACCTTAAGCCTTTCACCTAGACACCCAGAGAATGGTAGATTCCCTACATGCCCCAACGTAGTGTTTACATCTGCGTAAATTTTACCATCTACTTGTTGCCAACGACGACAAAATGCATAGTCTTCAGATAAATACCGTCTGGACACCGGGTCTATCATACAGTCAAAACACGCGTGATACTCGTCGAAATCTCTATTCTGGTGATCATTCTTACACCAGAGTTCTGGAAACTTATCCTCCAACGATTTAAAAACGGAACGTTTAATCATCATAAACCCTGTGGGTCCATCTAGAATCTCGATAAACCCATTTTCAACTGGTCTATTCAGTGCCCCAAAGTTAATAACGAGACTCGATGACAACATAGACATATCACGGGTATCACCCCTCTTCAAGGCTTCCGCAGCTTGGTCCCACATCACAACCTTCTTGGGATAACACGCAACTGAGATGTCATGCCCAGATTTCAAGAGTCGTACAACTGCGGCAGGGTCAAAATGTACATCAGCATCTATAAACATGAAATAGTCACAATCTGTTTTTTGTAAAAAACGACCGACAGCTACATTACGGGCACGGTGCACGAGAGACTCATTTTCTGTAGTATCCAAATAGAGTTGGATTCCCTCTTTTATTAAAAGAACTTGAAGTTGAATTATACTACTCATATACTTTTCCAAACATAATCCACCATAGCATGGTGTAGAAAGAAACAACTTCGTCATATACTATGTCTAACCTTTCGCCTCTAAGTGCTTTTTAATTATAGTTTCTATCTTATTCAATGTGGGGATAGAAACGGAACATTTATCACACATTTCTGTTTTAGTAATTCGATCACCAATGACAATGTAAATTATCGCTGATGCAACACTATTTGGGGTTTTACTCATGAGTGCTACACAATCCTCTGTAGAATTACACATTCGAACACATTTTAACCTCTCTTCTCGAGTAATTTCAAAAGCATTGAGAAGTCTTTGCATTACGTCAAATGACTTGGTTACGTAATTTTTCTTTGTAGCCCCCAATATATTCTCCTTGAATATATCTGTTGTTCGACTCACATCTTTCGATTGAATTCCAAACATATCTGCAATTTCTTTGGTTGTTCTTGGATTTTTAGCAAGTCTACACGCGTATAGAACACAATTGGCTTTGATACCCAAACGTACAGCACCTCTGGTGAGTTTTTCATTATTGAATTTTCTGTATAATATTTTAGCGTCTTTTAGAATAGAATCTTGTAGTGTATGACATGCTTCGTCAATATCTTTGTACGCGTGAAACAATGACCGGTCTTTGTGATTCATAGACATGTGGAAATTGATTTTAGCCATTCGTTTATTCTCATATGTTGAAGAGTGTTGTGTAGATATAATTGTACCCTTACCCCACGCCTGTGAGAAAAGTTCCGGATTTGCATTCGGATTACCACACCTGGCAGGGTCATTTACTTTACCATCATCTGTCATTCCACTCGTCCATTCAGCTGAATCATCTATGAAATAAGAATCAACAAGTCCACATTCAGAACACGTGGGGAGTCCTTCACGTGTAATAACTTTTACACCGGAACAAATTTTACATATACTATTATTAACTGGCTTTTCTTCGGTTGTTTTTGGTTTTATTTCTTCTAGTTGTTTCCATATAGCTGCCAGCATTGTTTTGAATGTGGTACTCTTTTTTAAAATTTTTAAACAACGCATCATGCACTTAGGCGTCTAACCTTCGTTTCGATTGCATCAATCGTTTCTTTGAAACTCTTTCCACCTGAAGTGGATGGTTCCCACTTGTTCCATTCTTTATCAATCGCCTCATGATCCGGGGGTAAAGGGATATCCTGACCCACTACTTCACTATCGGATACAACAAAACCTTCTAGATCAGACCCACTCTCTTGACCTTCGTCATAAATGTCACTATCACTATCCTCGACGTCTATTTCTGAATAGAATGCAAAACGATCCATACCTAGGGGTTTCATTTCCAGATCTTCAAACGTAGTTCCTATAGGGTAGTGTTCCATAACACTTTCATACGGGGCGGGAGAAAGCTCCGTCGATTCAAGTTCATATACACAGGCATTTTTGTAAACCAATTCAGTGGCATTGAGATATCTCAGGCCAAGGGTCTTACCAGTGTTCATCCCAACTATACCGTACATTTGGTCTTCAACACCGTCTTCATTTACTAAAACTTTTACTATATCATATTTATTTATATCAGAGGGCACAATCATGCTTAGAGTTTTATGACAAAAAATAATCAAGGATAATATCACAGATGAAAGTTATTATTTATTCGAAGGAGGGGTGTAAATATTGTGACCACGCAAAGGAACTATGTGAGTCAGAGAATATCGAGTATGAGAAAATCATGGTCGACAAAGAAGAACTCACTAAATTGTGTGGTGGAAAAGTTGTAGCCTACCCTCAAATATTTATTAACGGAAATCACACCGGGTCCTATTTTGACTTTCAGGACTATATAGAACAAGAGTACGAACCAATCCTATCCCCCACCCTAAACAGATTCACCGTGTTCCCCCTGACGTATCCTGAGCTATGGGAACTCTATAAGAAGGCTCAAATGTCCAATTGGACTGCTGAGGAAGTAGACCTCTCTAAAGACCTAGACGACTGGAAGACTCTAAACGATAACGAACAAAAATTCATAAAGTATATCCTGGCGTTTTTTGCTGGTTCTGATGGAATTGTTTTTGAAAATATCAATAATAATTTCGCTGATGAGGTACAAATCTCCGAGGCTCGTTCATTCTATGCATACCAATGTCACAATGAAATGGTCCACGGGGAGACGTACTCTAAACTTATCGACAAATATATTAGGGACCCTACTGAAAAGAAACAACTTTTCGAAGCTATCCAAACTGTTCCCTGTATTGAAAGAAAAGCAAATTGGGCCATGAAGTGGTTCGACACAGCCCGTCCATTCGCTGAGCGTCTCTTTGCGTTTGCATGTGTTGAGGGTATATTCTTCTCTGGTAGTTTTTGTGCCATTTACTGGTTGAAAAAGAGAGGTCTAATGCCTGGTCTCTGCTTCAGTAATGAGCTCATTTCTCGGGATGAGGGGCTTCACCAGGAATTTGCTGTCGAACTCTTCAAACTACTCAGAAACAAACCTTCGACCGAAACCATCCACTCAATTGTTAAAGAAGCGGTTGAAATTGAAAAGGGTTTCATCATTGACGCACTCCCATGTAATCTCATTGGTATGAACTCTGAGAAAATGGCTGAATACATTGAATATGTATCGGACCGCCTTCTCAAACAAATTGGTCAACCCCCAATTTGGAACTCCAAAAATCCATTTGACTTTATGGAAAATATTAGCCTCGATGGTAAAACAAACTTCTTCGAAAAAAGGGTTGGGGATTACGGGAAAATGGACGATACCTCTGATGAGATTGGGTTCGATGAGGAATTTTAGAAAAAACATTTTACTATCAATTTATCCAAATTGACTGGAAAATGCATGAATTATTTTACTTGAAAAGGGTGCCTTCGGAATCGATAGGCGCGGGTTCGAGCATACGACCACTGTCGACAACCTCAATGGCACGTTCGGCAAATTCGGGTCTTGGGTCGGGGGCCTCCTCCATAGGAACTGGGGCTTCAACAACAACCTTCGTTCCCTTCTTGGCACCACCACATCCACAACCACCCTTCTTCTTTTTACCACCACATCCACCACCTTGCTTCTTGATGTTCATCATACCCCATACGACGAGGATGAACACGAGAGTGTGCACAAGCAGACCCAGGGTAGAGGGGCACCCAGTAGGGGTAGCGATCCAGGACCCGAGGACCCGCCTGACGAGACGGAATGTCTCGGGGTTCGCAACGATGAAAAATGTGAGACCAGAGATGATGGAGATGATCAATTTATCCTCCTGCTTCTGACCACCACATCCACATCCACAATCTTTAAATAGTCCGAGACCACCCATGATTTGTTTTGATATATGTTGAGAAAAAAATGTACAGGTATAGTAATAAAAACAAAATGGCCGCCATAGCTGTAGCCGGTGTTGGTCTTATGGTATGTTGTTCCTCTAGTATGGCTGCCCTAATGATGGGTGGTAGTGAGGAAACCCCAGCCGGGGGTGCGGGTGCGGGTGCGGGTGCGGGTGCGGGTGCTGGTGCGGATGATGTGGATGATGTGGATGAAGTTGTCATTCGGGATGAAAAAACAACTGAAAATGATGCATCCGGTGGTAGTATGATTCATCTGGATCGTCACAATGTAACCTGTGGTGAGGACGGACTTGTTGGTTTTTCCCTAAAAAAGACTGGAAACAACAAAATGTTATATGAATATACTTGCCGGGATGATATTAATACCCCCCTCGAGGCTCAGAAGAACACTGGTTCGAATGATTGGGGTAATAACAACACCATTTATTTAGACCGCCATACAATGGACTGTGGTAAAAAGGCAATTGGTGAGTTTAAATTGACAAGACCGGCCAATAACAAAATTATGTATAACTATAAGTGTAGTGGTAAAGCGACTACTGGCACCTGTCGTGAAGACCTAATGGTTACGAGTACAAAGACTGGACACGGTAATAATAAAACAACTTCTCTCGATGATGTACACCCCAAATGTAACGATGACGAGGTATTAACCAAAGCTCGATTTCTGCGTCATAATGCCAATACACCAACTGAAACGGGATCCTATAAATATACCTGTTGTAAAATGTAAGAACATATTAAAGGATTATATGAGACTATCAACGACAAAAACATAATTAAAGGGGAGCCACATAATATAAATATAACCCACTACAAACAATGTCGCTCACTATCCAGCAATCCACCGAATTCTCCGCTGCCAACGTGCAGTTTTCAAAACTTCGCAAGAACAAAAATGGCGGCAAGGCCGTCTACCTGAACGCCGGCGACAACAAAAAACTCTACCTCCAATTCCCCTTCATGCGCTCACCTTATGGTATGAGTGCGTTTACTGATGAGGCTACTGGACGTACATCATACTCCCTCGACCTCTCATTTGACCCCGATAATGCTGAGGCTATGGCGCTTCACGAGAAGCTCAAGGAACTCGATGATATCATCGTAAACAAGGTGGCTGAGAACTCAGAGGAGTGGCTCGGTAAGTCTTTCAATGTTGAGGTTCTCAAACAGGCTCTCTACAAGCCCATGGTTCGCCCTGGTAAGGAGCAGTACCCATCCACTATCAAGCTGAAGATTCTTGCCAAGCCTGACGGTACATTTGTACCTGAGTCATACTCTATGCAGAAGCAGTCTGTTCCCCTCGACAGTATTGAGAAGGGACAGAAGGCTATGGCTATTGTTGACCTCAACCAGATTTGGTTCATCGACAACAAGTTTGGTGTGACCATCCGTCTCCAACAGGCGCTCTTTGAGCAGTCAGTCAAGCTTCCCTCCTTTGCTTTCCAAGGTGTAAACCTTCCCGAGGATGAGGTTGATGTTGAGGATGAGGATGAGATTGAGGAAGTTGATGAGTAAAAATATAAATCCTAAATAAAAAATTAAAAACTTTTTATTTTTTCAAATACTTTGAATTTCAAAAGTATTTGACAAAATAGAATAAAAATATATTTCAATTATAAGTATGAACACTATCCTAAAGAAAATACTCAGGGGTAAAAAGGCGTGTGCACCAAAATCTGAACTATGGATGGAAAAGTTTAATGGTTCCATGATGAAGGGTTCTACTGAAGTTAGTCGGGGTAAATACGGTATAGTATATCGTGGATGTATAGACAATAAGTGTAAAAAGTATATAGCTTACAAAGAAACCCGTGATCCATCTGCTAAAATGGAATATACCATCGCAAAAAAACTCGAAGAATTTGGAGTTCCTAAAGTGTATTTGTATAAAGAGTGTGATGGTAAGTCTATTCTCTACACTGAATACGTAGATGGTAAGACATTCTACGAGTGGTGGAAAACACAACCTACAATGGAAGCCATGAAATCAGCAATGGTGCAGATTATTTACACTCTCTACAAAATTCAACAGAAGTACCCAGGATTTAGACATCACGATCTTCATACAAGTAACATATTGGTCAAATCTGTACCCAAAAAGGATATTGAGATTAAACTGAAAGGTAAAAAGTATCAAATATCAAATGGTGGTGTGGAAGCTGTGATGATTGATTTTGGATATTCGATGTGGCCTCGTATCAAGAATCCTGAGATTAATACAAACAAGTACAGAAATATAGGAATCTCTAGGAACTCACACCCCCTCTATGATTTAAGTACATTCCTGATTAGTGTATTTCAGATGGTTAAATACCCGGGTGATAAGGAAGAAAGACAAATACATAATTTCATTAAATCCCTTTATCCAGAGTCGTATCGTAATATGAAAACCAACCGTGTAAAAAACTACCGAATTCGAGGAAACATGAATGCCGAACACAGTAAGGTTTTACCCGATTTTGAAAAGGTCTTATCTAGACCATTCTTCACAGGTGAGTCTAAACTCGATGAAGTCCTTAAAAAGGTTGCACCTAAACCCAAACCCCCAAATAAGGTTGCACCCCCCAAACCAAAGACACCAGTAAACCCAAAGAATGCCATGGCACGTGCGATTGCTGTCATGAAAGCTGGTAAAGGGAAGAAAATGAAACCTAGACCACCTGGTATCGCGAAACCCCGAACCCCTAATAACAATCCCAATAACTATATTCCACTCGCTGAACTTGCTAAAAAACTGTGAAAATTAAATCTCAGTCCATAATAAATGCAGCGCTCAACGATTGTAATCGCCGTGGCAATCATCCTCGTTGCGTTCTTACTCTACAGGACCAGGAAGACAACCCCCACCGTTGCTGGTGGTGGTAAAAAGTGGACCATTTACGGAACCAAGGGGTGTGGATGGACAGTCAAGCAGTTGGACTACATGAAGAAGGCTGGTAAGCCCCATGTATTCGTCGATTGCGAAAAGGGTGGATGCGACGGTATGACCGCTTTCCCCACCCTCAAGGGTCCTAACGGGGAGAAAATCGTTGGATACAACGAAGTTTAAATCATTTATTATTCAAGAGTTGATTGTTTCAACTTATCAATAATGAAATTTGGGAATTTTAACAGTACATCGAATACTTGATAGATTTAAGTCCATACCCGGCATCAGTGGCTGCGGTCCTCGCAGTGGGGGTAGCAGTCTTTGCAGCCCACTTTGCAAGAACCTCAGCATCTGTGGTCGCCACACATGCGTCAGTAGCACCCATACCTCCTCCACCAAAACCCGCGTACCCAGCATCCTTAATTGAATAGTTACAGTTGCCACCAACCTTGGTCACATCGATTTCAACCATTTTGCAATGTTGGTCAGTTTTGCGCATCGCGATATATTTCTTATTGGTTGCACTGGAACTCAATTCGTGGAATGTATGTGACATACCCGCCGCATTGGCTTCTGTACTAGAAATGGGGGTAGAGTTATTGATATAGGTACCCCACCATGTAGCGGCTTCAGGTTTAAAGTCATCAATACTCTCACATGCCACTGTTCCAGTCTGGGCATCGAAAGATTGGTCTGGTTTACAGGCTGGACCCGAGGCACCCGCTCCTGCTCCGGAAATGTCACCTCCATCTATTTCCTTTTCTTCACCACCCATCATTAGGGCAGCCACACTGGAGGAACAACATACCATCATCCCGACACCTGCTATAGCGGCAACAGCGGCCATCGTTTTTTATTACTATACTCTGGGGTTTTTTTAGTGATATGATTGGTGTTTCAACTTATCAATAATGATTATTTTATAGAATATTACGTAGTAGTGCGAGTACCTCTCCACCACAAACCACCTTCAGTTACACCAGGCTTCCCTCTCACATCACGGCGACAATTAGCTGAGAATGGCTTATGTGTACATGAAGCCGCTTGACCTTCACCATTATTTTCCTTATAGATCATGCAATTAACGTTATCACCTGTGTGCCAATCCACAGAGAAACCCGGACATAGGGAGTTGTCTTTACACGCAGCTTTGCATTCTTCTACAGCATTTGCTGGAACATCTACAAAAAACTGTGAATAAGGATACCCTGATTTAACCCCATCCAAACGAGAAGTTGCCATTTTTGTAAATACGCTACCTGAAGTAAAAGTTTCTGGATTACTAGCCTCAATTTGAGAAGGGGTCCCGACTGGAGCGGCTGGAGCGGCATCCTCATCATCTGACTCTGACTCTGAATCTGAATCTGAATCTGAATCTGCCACAACTGGGTCTTCCTTTTCTTTACCACCCATCATCATAGCAGCCGCCGCACTGGAGGAACCACACACAACCAAAAGGCCGACACCTGCAGCGATAGCAGCCATCGTTTTTTATTACTATACTCTGGGGTTTTTTTACTGATATGATTGGTGTTTCAACTTATCAATAATGGAAATTAGATACCACGCACAATCTGGAGGGCGAGAGAAAGGATGAACGCATCGGTCAAGTTGTTGATGGGCTTGAGCACGGAGATGTGCTTCACGAGGGAGCGGTTCCATACGACACGGAGAAGGAATGTGCTGACGAGCACAACGAGCATAAAGGTGAGAATCTCGGTGAGCACCTCAGACCTGGACTTAGCTTTGGCAACCTCTTGAATCATTTATTACATGTGGATATTTTTTTCTAGGTTAACTACAAATGAGGGTGCTTCCCCTGAGTGGTTCAGAGAGTAGGTATACAAACAGGCGGTGGTCTACACCAAAGGGTATTGGAAACAATAATTGTTATGCCTATGCCGTTGGGGACTATGAGGCGTATAGGTGGCAAAAGTCCATCCCAGGTGATCGTTCTGGACTTTCGAATGGAAACCACAATTACACCCACTGCACTGGTCTCCCTGGTCGCGTTATTTCAGACAACCCCAAAAAGGTGTACAGAGCCGGTGCTGACGAAAAATGTAAAAAAGGGTATTTCAAGGTTATGATGTTTGTTTCTCCTGGGAGGCCCATGAACTATATTCGACAGGGAGATTTCCACTTTTACAAACAACATGGTGTAATTGAATACAAAATCAAACCAGGTGATACCATGAAAGCTGTCGCCAAGTTCTTCAAGATTCCTGAATCACGGGTAAATAAGGGGGGTGCGTTCAAAGTTGGTAAGCGTGTCGTTTTCAAGGCCAATGTTTTCAGTCACAAGCGTGGTTGGGCTACGGGTCCACTTCTGACTGATGCTAAAGGTAAGGCCATAACAGACCCTCGGAAGGCTTCAAGGGACTATCCAGGTCTAAACTACGAAAAGTATTGTAGTTCATTCTGTGTCAAGGATACTGGGATCAAAGTCGGTAAGACTCACCCCAAGGTCCGCTAAAATACTATCTAGGTCGGGTACTTCGTCTACATCAAAATTGATGTCAAATAGGTCTAAGACGTTAAATATAGAATCCTCATTCAAGGACACAGAATTCGCCGTTGCTGTGTAATTGTTCTGTACACTGACAGTAATTTTAAACTGTGTACCATCTATAATTTTTCGACAAATCGGGCATGAATTCTTACCTTGGTCTTTCCACTCCTGTAGACAGTGGGAATGAAACACATGTCCACACCGGGCTGGAGGATTTTTCCTCGTGCACCGGACTTCACTGAGACATATGGAACATGTTGACATTCTATAGGATGGTTTTAAAGTTTTTTTGGGGATTTTTCTCACTTAGTACACGTCGGGCATCTTGAGAAGGGGTACGTTGCAGTTGTTGCAATCTTTCTTACCTTGAACCTCTTGGATCTTCGACATGAGTTGAGGACCCTGGGATTGCAGGAGCTTACGGTAAGAGTAGTTATCTTCGAAAGAGATACCATTTTGCTTCATAATATAGTTGTTGAAGAGTTGGGCTGAGGAGTTCATGGTGAAACACCGACCATCGGCCATACCAAGTCGTTGCGACATATTGTTAATATACATTTAGAAATTTATTTGTCTATTGGTAATTGTTCTCATCCAAGAATTGAACCCCCGCTCCTTGAGAAGTTTGACAAAAGGATCACACCTGTATCCCAAATAAATATCAAACACGTCAGTGTCCTCTGTGCGCGACACCCGAATTTGGGGATTCTCGTTGATGTGTTTGTTGATAATGTTGTATCCAAATGCAATCTCTTTGAGAGTCTCCGCCCCTGTGATGATAATTTTTCCAGTACTGAAAATACTGCATGTAATCTCCTTCATATCCTCTGATGGCTTGAACTTAATCTTCACTGCAGAGTATCGGTCTGGTTCAAAGGAAACCTTGAAAATGTCATCGTACTCCTCAAACCAATCTGCAACCTTCATGAGATTGATATTGTAGTTGAGACTGAAGTTGGAGTTAATCATGACAACACGAAACGAGTCCACTGGAACCTCAATTTTCAAATCCAAAAAGGTTTTGAAAATATGAACAAGCTGGGTGATGATACGTTTGCAATCGAAGAGGTCGCAACACCCCGCAACTTGAATCGAGCCATTAGGGAACACCTTGACAGACTTGGTACTGTAGGTGTCGTGATAGGTTAGGGTCACCTGGTTGTAGAAGGTTGTTGGTTTCAATTTCCACTCAAACCCCTCCGTCTTGGTACCCACGCGGCGCATCTTGTAGGAACCGATTTCTTCAAACAGGGATCGAAGTCTCTTTACGTCTATTTTTTGGACAAAGCTAGACACCATAGTGATTGTCGTAATCTTTATCCATGAGGGTCTGGTCTCATCTGGTAGTTCTTTTCGTATCTCATCGAGCGTTAGGAGATAGGAAAAGCTATTATTTGCAATAGTTGAATACATTTTTGGACATACTTTTTACATTGTGGGTGGCTCACTTAGGTGTTCGTTTAGGGAAAGTTAAAATGTAAATCCTTCAATTTCTTTATCATCACCGATTGTGTAAGTCTCGGTTCCAGAACTCATATATTTATCTTTGAGGTATTTTTCAACTTGTGTAATTTCAGCAATTGTAAGTACACGGTTATAAAATATAACCTCTTTCATAGCCCAATCAGATGATTCTCCAGCTACAAATTGACCAGAGTTAATAGTAATTTGAGTTGGTTTCGCCGCACCGGGTTCGGCAGTTTTCTTATCAACACCATTTAACCTATAAATTCCCATAGAATCTGTTCCCTGTACCAATTCGGTGCTTCCATTGGGTAGTACACCTGTATCATGTGCAGTCATCCACCCATTATGATGCGCAACACCAACACGTGTTGCCCACCAGGTAGAAAGCCAGTTATGATTCGTAGCATCGAAAATGCGACCCTTCGTCTCACCATTGTACTTACCAACGTATAAGAGTGTGTATGCACTATCTGTACCGAGAACCGCCGTTGGGAATTTCAGACCATCGGCTTTGGTACCTGTTACATCTGTCGCAGTGACTTTTAGGGTTCCACGGTCAACAGGTGCATTATTAGCATTACTAGATTTATCGTTCCATACAGACGCTGTAGCTGACCCCACATCGTAGCGCCCTGAGAGTCCTGTGATACTCGTTGGGAATGGGTCGACTGGGGCTCCAGCTCCTGCTCCGGAAATGTCACCTCCATCTATTTCCTTTTCTTCACCACCCATCATCATGGCGGCAGCAACAGAAGAAGAACACACCATCATAAGACCGACACCGGCTACAGCTATAGCGGCCATTGTTTTTATTACTATACTCTGGCATTTTTTTTGGTTAAAGATGAGACTCTCCATTTAAGTACATGACCTCTTTCCTTAAATCTGCAAAGCATGTTTTTGATGTGGAGTCTGACCTCTCCTACGTCGAGATTGTCTATGACCGCTACACCAGGGGTCAAGGGTATTCCACCTTTACGGATTACCTCAACACGGACCCTCTCGCGGATTGGATGGCTCTTGAAAGTGGGAATCATTCGATTCCTTATGACAAATTCCTGGATACAATGGTTAAGAAGACCCTTGAGGTGAGACAGCGTATGGCTGAACTTTCACTCGAGGACTTTTTGTCTCATGATCAGGATATTCGTACATACATTCGCGTAGCCCACGCAGTGAGGATTTTAGATCCAACATTTCAACCACCCCGTATTAATATGGAGAGTGCTTGGCAAGTGGAGTTTATCAAGAAGATGTGTGAAGAAGTCATCATTGACGCTATTCAGGACTGTACCAAGAAGTCTCGTCTCAAGTATTTCTTCAACGTACTAAAATTAATAGAATTAGGGCAATGAGGATGGAGACGATAGTTAACTGTATAACGGTAGCTTTGTTAGAAGCAACAGCCTTTACTGGCTTGCCACATCCAAGCCCATAATCAATATTACGACGGGGTTGCACATTCCTGTTGATACGACATGGCTGTTTCTCAGCCGCACATAATCCAACTGTGCAAAAAATACTTTTACCAACAGGTGGGATACCCCCATTTTTAGGAACTTCTTGGAAATCCTCGAAATTACCAGTCTGTCTTACACCTCCTGGAAGGGAGAAATCGCGTTGGACAAATGGGTTTACATCATTAATTGCATCCTCATCATTGAGCATAAACTCACTCATTGTTGTTATTACTTCAGATTATATTTTTTGTGTGTCATTTTTTTACCATGTTCAGTCCACATTTGATCAAGATCAACATTCAACATGTGTGCCAATTGAAAGAGATAACTAAACACATCTCCCATTTCCATCATAACATCTGTTCCTCTGTCCTTCTTGAGATTTGTCTTCTTGAATGTTTTCTTATACTGCCGAATCGCGGACGCGAGTTCACCAACCTCTTCCGTCAGGAGAAGCCATACTGTATCGATGGGGGCACGGTCCCACCCCTTAGCCCTACACACTTTCTCTGTTTCACATTTGTATACGTTTAGACTCATACTTATTCTACCAGGGATTCAAAGCTTTAATTGATTCCAATCTTATTGTTGAAATCAATTTTCTTTCCCATGGTACTGGTATTCACGGGTCGGTCCATTGGTGTACTAATAGTGTCGATGTCCTCAGCATACGCAATATACTGCGATACACCAGTTTGGATTTGAGACATGGCAGTCGCTATGACTTTAGTGTTCATGTACCTGACCTGTTCATTCACCTTGCTGTATTGGTCTCCCGAGTTGTTGATAAATACAACACGCATGAGACTGAACAAATCATCTGGGTTCTGGTAATCGATCGAAATACCAGTCTTATTTTTGAACGCCTGGCGAATTCCACGCTGGAGAAGATTCTTGTTGAACTCTGAAAAGAACAGGGTGTTCAATGGGGTCTCACACTGCTGAATGGAATTAAGGTGGAGGTTATCACACATTTAATATAGTAGCCGAAAAAAATTATCCGTAGATATTAAATGTTGTCCATGTCTAACTTCGATGAGGTGTATGCCAACAAACCCGTAAATGCCGAGAAAATCCCATGCAAGGCCCCAGAATGTTTCGTGGGTTCTTATCCTCCTGTCGCCAAGGCGGGTGAGATGGGTCCATTCTTTGTAAACACCTACCTTCTCCAGCCTACCCGTAAATTCGAAACTGTTGGAACAGTTTCTGTTCGAAGTGCTGACCTCGAATGTAAGAAGTAAGTTAAAAATAAAAATTCAAGAGAATGTATATGAGGGTCATTAAACGCTCAGGTCGTATTGAGGATATGAAATTTGACAATGTCACCAATAGGATCAAGAACTTAACGTCTGGTCTCTCTGAAAACTGTGATTCTACCAAGGTTGCCCAGCAGGTGTTCTCATCTATGTATGATAATATCACTGCCCAGGAAATCGACATACTTTCTGCTGAAATTTGTGTTGGAATGATCACAGCCGACCCCGACTATGAAATTCTCGCGACTCGTATCATTGCGAGTAATATTCATAAGGTGTGCCCCAACAACTTTCATCTCGCAATGAGAAAACTCCAGAAGACTGGTATTGTTACAGATGAAGTTGTGGAGGTTGCCCAACAGGTGAAGGAAAACATTAAAAACGACCGCGACTTTGATTTTGGTTATTTTGGTCTGAAAACTCTCGAAAAAAGTTATCTTCAAAGGGTTGAAGGGAAGTTGATTGAAACCCCCCAATACATGTTCATGCGTGTTGCTATTGGTATCCATGGTAAAGATATCCCATCCGTTCTCGAAACGTATGATAAAATGTCCCAAGGTTTTTTCATTCATGCCACCCCCACCCTCTTCAATGCGGGTACCCCCAGACCTCAAATGTCTTCTTGTTTCCTTATTGCAAACAAAGGGGATTCGATTGATGGCATCTATGGTACCCTAACTGAGTGTGCACAGATTAGTAAATGGGCTGGTGGTATTGGTATGCATATTCACGATATACGTGGTAATAAGTCTCGCATCAGGGGTACTAACGGACAGTCTGATGGGATTATTCCCATGCTTCGTGTATTCAATGCAACGGCTCGTTATGTGAACCAGGCTGGTCGTCGTAAGGGTTCGATTGCTGTGTATGTTGAACCATGGCATGCGGATATCATGGATTTCCTGGAACTTCGTCTCAACCAAGGTGATGAGGAGGCACGTTGCCGAGACCTTTTCAGTGCCATGTGGATTCCCGACCTATTCATGAAGAGGGTTGAAGAAGGTGGTAATTGGTCTCTGTTCTGTCCAGACAGGGCCCCAGGTTTATCTGATGTGTATGGTGATGAATTTGAGGCACTGTACGCCAAGTATGAAGAAGAAGGTCTCGCTAATGAAACCGTTCCAGCTATGGAAGTTTGGAAAGCTATCATCAAGAGTCAAACTGAGACCGGTACCCCATACATGCTCTACAAGGATGCATGCAATAAAAAAAGTAATCAGAAAAATTTAGGTACGATTAAGAGTTCCAACCTGTGTACTGAGATTATCGAGTACACCAACAAAGATGAAACTTCTGTGTGCAACCTGGCCTCTATCGCACTCCCAAAATATGTAAACAAAGAGACCAAGACTTTCGATTATGATAAACTTCACACAGTCGCCAAGGTGGTCACGAAGAATCTTAACAGGGTCATCGACCGCAACTACTACCCCGTAGAAACTGCTAGAAATTCAAACATGAAGCATCGCCCAATTGGTCTAGGTGTTCAAGGCCTCGCGGATGTGTTCATTCTATGTGGTCTTCAATTTGACTGTGAGGAATCTCGGCTCATGAATGCACACATTTTCGAGACTATCTATCACGCCGCCCTCGAAGCAAGTTCAGAACTGGCTGAGGTTGATGGTTCCTATGAGAGTTTCATCGGTTCCCCAGCTTCTGAGGGTATTCTTCAACCAGATATGTGGGAAGGGGAAACAAAGTTTAGTGGTCGGTACGATTGGGATGCCATGCGTACACGTGTGAAAACCAAGGGACTTAGGAACAGTCTTCTCCTGGCACCTATGCCCACAGCCTCAACGGCACAGATTTTGGGAAATAATGAATGTTTCGAACCATACACGACTAACATCTATCTGCGACGTACACTCGCAGGTGAGTTTGTTGTTGTAAACAAGCATCTTGTGGATGATCTCAAGAGGGTTGGTCTCTGGTCTAAGGAAATGAAAGACTTGATGGTCAAAGCGGGTGGGTCTATTCAAAATATTGTAGACATTCCTGTGGATATTAAGAATCTTTACAAAACTGTATGGGAAATTAGTCAAAAATGTATTATTGATATGGCTGCAGACCGTGGTCGTTTCATTGACCAGTCTCAATCGATGAACCTCTTCATTGAGAGCCCCACCATGTCCAAGCTTTCTTCGATGCACATGTATGCATGGAAGTCCGGACTTAAGACTGGCATGTACTATCTCCGTTCAAAGGCAAAAGCTCGACCAATCCAGTTTAGTTTAGAGCCAGATTGTGTGGCTTGTTCGGCTTAAAGTTTTGCGTATAAAATGAAATAGAAAGATGGACAAAGCTGTCGATAACTTACAAATCAATGCATTCAATAACCGGAAAATTGTTATCACTACAAAACAGGGGACACCCTTACGAGTTCAATTTCCTCGGATGTACATGCCATTCGGTGTGTCCGGGTTTACACCCGAGGTTGGACCAACTAAATATAACATCGACTTTGCTATCAAAGGGTACGACGAAGAGGAGAGCTACATGAAGAATTTCTATGATTCTGTACGTAAAGTGGAAAGTCAAATCATCGATTCAGTTGTAGAACAAAGTGAAGCAATTTTTGGTGCTCCTATGACCAAGGAAGAACTCCAACCAATGTTCAACTCCAATCTAAAGGAGTCGCCTGACCGTGAACCAAAGTTCCGTGTAAAGGTTGACACGACGATGGAAGACCAAATCAAGGTGAATGTATTTAATACTGACAAGAATCCAATCAGGGATACTGTGACCAATGGCCTCTATGCAAGAAATTCAGGACATGCTATCGTTGAACTCAATAGTGTGTATTTCTTGAACAGGAAGTTTGGATGTACATGGAAACTCCATCAACTCATTGTGTACGAACCACAAAATTTAAAAGGATTCCAATTTAAGATTTAGATTTGGATTTACTTAACATTAAAATACTATAGACCGCTTGAGCCTCCTTAAGAAGTTTACCCTGTATCCTGGTAAATTTCTTTGGGTCTAAACCTAGCTTAATTTTAGCAACATTGACTGATTCCGACCATTGAGTGATGGTCATACTTACTTAATAGCTTTGATTATTTTTTTGTATGTCTTGCTACCCTTCTTGGGGACCAGACAGAAAGTCTCCTTCTTCTCAGCCTTCTCCTTCGCGAGTTCAATGAAAGCCATGAACTTGGGGTTCAGCTTAAGAGACGACTTGGCCGCCTTACTCGCCGCCTTGGAGATAATACGCCCATCCTTCATTTTGAGATCCTTCTTGGTGAGACCACCAGAAGTAGCATCAGCGTTACCGTGGAAAACTTCAGCGCGGGAACCAATCATGTTTATATTAAGCACGGAAAATATTCTTGATGTCCATAATTGATATTTTAGCCGTTGTCCTGTTCACAGGGATTTGGGTTTTTACACGTTCATCATTAAGAACCTCTGAACACACGATAGACTTATGTCCCTGGAGCGCGAGAATCTCTTGTTCAACACTCACAAAACGCGGACATTCCTTGTAGATCAACTTTTTTACGTGAACAACCTGGGTTTGACCAGTTCGATGGGCGCGACCGATAGCCTGAAGTTCTGTCGCAGGGTTCCAAGATGGGGCTGTTATGTACACCCGAGTCGCCTCTTGGAGGTTTAGACCCTGACCACCACTCTTGATTTGAATGATGAAAACAGCACCTCCCTGAATCTTCTTGAACCCTTCAATCTGCCTGACCCGCTCATCCTTGGGTACTGACCCATCAATCCTGAAAACTGGACAGTCCAGTTGAGACTGGATATAATTCATTTCACCCTTGAACTGACAAAACACCAAACTCTTTTCATCGGGGTGCTCCTTTAACAGCCTGAATAGAGTCTCCATCTTGTTGGACCTACCCTCCCATTTGACTGGTACAGTTCCATCTTTTTTGGCAATCCCATTCAAGTACATTGGTGGATGTATCATACACTGTCGAGCCCTCAAAAGACACTCAAGAATCAACATGTTTTTGGAGTTGATACTCTGTGCGTGTTTGAAGGCTTCTTTAATCGTGTCCTGAGCTTCCAAAAAAACACACTCGTAGAGAGACTTTTCCTCTGGGAACATGTCAAGCTCAACATTCTCGAAATGACAAGGTGGGAGTCTGAGACGCTCATTAATCTTAGCAAGGTCGTCCTTGGTTCGACGAAGGATGTAGATGTCCTTGATTTGTTTGGTCATACCTTGGGCACTAGACTTGGAAAAACCCAAAAACAGACACAGAGATACAAAATCCTCCATCGAATTGAATACAGGTGTACCCGTCACGATCCACTTAATTTCCGTCTTCAAACGACACACACTCTTGAACAATTTCGAAGACTTGTTTCGAATCTCATGGGCTTCGTCAAGGATGATACGACCCCATTTGGTGTAATGGAGGGGTGTGGGTGCACCACCTTCAGCACCTTTGACAGTGAGAAGAGTATAAGGTGCAATTGTAATGTCAGCATTTTGACACACCTTACGGTCAGCTCCATCGTAAATGTTTACGATAAGGTTTGGTGCAAACTTCTGTATTTCTTCATGCCATTGGGTGATAATAGATTTGGGTACGATGATGAGTGTGCGATGCTGTGGGTTTCCAAGGATTGTTGAAATCAGCTGCACGGTCTTACCCAGACCCATTTCGTCACACAGAAACCCACCTTTGGGTCCTGATTCTTGCCCCTCCATACTCAACATCCATCGTACACCATCACACTGATATGGTACAAATAGACGGCCATTTAGAGTCTTCGTAGCCAACGTATATTGATCTTCAATCTTCATTTTAACATGATTTTGTTTTGGAGTTGGTTCACTTAGGTGTTCATTCAAAATTATGTGTCAGATAAATTACAACTAGATCTAAAAACAAATACTAAAAAAAATATATATAGATCTGAATCATTAAATTGAATTGTCTATAGAAAAAAATAAAAGTTTGAGGAGGTTGTAGTTTATCTGGGACATTTTATCTGAAGATCTGAATGAAGCGCTACAATTTTTCTTTCTTCTTTTTTTCGTTATACTGATGATTATACTCAGACAATTTTTCCTTATTCTTTTCACGGTACCTGAGTGTCGCCAACTGCCTTGGTGTCAACTCAGATGGATCTTTGTTTCTAACATGTGTTTTTTTCATTAGTCTATACTCATAGCCTTCTCGTGCCTTGGGAAGCGTGACAGTCTCTTCTTCCATCTTATACATATTTGAGATTTTATCTTTAAACATTATTGGTGTTCATTTTTCAGAAAGTGTCAGATAACTTACAACTACTTTTGAAAACAAATACTAAAAAAATTATAATTAGATCTGAATCATGAAATTGAATTGTCTATAGAAAAAAATAAAAGTTTAAGGAGGTTGTAATTTATCTGAGAACAATATAAAAAAATGAAAATCCCAGGGTAATCACTTTCTCAAGAGATTATTTTCTCAGGATAAACTAAGATGGGTAATTATAAACCCACTACTTTCTTCATTCTTGAAAATGAGGAACTTGGTACCTGGTGGGTTGGTAAAACAAAAATAGAAATTGATGCTATGGATTTTCCCACTCGTAGGTCTGTATCG
>Ga0222651_1000372_pt1 | contig 29901 bp, 28 predicted proteins | sample AntAcemetagen369_FD_179855 | JGI IMG/M metagenome (GOLD analysis project Ga0222651, IMG submission 179855) | Saline water microbial communities from Ace Lake, Antarctica - #369 | ecosystem: Environmental > Aquatic > Non-marine Saline and Alkaline > Saline | place: Antarctica: Ace Lake...
CTGGGCTTAAGGCGAAACGGGGAGATGAAAGCGGGAGCCCTTTGGGCGACTGAAGAACAAAGGCATCACTGCCGCTAGGCACTGAAATGTTTTTGATTCTGAGGGGGCAGGGTGGAATTGGCCCACGAAAGGCATGGAAGGAGGGACGGTGGGGTAGATGGATTTTTGACAGGAGGGAACAGAGGGAACGGAGCCGAGGGGCAGCATGGATTTGGCCCATGGAATACACGAGAGGAGCGGACGACGGAGACGGAGGCGCGGATGACTTTGTCAGAATTTGGAATTTGGGTCTGGGAATTTGGATTGGGTCGGAACCGAGGGGCAGAAGGGTAGAGCGAGGGGGCGGGGAGCGGATGAAATTTCAGGCCTGGGCACTCTTATGAGGGGTGGGGTGACTATTGTATTGCCGATGCGGTTGCAGCTTTCAGAACGGAGAAGTCTACCCCCGGCAGTTTGTTGGCGCGTGCCGTTGATGCGGCGACTGATCGATCCCCTTCTATGAATCTTGAATACATAACCCTCGGCGCCTATTTTGTGCTGCTGATCGTCATCGGCGGCGTCTTTTCGCGCTTTAACAAAAACCTGAGTGATTTTGTGCGCGGGGGCGGGCGCGGCACCTGGTGGATGGTGGGCACGAGTATGCTCATGGCGGGCATCAGTGCGTTCACCTTTACGGGTAACGGGTCAGCGATCTTCGAGGCCGGGCCTTCGGCGATCATTATTTATGCGGCGAATATCCTCGGTTTCTTGCTCGGTGGTTTGTTTTTGGCCCGATGGTGGCGGCAGAGTCGGGCGCACACGTCGGGTGATTTGGTGCGGGAGCGTTTTGGGGTGGGGCCGGAAAAAACCTGGGTCATTTCTTCGACCGTGATCCAACCGCTTAACGCGGCGATTCAACTTTGGGCGTTGGCGATCTTTGTCAGTGCGGTGTTTGGCCTGCCGGTGATGTGGATGATCGTGATCATTGGGGCGATCACGGTGGCCTACTCCACCTCGGGGGGCATGTGGGGCGTGATGGCGACGGACGTGGTGCAAGGGGTGATCCTTTACGGGATGACGATCCTCATGGGCGTGCTCTGTATCATGGAGATCGGCGGCGTAAGTTCGTTCATCAGCCACTTCAACGAACTGGCGGATGAGGGTTCCTACCAGTTGATCAAGCCGGAGGGGGCGTATTCCGGAAATCGTTACACGGGTCTATGGTTTCTGATGGCGTTTGCGATGCAGATTATTTCTCAGATTCACCTCGGAGCGGCGAACAAGAATCTGGCGGCGAAGGACGGGCGCGAGGCCTCGCGGGCGAGTTGGTTCTGTATGGCATTAATGACCGTGGGCGTCGTGGTGTGGTTCATCCCGCCCATGGTGGCGCGCTTTCTCTATGCGGAAGAAGTCATGGCGGCCAACGTGGCCGATCCGGCCACCACCGCATATGCCGTCGTGGCGGCCCACGTGCTGCCGAAGGGGTTGTTGGGCGTGATGATCGCGGCGATGTTCTCGGCGACGATGAGCAGCATGGATTGGGGCCTCAACACGACCACCGGGGTGGTGGTCAACAACCTGATTATTCCGTTTCGTAAATGGCGGGGTAAAGTCGACATGCCGGACGAAAAACAGCTCAAGCTTTGTCGCGGGATTACGATTCTACTCGGGGTCTATATAATCTCGATGGCGGTGGGACTCTCGCAGCAAACCCGCTTCGCGATGTTCGATTCCTACATGATTCTGGCCTCGGTCGTGACGGTGCCGGTGACCTTGCCCCTGGTGGCGGGTATCTTTGTGCGCCGGATGCCGGGCTGGTATTATTTTGTGATGCTCGGCGGTGGTCTGATCGTTTCGACTTGGACGATTGTGAACGAGCAGATGACAGGCTACGTCTGGTCGTTGCAGGAGCGCAGTTTCTGGGTGGTCTTGGGGGCGATGGTCGCCCTGGTGATCGCGTTGCCGTTCCGTAATCGGCGCAGCGCGGCGGATCTTGCCCGGGAGTTAGCGTTCTGGAAACGCACCCAGACGCCGATCGATTTTGAAAAGGAAGTCGGCGGTTCGCTTGATGGCGCGCAGGCGCGAATCACGGGTAATCTGATCCTCGTGACCGGGGCGCTGTTGATGGCCTTTCTGCTCGTGCCCAACACGCCGGGCGCGCGGTTCGCGATAGTGTGTCTGGGCGCATTTGTCTTGGCCTGCGGAGGCTTGTTGCGCTGGGCGGGTGGCCGAACAGTCGACAGCTGAGTGGGCAAATTCAACTCTGCGATTGCACCGAGGCATGACACGGCCGAAGGTGCGATTTCGCCCGGCAGGGCTGCACGCATGAACGTTTCGTTTACACCACAAGAATTCACTCGGCTCCTGGAGTTGCTCAACTTCGGCATGCGCACGGTGCTGTCGCGGCAGGGCGGTGAATCCCCGCATCTCGAGCGCTATGCGGGGCTCGAACAAAAACTGTTGGCGAAGGCGAGTGACTGCGGTTGCGGCAATTTGGTGGACGTGAGTGGCGACGGGAAACTGGTGCCCTCGATGAAGATGGATTCGGACGAACTCCTGCGGAAAATCGCGGGCGAATCGGACAACGATATTTTCTGGCACGAACTGATCGCGCGCCTCGCGGATCGGGATTTAGGCGTGGAGCAAACCCTAGCCGCGCTCTCGGGCAAAGGCGGACCTCCAATCAATGCGGAAGTGCGGTTGAAAGAGATCGAAGACGCGTATTGGGCGGAGTTTGAGGGGAACGATTTGGCCAAGATCGTGGTGCTGCGGGGCGGCAAAGAGTAGGCGGCCGGAGCCGAAAATGAGTTCCGACTAGGCACTAATAGTTACTGCGGCCGAAGAGGCTGCAGAAGTTTGTTACCTATTAAGTGACAAATAGTTTTGAGGACGCAACGGAGCGGGCGACGGGGGAAGGTGAGGGCGGTGGGAGCGGAGAGAGGGCGGCGAGGGGGCGGAGGGGGGCGGCAGGGCTAAAAAATGATTGGGCGTGGCGATTGCTTATGAGGGGGAGATGCGTCATCTCGATGCAAATGATCGTTTCTTCGCTGACGACTAATCCGTTTTTTCTGCCGGTCTGGTTTGAACTGGGCGCAGTGGGGTTGTTGTCGATGTCGGCGGCAATCGTGGCGATTAAACGGGGTTACGACGTGGTGGGTTTGGTGGCGCTGGCGCTGATCACGGGCATGGGCGGTAGTTTGATCCGTGATGGTATTTTCATCCAAACGGGACCGCCCGCGGCGATGACGGATCCGCGTTATATTCAGATCGCGCTTTTGGGGGCGATGGTGGGGGCGTTACTGGGGGAGCGGGTGCACTACTTCCGGCGGATTATTGCGGGCGTGGACGCGCTCGCGCTGGGCGCTTATGCGGCGTTTGGCGTGCAGAAATCGCTGGGTGCGGGAATGTCGGTGCCGGCGGCGATTTTGGTGGGGGTGATCAATGCAGCGGGCGGCGGTTTGTTGCGTGATGTGATCACAAATGAAGAGCCGTTGGTGTTTCGCCCGGGGCAGTTTTATGTGTTGGTCGCACTGTCGGCAGCGACGCTGTTTGTGGTGCTGACGGTGGAGGTGGGATTGGCCCCGATGTCCTCGGCGTGGATTGTAATCGCGGCGACGTTTGTGTTTCGCATGTTGACCATTTTGTTCAATTGGAAGACGGCGCCGATGGCGCCGCCGACAAGCGCACCGCCGTCGATCTAGGATGGGTTTCGCAAATACCCCGACGGTCTGGCTCGAGCCAGCGGGAGAGAAAGAAATCCAGCTGGCCCGTCTCCGACTCGGTTGTCTGAGCCGAGCGGGGTTGCTCCCTCGCGATCCGTCGGACTACGGCCGAAGACGTTCTAGGGTATAAACCCTGCGGGATACAGTTTGCGTTGAGGTGATATTAGTGGCGGAGTGGGGTCTCGGTCCCGCGTTGATCTTTTTTACCCCTCCTTGCCGCTATGAATGATCTCTTACTCACGAATTTGGAATCGGTGCCTGGTCGCCATATTGCGGAGCATTACGGGCTGGTTTCGGGTAACACGGTTCGGGCTAAAAACGTGGGGCGCGATATCGCGGCGAGTTTTAAGAATTTGGTGGGGGGAGAGCTGAAAGGTTACACGGAATTGCTCACCGAAGCCCGGCAACAAGCGACGGCTCGCATGATCGAGCAGGCGCGCGCGTTGGGCGCGAACGCGGTGCTCAATGTGCGATTCTCGACCTCGTCGGTGGCGCAGGGAGCGGCCGAACTTTATGTTTACGGGTCCGCGGTGCGAGTGGAGTAATGCAGAGGAACCAGTCACACGATGGATCCGTCACAGTCCCAGAATTCGGAGCTGATTTTCATGCTCATTTTTTACGCCCTGCCGGTGGTGGGGTTAGTGGTGTTTGGCTTGATCGGGGTAGTGGCGGAGCGCCGGCATTTTGCGTCGATCCGATTGCGGGAGCAGACGGGGCCGCGCATTCCGATGGTGACGGTGCGCAAGTGTGATCCGAATCGGGCGGTGGCAGAATCACGATTGGTGACGGGGTCGGTTGTGGTTTCGCTCGACTACTTCAAACGATTTTTGGCGGGATTGCGGAATCTATTCGGCGGACGGGTGCGGTCTTACGAATCGTTGATGGATCGGGCGCGGCGCGAGGCGACGTTACGACTTCAGGCGGAGTGCGTGGGCGCGGATATGGTGCTGAACTTCCGGATCGAGACTTCGGCTCTCGCCAACACGCGAGGTAAAAAGGGGGCGGGGGGAGTGGAGGTTTTGGCCTACGGCACGATGGTGCGTTATGTGCCGATGGATGCGATGCCACCGCCATTGGGGTGAGGGGGGAGAGGCTGCCGCGCGATGAAATTTGTGCAGAAGGATTTGGGCGACGCGGCGGAGGCGAGCTCGGGTGGCGGTGAGAGAGGATTGGCTCGCGAGATTTTAACCCTAGGGGGCGCGCTGGTGGCGCTGGTGGGCGTGGGGTATTTCGGGGTGGGGTTTCTGGTCGAGTGGAGTTTGCCGTGGGTTTCAGTGGAGCGAGAGCAGCGGTGGTTTGCGGACTTTCCGGTGGAAGGAATGGCGGTGGTGCTCACGGATGATCGACATATCCAATGGGAACGGGCGCGGGTGGTTTTGGCGGAGCTGCAAAAAAGTAATGAAGTGCCCGCGATTGAATTTAAAATCGTGCTGCTGCCGGATGCAGAGCCGAACGCGTTTGCGTTGCCGGGCGGCACGATCGCGGTGACGTATGGGCTGATGGATGTGGTGGGGGCGGACGAAATCGCGTTGGGTTTCGTCCTCGCTCACGAGCTGGGCCATTTTATCCAACGAGATCATTTGCGCGGGTTGGGTCGGAGTATCGGGCGCGGGGTGGTTTGGACGCTGGTTTTTGGAGGAAATGGCGGGATTGATTTACTGTCGGATCGAGCCACGCGGTTACTGGACTTGGGCTATTCGCGGGACCAGGAAGTGGGGGCGGATCGCTGGGGCGCGCGTTTGGTGATGGCGGCCTACGGATCGCTAGATGGAGGCGATCGGTTGTTTCGCTGGTTGGCGATGAATGAGGAAGCTGGCGCTGGCTTGACGTTACTTTCCTCGCACCCCGCTCCAGCTGATCGCGTGACCATGCTTCGGGCAGAAGCGACCAAATACGCAGCTGAAGCGGGGGTTAATTGAGGAAGGTTAAGGTTGGGAGGGGTTAGCCTCGGGGTGGAGGCGTGAACAGATGGCCGGCGGGTTGCGGCGGGGGAAGGTTGCGATGCTGATGTCGCTCAGAGGCGACGAATTCGGGTGCGATGGCGCGTTCGGCCCGGCGATCCCAGAGACGCTAGAGGTTGCGGATGAAGGTCATGAATAGATAAGAAACAGGTGATTAACATTAGGTCGGTTTGGTGGGGTGGCGGGGCTTCGACTCGAGGATGAGTCTAGGCGAGGAGGGCGTTCCAAAGGTCGAGCACTTCGAAATCGGCCCGGAGTTTATCTTCACCGGCGACTCGGAGTTGGCGGGCCCGTTCACGAGAAACGCCGAGTTCCCAACCGATGGTGTCGAGGGTGACGTCATCGATATGGTAGCGACGCACGGCGTGAGCCTGCTTGGCGGGGATGCGCGCGAGGGCGTCGAGAAGTTGACTCAAGATATCGCCTTGTTCGGCTTGATCGACGGGAGAGGGCGCCATGGGGTCGGCGTAGTTCTCATCGAGGATCGGAGCGCCGACCTCTTCGGCGGCAATATCGACTTGAGCAGCCAATACTTCGCGGCCGGAGAAGCCGAGGTGGGCGGCGATTTCGGCGGGCGACGGTGAGCGCCCAAGCAAGTAGGTCAACGCGTGCTCGGCTTGAGAGACCGCGCGGACTCGCTCCCGACGCCGGCGGGCGAGGGGGTCGAGGCGACGCAGCTCATCGAGCATGGCGCCACGAACGCGGACGAAGCAGAAGGCACGGGCTTCCTCGAGCGATCCTTCGAAGCGCCGCGTCGAATTAACGAGGGCTTCGCGGCCGGCCGAGAGGAGGTCATCTCGGTCGACGTGAGTCGGTAGGCGGGGAGCTAGACCAGCGAGCGCGCGGTCGACCAGATCGAGTAAGGCGACCGGATCAGTTGGGCTGGAAGGAAAAGGACAGAGGGTATTTGGTGTTATCATGGCGAAACGCCCGCCGCGAGGAGTTCACGAGTTCCAATGGGGGGGAAGTCTCGTCCGGAGGTGGGTTTCGCGGGCAAAAAAAATCCCACTTCCGGTGAGGAAGCGGGCGGCGTGACGGCGAGTTTTAAGAAAAGCTCAGGGTCAAGTTACACCACTTCCCGGGTTGTTGCGGTCGTATCCGGTGACATTGCCGGTGCGACGAAGCCGACGGCGGTCATGACGGATGGAGTCGGCAGACATGACGGATTTAAACGCCATTGCCGGACACATGATGGCCGCTTGCGTTGAACGCATGGTATTTAAAGCGGCTGGGATCATCGTCATGGAGCGGGGGTTAATATCAGGAGGGGGAGGAGAACTTGTTTCAAAAAGGGACTACGGACGTGGATTGAAAGGGATCAAGGGGACGGCGTAACTTTTTTGAGAAAAGTGATAAAAAGTAGGGGGCGTAGTGGTAGTAACCCTACTTTTTCGTGGATACGGCGGTGAGTTGAGGCGTGAGGTCAGGGCAAGTGTTGCCGTCGAACCAAGTGCCTTCCACGTAAGTGGTGGTAGGAATTTCGGGGATGCCGTATTTGTTGTAATGGAGTTGGCCGGCGAGGATTTCGATCGCGAGTTGGCCGACGGTCTCGTGGTTCTGGCGCACGCCAGCGGTGGCCCCATCGCAGTCCTCCAGGAATACGTCAATGAAGGCGACGTCCTCGGGGATCTTGAGTTTCATCGCCGCAATGGCGGGTTCGAGGAAAGAGCGTTTACTGATGATGACGTCGGGTTTGTGCTGCTTATACCACTGGGCGAAGTTCTTAGGCTCGACCTGCACTTGGTCGCGAGTTTCAGCCATCCAGGTCGAGACGGGCTCGTAGTCGGGGAATAAATACAGGGGCACCTGATCTTTGGGGGCTTGGAGGGATTGCTCAGCGAGAAATCCGGCGGTCCAGAGACGATCGACGCTGTGATCCCAGCCACGGTCCATGGCGAAGCCGATGCGTTTATAACCGAGTTTACGAGCATGCCGTATGGCGAGGCGCACGATGCTGCACTGGTCGTTGGTAACGTTGTGCAGTTCGGGTTCGTGGGGGAAGTAGTCGATCTTGATGGCACTGAAGGCTGACCAGTCAAAATGTAGCGCGACGTCGGTTTCGCGGCGATGAGAGGCGATGATGAGACCGGTGATGCCGCGGGTTTGCAGGATTTTGCTCATGCGGGTGTGAGTGAGTCCGGGCTCGCTCATCCAAAAATGTTCGAGCGTGAAGCCGAGTTCCTCAGCCTTAGCTTTGGCCCCGGCGAAGAATTCGGGGTGAGCCGTGACCCGCTCCCAGCCGAGACGGGTGCTCCAGTTGGTGAGGTAGGCGAGGGTGGGCGGATTGCGCCGGGTCATCACTTTGCCGCGGTAGGCCACGAGGGCTTGAAGCACGGGATCGGGCCGGTAACCGAGTTCCTGAGCGATCTTCTTGATACGGGAACGCGTGCGCTCGGGTAGGCGCGGGTGGTTGCGCAAAGCGAGTGAAACAGTGGTGACGTGGACATCGGCCTGTTTGGCAATGTCTGAGAGGGTAACGCGGCGGGGTGCAGGCATGAGGTTCCGGGAGGGGGTTGACGAGCAGCTACGTGGTTACACACACTCTCAACCCCTTATTTAGTCAAATGTTAGTCTAGTCGGGTCGTTGCGAGGATCGTCCTCGCAACGGTTCATCACTTCTCCCCCTTGAGGTACTCCCTAGACCCTCCGACTCCTTAGCCATGAAAACAAACCATTTTGCGGGCATTCCCGCGATACCCTACGAAGGCCCCGGCACGGATAACCCGTTGGCCTTCCGCCACTACAACTCAGCCGAAGTGATCGAGGGTAAGACGATGAAGGAGCACATGCGCTTTGGCATCGCTTACTGGCATTCTTTCCGCGGCACGGGCGCCGATCCGTTTGGCCCCGGCACCATCATCCGCCCTTGGGAAAAAGGTAAGGACGAGATTTCCGTGGCGAAGACGCGCATGGACGCGGCCTTTGAGTTTTTCCAAAAGATCGACGCGCCTTACTGGTGCTGGCACGACCGCGACATCGCTCCCGAGGGCAAGACCCTCAAGCAGTCGCACCAGAACCTCGATGCGATCGTTAAACACGCCAAGGCTCACCAAAAAGAGACCGGCATCAAATTACTCTGGGGCACGGCGAACCTCTTCTCTAACCCCCGCTACATGTGCGGTGGCGCCACCAATCCCGACGCCCACGTCTTTGCCTACGCTGCGGCGCAGGTGAAGAAGGCCATGGAAGCCACCGTCGATCTCGGGGGAGAGAACTACGTGTTCTGGGGCGGTCGCGAAGGTTATGAGACTTTGCTTAACACCGACATGAAGCGGGAACAAGACCACCTCGCGCGCTTCCTGCATATGGCGGTCGATTACGCCAAGGAGATCGGCTTCAAAGGACAGTTCCTGATCGAGCCCAAGCCGAGGGAACCCACCAAACACCAATACGATTTCGACGTCGCATCCGGGGTCGCGTTCCTGCGCACCTACAAACTCGACCAGCACTTTAAGTTCAACATCGAGACCAATCACGCGACCCTGGCCGGCCACACCTTCAATCATGAGATCGAAGTGGCTGCCGCGCATAAGATGCTCGGCTCGATCGATGCTAACTCCGGCGATATGCTCCTCGGCTGGGACACCGACCAGTTTAACACCGACGTAAAAGAGCTCACTCTGGCCATGGTTTCGATCCTGCGGGCCGGTGGACTCGGTCGCGGTGGGTTCAACTTCGACGCCAAGCTCCGCCGGCCCTCGACCGATCCGAAGGATCTGTTCTACGCCCACATCGGCGGTATGGACGCCTACGCGCTCGCCTTCAAGCTCGCCCGCAAGGTGCTGGCCGACGGTAAGTTCGCCGATCACGTGAAGAATCGCTACAGTAGCTTCGACACCGGCTTCGGTAAAGACGTGGAGAAGAAGAAGCTCGGGTTCAAAGACCTCGAGAAAATCGCCTTCAAACTAGGCGAACCGAAACTCATTTCGGGTCACCAAGAGTATCTCGAGAACTTGCTTAACACTTACCTGCACGGCTGAACGCCGCGGGTTTTTTCCAAGGGCGTCCGGTAGGTCGGATGCTCTTTTCCACTCTTTCGGATGTCGGGCGTAAAGCCCGACCCACGTTTTCACTTCAAAATAGGTCGCGCGTAAAGCCGGGCTCATGTTTTCACTCTTTCGGATGTCGGGCGTAAAGTCCGACCCACGTTTTCACTTCAAAATAGGTCGGGCATGGAGCCCGGCTCACAAAGTTCCATTCTGGCGTAAGGCCGGGCTCATGTTTCCACTCTTTCGGATGTCGGGCGTAAAGCCCGACCCACGTTTTCACTTCAAAATAGGTCGGGCATGGAGCCCGGCTCACAAAGTTCCATTCTGGCGTAAAGCCCGGCTCATGTTTTCACTCTTTCGGATGTCGGGCGTAAAGCCCGACCCACGTTTTTACTTCAAAATAGGTCGGGCTTAGAGCCCGGCTCACAAAGTTCCATTCGGGCGTAAAGCCCGAGCCACATCGATTAAGCGTTGTGGGCAGTTCGATTCCGTTGAATTTCTACCCCTTGCCCCATGAGTGACCCCACCAATGTAAAACTCTCCTTCCGGGAGAAAGCTGGTTATAGTTTCGGCGATGCTTCGGCGAACTTCGTGTTTCAGATGTTCATCTTTTTCCCGACGGCGTTCTACGTGGACTCGATTGGGATCAGCGCGGCGGCGATGGGCGCAATGTTACTTTGGGTGCGATTGAGTGACGCGATCACGGATCCGATCATGGGAGTGATTGCGGATCGCACGACGCACCGGTGGGGTAAGTTCCGCCCGTGGTTGTTGTGGTCGGCGATTCCTTTTGCGCTGATGTTTTGGGCGGCATTTTCGGTGCCGAGTGGGTTCAGTGATTCGTCCAAGCTCTGGTATGTGATTATCACCTACACCGTGCTGATGATGGCGTATACGGTGAACAATGTGCCCTATGCCTCGCTTAACGGGGTCATGACCAGTAACAGCAGCGAACGCACGGCGCTCTCCTCGTATCGTTTCGTGGCGGCGATGACTGCGACCTTCATCGTGCAGGGGTTTACGCTACCGTTGGTCACGAAATTTGGAAATGGTAGTGTCACTGATCCAAAAGGATGGTCGGTCACGGTGGGGATTTACGCGCTGATTTCGGTGGGGTGCTTTGTGGTCACATTTTTCTCGGTCAAGGAGCGGGTGCAGCCACCGGCGGGACAAAAGGCGGACATCAAAAAGGACTTTAAGGATGTGCTGAGCAACCGTCCGTGGATGGCGATGTTTGGGATGACGTTGTTTGTCTTCATCACTCTGGCGCTGCGTGGCAACGCGAACTACGTCTTTGTTACGCGTTACCTGAGTTCCGATGCTCTGCTTAAATTTGTGGAGGGGTTGGGTCTGACGGCGACGGCGGCGGATCTCCTGAATCCCTCGTTCGGACTGCGAGCGCTCGATCTTTTCGGCATGGTGGTGAAGCCCGGAGGAAGTCCGTCGGTGGTGGGATTCAGCGTGTTAAGCATGATCGGCACCTTTGTGACGATTGTGGGGGTTTTAAGTGCGAAGCCGTTGGCCGATCGGTTTGGTAAGAAGGTAGTGTTCACCGTCGGGTTGGCGTTAGCGGCGTTGTTCCAATCGCTGCATTATTTCATCGCGCCAGAAAATGTGAACCTAATGGTGACCCTCACGATTCTGACGAGCCTCAGTTATGGCCCGACGATTCCGCTGCTTTGGGCGATGATTGCGGACACCGCCGATTACAGTGAATGGAAGAATCATCGGCGCTCCACGGGTTTTGTTTTTTCCGGGGTGGTATTTGCGTTGAAAGCGGGACTCGGTTTTGGGGGCGCGATCGCGGGGGGATTACTTTCGATGTATGGTTATACGGCGGAGACAGCCAATGATCCGGCGGTGTTGGATGGGGTTCGCACGATGGTGAGTCTCCATTCGGGCGGATGTTTTTTCATCGGCGTCATCTTTATGCTGATTTATCCGATCACGAAAGACGTCGCGATTAAGATGAGCGACGAACTGGCGGCTCGACGTGCGGCGGCGGGTTAGTTTGCTCACGACGATGAAACGTCTGCTGCTGGTTTTACTTCTCGGAACACTCGTAGCAGGTGAGCTGGTGGCCGAAGACGGCTACCGGCTCTGGTTGCGCTATGATCGCTTTCTGTGGAAGAAAGTGCGCGAGTCGTTCAGTGACGATTTGAAGACGATCGTTTTGCAGACACCGAAGGGCACCGAGTCTGAGATTCTGGCGGCGGCGGAGGATGAGTTGATTCGAGGCATGGCCGGGATGATCGACCACAAGCCGCGGGTTTACGTCGTGGCAGGTGATGCGATGCCAGAGCTGAAGGGGGATGGCTTTGCGGTGAAGCAGGTGACGGTGGATGGGCGCGCGGGGGTAAGGATTGCAGCGAATTCCGAAGCGGGGGTTTTGTATGGAGCGTTTGATCTGCTCCGCCGACTGCAGTTGCGTGAATCGATGGAGGATTTGGACTACTCGTCGACGCCAAAGATCGCGCGACGGGTGTTGAATCATTGGGATGACTTGAATGGGTTTGTTGAACGGGGTTACGCGGGTTTCTCGTTGTGGGAGTGGTCGTATCTGCCGGAGATACGGAGTCCGCGCTATGAGGACTACGGGCGGGCGTTGGCCTCGCTGGGTATCAATGGCTCGGTGATTACGAGCGTGAATGCCAATGCGTTGGTGCTGACGCCGGGGTTTTTGGAAAAGGTGGCCGCACTGGCGGATGAGTTTCGCCCGTGGGGTGTGCGAGTTTACCTGACGGCGCGGTTTAGTGCGCCCATCGAAATCGGCGGGCTCGATACGGCTGATCCCCTCGACCCGGCGGTGCGGGCCTGGTGGGACGCGAAGGTGGATGAGATTTACGACTACGTGCCGGATTTTGGTGGCTTTGTGGTGAAAGCAAATTCCGAAGGGCAACCGGGACCGCACGAATACGGTCGTGATCATGCGCAAGGGGCGAACCTATTGGCGGCTCCACTGGCTAAGGATGGTCGCGATGGTATCGTGATGTGGCGGGCGTTCGTCTATGCGTTTGAGAACGACACCGATCGGGTGAAACAGGCTTACAACCAATTCGTGCCTTTGGACGGTGAGTTTGCGGACAACGTGTTGGTGCAGATCAAAAATGGGCCGCTCGATTTCATGCCACGCGAGCCGTTTAGTCCGTTGTTTGGGGCGATGCCAGAGACGCGGTTGATGTTGGAATTACAGATCACGCAGGAGTATCTCGGCGCGTCGAAGCAACTGGCCTATCTGGCGCCACTCTTTGAGGAAGCGTTGGATCAAGACACGTTTGCTCAAGGCAAAGGCTCAACGGTGGCGAAGGTCACGGATGGTTCGCTCAAAGGTCACGAGTTGTCGGTAATCGCGGGAGTGGCTAATACCGGAACGGATCGCAACTGGACGGGGCATCCACTGGCGCAGTCGAACTGGTATGCGTTTGGGCGGCTGGCGTGGGATCACTCGCTCAGCTCGGAGGAAATCGCAGACGAGTGGGTGAAGCTGACGTTTGCCACCAAAGAACCTTCAGAAGAAGAAACGGCGGCGCATGCCGATATCGTCGATATCCTGATGGGCTCTCGCGAGACGGTGGTGAATTACTCGATGCCCTTGGGGCTGCACCATATTATGGAGCGCGGTCACCACTACGGGCCGGGGCCTTGGGTGGAAGGAGGTCGGCCGGACTGGACTTCACCGTATTATCATCAGGCCGATGAAGTCGGTCTGGGTGCGGACCGCGTGGCGAGTGGATCGAACGCGATTGAGCAATATGCGCCGGAATTACAGGTGCGTTGGGGGAATTTGGATACGGTGCCGGAAGAGTTTTTGCTGTGGTTTCACCACGCGCCTTGGGATCATGCGATGGAGTCAGGTCGGCCGCTGTGGGACGAGCTTGCGCTACGTTATCAACAAGGAGTGGACGAGGTCCGCACGATGATTTCGCGATGGGATGAACTGAAGGAGACGATCGATGACGAGCGTTGGGCGGCGACGCGGGAGCGTTTAGTCGTGCAGGAAAAGGATGCGGTCGAATGGCGGGATGCGTGTTTGTTATATTTCCAGCAATTTTCGAAGCGACCGTTGCCGGAAGGCGTCGAGCCGCCAGCGTATGATTTACAGCATTACATCGAGGTGAATCGACGCTACTTTCCGGGACATCCGGGGGAGTCCTGACTGGCGCAGGTTTTTTTGATTTGGACAAACCACGAAACACACGAACTACAAGAAAGCGTTGGGAAGACTCGACGAGGCAGCGCTGTTTCTTAACCCATCTAATGGGCCGGTGGCAGCTGGCGGTGGGGCATTCTCACCGTTGCTAAAGCATCGGCATAATGCCCTGACCTCATCGGGATACCCCAGGACCTAGGGTTGCTCCGGTTTGGCCGGACACGGGGATTTAGATTACGCAAGGTAGGGAGCCATTGGCTTTTTGCTGATAACGGCAATTCCTGACTCCACCCGGTTTCGTATTCCCGCCGGGAGGCCGCAGGCTCATCAGGTCGGGTAGGATATCTGGAAATGAAAGCCTGGCTTGATACGAGTCAGGATCGTGCTTCTGAAGAATATGAAATAATTGGATGGTTTCGTTCCGCCAGCGAACCGCATCGGGAGAGTCGAGTGCTGCGGATCGAATCAGGCGCTTTCCTTCGGGGTTACGAGGGTGAATACAGCCATCATCTGTCACGTAAACCAAATCGCCATAGGCATGGCGGCATGGATCAGGCATTTCTTGGGTGGACTTTGCACTGTTACAGGAGACGCAGGCGTAAACGAGGTTAGTGTATTCGAGCTCAAGCTCCGGTGCCTTTGCGCGAGGGATGAGGTGTTCGACCACCCATTGTGCGCGTTTGCGTTCCCAGATTTCGCGACGTAAGCAATAGACGCAGATAAAGTCGAATTCGTCGCGTAGCCAATCGCGGTAATACTCCCATTTCCGATAGCCAGCCGGTCCGTGTTTTCGAATGTGCGGGCGGGTTGCGTAGCAAAAAGGAATGGGACGCGACTTATTCATCCCATTTACCCTCTTGCTTGAGGCGTGCGATCTCCTGGTCGAGTTCGGCCCGTGGATAGGGAGCAACCAATTGGCGTCTTAGAGATGCGAGGTTTTGCAGGTGCTCAAGCTCGTTAAGTTCGGATGCTGCGATAGCGCCTTCGTATTCTTTTTCGATCAAGATCGAGCGGCGCTTGTTGTGTTCACGCCAGTTGGCTGTAATTGCGAGCAGTGCATCCAGCGTGTTAATGCCATTGAACTCTAAGGGGAAATATTTGGTTTGGCCGAACGGCACACGACCACGCGCGTGACCCGAGAAGTAATCGAGTAAGTGGCGCTCAAGAGCAGGCGGCAGTTGATAAAGACGAAGCACGGCCGCATCGATGCGCCAGTGTAGATAACGTAGTGTGTCCTCATCCGTCGCGACAAGTGTTGCACCGGCGTCGCTCAAAAGCCCCGGTAATTCGGGGGCGTTTTCTACAGAGGCCGAACGGCGCGATCGTGTTCTGGTGCGAGGAGAAACAGCCGGGGATGCATTCGCAGCAGCACGGTATTCATGAACAGCGGTTTCGATTTCCCGGAGCTGGATATCTGAGGGTGTCGGCAGGGGTAGTTCACGCATGGTGCCTGCCAATATATCACGTTTGCTCGTGAACGATTTGCTGAACGCGTTGGCCACGGGGGAATTCAAGACCGCCCAAAGGAACTCCAAACTGTAACGTGCTTCCAGTGGTCGAACGACTAGGAATCGCGAAGTAGCCGGGTGACCCTTGGCATCAATATAGGCGGCAATGCGCCATGGGCCTCGACTGATGGGGGCGTAGTTCAAAACGACTTGGGGAACTTCGGATTCGTAGCCGGAACGGCGCGGTCCGATAGAATCTTGATTTCGATTGAGCCAAGATAACGTAGGCACTTGGTGTGTTAGATCGCTCTTAGGAAAATCATAAAACCCGAGCAAGTAGCCTGCTCGTTTAGTCTTTGATACTTTAGTCTGATTTGCTGGGAAGGTTGGATTGAACTCAGACTTAAATGAAAAGCCCTGTCCTACCTTTGCGATAGCACTTAAGGGGCTAGCGTATTTGAGGTAATCCCAGACGTCAGCAAGATCTGGAAGTAGCATTGTGTAGTCCGGTTCTGTCCCCGCTCCGAGGAGCTGACGCGTTTGCTCAACTGTCGCGACGCCCTCCTTCACAAATCGCGTGACGTCATTCTCGGCCACATTCTTGAACGTAGTCGAAATACTGTTGAGACGAGACTTGGTCACCGGTAGCCGACGGCCGATGAGAATTGCCGACTCCACGTCCGCGATTTTGAAAACGTCCTTGTCGGGTAGCCGCAGAATTTCTTTCCACTCAAAATCTCGCTGGAGCGAAGCACGTAGTGCCGTGACTTTGGGTGAGTCCAGCAGTGTCTGCGGCATGACAAAGCCGACGAGGGTTCCCGGACGGGCGGCACGAGCAATACGTCTTAGCATCTCGGCGGCACGACTGATGGAAGAGAGGTCGTCTTTATTAAAGGCGCTATCGGAAGAAGGAGTCTTCTCAAAAGGTGGATTGGCCACGATGATGTCTGCACTTCGAATACGATCCTCCATCAACGATCCAGCGAACAGATCACCTTTGTCGAAGTGCCAGCCGTTGGGATTGGGGATATCGGCCAACGTTAGCGAAAGACGGGCAACTTCGCGGGCGAAATCATCGATCTCTGAACCACGCAGATGTTCTTTGAGCCAATCGTGCCGCTCTTCGTCGCTGAGCGCGGTGCAATGTTTCGTCGCTGAGAGGAGCCGAAGGGCACCAAGCAGGAACGGAGCATGCCCGCATGTCGGCTCATATACCCGCCGGGCGTTGACAGGCAGTTCGTCAATCCAAGGAGCGAGCTTGCTGAAAATATAATCGACCAACCAAGAGGGGGTGCTGTGTGTGCCCAACGCCTTGCGTGTTTGCTTGGTGATGAGTGCGTTCTCATACACATGGGCCAGCGTCTCGGTGCTCACCAGTTCGAGCGAGCCATGTCGTTGAAGCTCCGCCACGGCCTGTTGCAAAGCCTGTTGCCGATTTTTGGGTAAAGACAGCGGCATGCTGGCTCCGTAATGGCGGGTAACGCGCTTAAAAGTGCCTTCGATATCTTCAAAATCGATACGTTTGAAGTTCGGGACTCGCTTGTCGTGGAGCAACCGGGCGGCGAGGAGCCAAAAATTGGCTTTCACGAGCCATTGCGCGTCATGCTCCTTAAGGTCACCATTTGTCGCCCACCGCAAGCGCTCGCTCGTCGCTTGCATCATGCGCTCGATGAGCCTGCAAAGTTGAGCGCCAGCTTCTGTCTCAACCATTTCGAGCGTTCCAGCATCAACAAAACTTAATTGTTGCTGGCTTTGTAGTCGCCCGAGCGTCTTAGCACGAAAAATGGCCTCGGGCGTAACTTCTTTTTTATGGACCTTAAAAAATGCATCGAGTTCGCCGCGCTCATGAGACCAAAGAAGCTTTGTGTCTTCACCCTTGTGAAACCAAACGTCCCAGCGTGATCCATTTGAGGTAGGGACAAAAACGAGGGGTGCTCCGGTTTTGCGGACTTCCCTGAGCTTAAAGTTAAGGTTTTCGTTGTCCGACAACGCGCTTACGCAAGCAGTGCGAGTATCGCAGGGGCGGTGAGAAAACGCGACCAAGGGAACCGTTAGTTCGTTTCCGACAGAACACGCGCGCATGTTCGATACAGCAAAGCCAACTTGAGATAGCTCATGTCTGAGCAATCTTTCATCGAAGTTGATCTGAATAGCGGAGGACACGGTTAGTTGATGCCAATGACGCAGGAGAAAGAGGCGATGCTTTTCCCGCCTAAGGGGACTGAATGACTAGGGTTTTGAGCGGAAAAGTGGAGGAATAGTGAAACGAGCGAGGTAGCTGCTTGTTGAGTCGACCTGTAAGAACCAAACAATAGCACTCCGCATGGGACATAGAATGTCCCATCGCTCGAATTTGGGCAGAAAAAGAGAGTAGCAACGGTCTCCCATGGGAAAGTAATTCAGGAAAAAGGGCGATTCGAAAGGAACAGGAAATCCGAGGGAGTCACATTGGAATGGCGAGATGCGTGTCTGTTATATTTTTTAACAATTCTACTAACGTCCGTTGCTCGAAGAAGTAGAGTCACCCACCGCGCACGATCTACAATATTACATCGGGGACGTTACCGCCCCGGGGCACCCGAGGGAGTATTGACAGCGTTGTCGGGCGTAAAGCCCGACCCACCCGGTAGGCCGCATCTGAATGTGGGTCGGGCTTTACGTCCGACAGTCTAAATCGTCGTTAGCGAGCACTCGTGCACGCGGCTAACAGGCGGTCGTGGACTTCGGTGGCTGGGATCGAGTTGGTGGTGCCGGTGCCGATGAGGAGGGGCCATTCGGCGGTGTCGGCGGGGAGGGTGCCGTGGGATCCTTTGACCAATGAGGGGTCGAGGGGAATGACATCCATGAGGATGCGGAAACCGAGCATCTTGCGGAGGAGTTTTGTCGCGATCTTGAGTTTCGGCAGGGTGAGGGCGGGATCGACGAAGAGCTCGACGGGGTCGTAGCCATACTTGCGGTGAATATCGACACAGCGGGCGAAGTCGGGTGCTTTGTTGTCGTCCTCCCAGTAGTAGTAGTTGAACCACGCGTCTTCGGTGGAGAAGGCGATCAGATCGCCGGACCGAGCGTGGTCGAGTCCTTCGGCGGCTTGCTCCTCGGGGCCCAGCACGCGAGCGACGCCATCGACGGCTTCGACGGCGGTGCGAACTTCGTTAAGCAGCGATGGATCGTTGACGTAGATGTGGGCGATCTGGTGATCGGCGATGGCGAAGACTTTGCTCGCGCCGCAATCGAGGAGCTCCAGTCCCATCTCATCCTTGATCGTGATCCAGCCGCGGGAGCGGAAAACACGATTGAGGGCGATCGATCGGTTGACGGCGGTGATGCCGTATTCCGAGAGCACGATCGGCTTGATATTTCGCTTTTGATAGAAGTCGATTAAGTCGCCCGCGACGCGGTCGATGGCGCGGTAGTCGGCCGCCATCTTCGGGTCGTTGGGACCGAGACGTTGCAGGTTGTAGTCGAGGTGGGGTAGGTAGACGAGCGACAGGTCGGGTTGGTGTTTTTCTTCGACCCATTTGGCGGATGCGGCGATCCACTCGGATGATTTGATGCCGGCCAGAGGCCCCCAGAATGAGGGGAAGGGGAAGGCGCCGAGGTCAGCTTTGATTTCCTCCCGCATGCCCATCGGGTGCGTGTAGACGTCAAAGACTTTACGGCCATCGGCGGGGTACATCGGGCGCGGGGTAATCGACCAGTCCGCACTGGAATACATGTTATACCACCAGAAGAGTTTGGCGCAGGTGAACTTCGGGTTTTGGGCTTGGAGTTTTTCCCAGAGCTTCGGGCCGGTGACGACATGGTTGGACTGTTTCCAGAACTGGTGCTCGGAGAGGTTGCGATCATACCAACCGTTAGCGACGCAACCGTGGGCGGCGGGAGTGGTGCCGGTGAGGTAGGTGCTTTGGGCTGTGCAGGTGACGGCGGGTAAGACGGGTTTGACGCGGATGATTCCCGACTGCTGAGCCAAAGCGGAAAGCCGTGGCATATCCAGACCTAAAATACGTGGAGTTAGGCCAACAACGTTGAGGATCGCGGTGCGGGGAGTCGCCATGACTTAGCCGAAGCGGGCTTCGAGTTCCACGACCGCTTCTCGAACGAGAGTGCCGTCGATTTCGTGAATTTCGAGACGATCGCCGGGGCGACGAATCATGGGAATGCTAAGGCGTCCGCCAAGATGTTCGCGGAATTCCTCGAGGCCATCGAGCATGTCTTGGCGGCCGCTGTTGCCGTGAATTTCTTTGATGGGGGCGAAGAGTTCGAAGCCAAGGGCTTGGATGACGGCCAGAATGCGATCGGATTCCGCGGCGGGGAGGAGGCCGACCTTACGCGCGTAAATGAGATCAATGGCCATGCCGACGGCGACGGCTTCGCCGTGACTGACGCGAAACTCGGAGAGTTGTTCGAGTTTGTGCGCGGCCCAGTGACCGAAGTCGAGGGGGCGAGCAGAGCCGCGTTCGAAGGGATCGCCGGCGGTCGCGATGTGCTCCATGTGTTGCCGAGCGCTCTCGCGGATGACGGCCTCAAAGGGTTCTGGTTCGAAGGCCGCGAGGGGTTCCACTCGCGCGGCGATGAACTCGAAAAACTCGGCGTCGCGAATGAGGGCGACTTTGACGGCTTCGATGAGGCCGACGCGCTTTTCGCTCACGGGTAAACCATGGAGTAGCGCGAGGTCGTTGATGATGGCGTGGGGCACGTCGAAGCAGCCGAGCCAGTTCTTTTTGCCGAAGAAATTGACGCCGTTTTTCACCCCGACGCCGCCGTCGCCCTGGCTGAGGCTGGTGGTGGGGAGTCGCACGAGTGGGATGCCACGATGGGCGGTCGATGCAGCGAAGCCGACGAGGTCGAGCACGGCACCGCCGCCGATGGCGAGGATGTAGGAGTGACGGCAGAGGCCGGCGGCCTCGATGGTCTTCCAAACGTGTTCCAGTTGGGAAAAGTCGTTTTTGACCTGTTCGCCTCCGGCCAAGGTCACGGGCGGGGCGGCGAGTTCAAGTTGGTCGTGGTGCGCGGTAAACCAGTCGGAGATCCGGGTGCCGAATCCGGGAAAGGGTTTCTCTAGCCCGGCATCCCAAAATACGAGGGCGCGGACGCGTTCGCCGGTTTCACGAGGGGTGAGGGTATCACTCAGCGTGTGATTCTCGGGGGCAAACACATCCCGCGTGAAAATGAGGCGGTGCTCATGTTTCAGATTGATGGGGAAGGAAAGCTCTGGGGACGACTCGGCCATAGACGAACGAAAAGTAAGTCAAAAAGGACGGGGCCACCGCAAGGCCGCAATGGCTTGGCGGTCGATGACGGGTGCAATTGAAAGTGATGCTATCAAAGAAAACGAGATCCGAAGGGCTGAGAGGCAAAGCGCCCACGCTTTCGGCCTAGGCCTCAAGCGCGGCTACGAGAAATGCGGCGGCCTAGGTAGCCGCGTTTGAGCGAAGCGAAAACGTGGGCACGGAGGAGTGGCGACGGCATAATGGACCAGCGCAACTGATCTCCTCCCTCCCTTTTAACATCACTTTCAATTACACCAAGTCGATGATGGGCGACATTATCCGGAAGCGGCTTGGCGCTGGGCCCATTTGCCGAGGGGCACACTCAAGGCGCAGGCGAGGGCGGGAATCAATGCGCCGATGAACAGGAGTGCGGCGGTGTCGACGAAAGGGATGAAGGCGAGCATCTTACGGACGAGCTTACCGAGTTTTTCGGCGGGGGCGCCGGGGAGGTATTCGCGACGGGCGAGCAGGCTCAGCACAACGATATAGATGAATAGCACCGTGATCCATCCGATGAAGATGGGTTGGAAGGTGTGGCCCGGCAGGGTGGCGATCGTCACGGCCAGCATGACGCGGCAACCGGCCATGAGGAGCACGGAGCCGGTCCAGCGTTTGTGGAGCCAATCGTAACCTAGGATCGTGGCGGCCAAGCCAGCGGCGGCTAAGGGAGATGCGCCGAGCCAAATCAGCAGTCCGAGCCCCGAAGCGAGTTGGAGACCACCGACCCAACTGGCGGCGGCTCGAGAGATACGACCAGTGGGGATGGCGCGTTCGGGGCGATGTTGGCGATCAAACCCGGCATCGAAGACGTCGTTGAGGGTGGTGCCACCGGCGTAGGCGAGACTGCCGGCTAGAAAGGTTAAGCTGATCCAGCTCACCGAAGGCCAAGCATCTGCTCCGGCCCCGGAAAGGATGAGCGCGGCGAGAACGTTGCTCCAGACGGAGGGGAAATTACCGGCGCGGGCGAGATCGAGCCACAAACGAAACGAAGAGGGTCTCATGGCGATGACAAAAGGGCTAGGCGAGGCCGCGCGAACCGAGGGCGTCGAGGGTCCACTCGTATTCGCGCACGAGTTGGTCATCGATTCCGATACGCATGGCCGGAGGGAGGACTTCCCAAGTGTAGGTTTCCATCTCGGCGTGTTGGCAGGCGTCGGGGTGAGCCTGCATCCAGTCGAGGGTATCGAGCAGGTGGTCGCGGGTGTCGAGGAATGGGGCGCCGGGAGAGGCGTGGAGAGGGAGGTGGAAGTGCACCCGCCATTCGTCGTCGGGTTGCGAGGGGGCGGAGTCGGCGAGGGCGTCGGGGAGATCGACGTAGCGTTGGCGCACGGCTCCGGTGATGGGGTTGCCGACCACGACTTGGTGGAGGTAGGTGGGTTCGACGAAGGCAGCGACGGCGGCCCGGCCGGCGGCATCGGGTTTCACGCGGAGGGCGGAGCTGAGGTGAATCTTACTTAAACGGATTCCCGCGGTGGTGAGGCGGTCGAGGGCGACGGAGGCGGATTCGAATTCGACGCCGAGGTGGCAGCAGTCGTAGTTGACCCCGATGTGGCGGAGCAGGCCATCGGCTTCGACGCTGGAGTCGCTGGTGCGCCAGCCATCGAAGAAATCGACCGTCTCGGGGGTGGTTTCAAAATAACAACAAGGCTCGGGCTCGAGGCCGAGGTGGAGGTCACGGCCGGTGCGATCCGACAAGTCGGCCACATAGCGCCCGATGGCCGTCAGGTTGGTGAATATCTCGGTGCGGCGGGTGGGATCGTCGTTGGTCCAGTGCTTGAAGGAGCCTGGCACGGTGCTGACGCTCCCACTGACGTCGGGGGGCACGAGAACGGCGATGAGATCGAAGAGCAGTTGGGTGTAGCTCAGGCGCTCGGGGGTCGACCAGTCGGGGGCGTAGACCTGCTCTTTGACGCGGGTGCCATGGAAGCTGCCGTAGGGAAATCCGTTGATGGTGAACACGTAACAGTCGTGCGTATCGAGCCACTGGCGGAAGGCAGTGAGCGGGGCAGGCTGCGCCAGTTCCTCGGCGGCGCGATGACCGAGGCGGAGGCCGATGGCGTAGGATTGGCCAGCAGCGATGCGTTGGCGCACGACCAAGGTGTGCTGCTCGAGCATGGCAAAAGTCTGCGCCCAAGATTCACCGCGGTGGACGTTGGTGCAGTAGGCGAGATGGAGGCCGTGTTTAAGTCGCATCGGGTGAGCTCGAACTCAGGGGCAATCGGGCGCGTCGCTTAGGTTAGCGGCACGGAAAAATTGGGGCACTGGGAAAGGAAACTGACGGGATTCTGGAAGAGCACTTTGTCGACCAATTCTGGGCTGAAGCCGCGTCGGCGCATTTCCAGAGCCGTTTTCGGCACCGCGAGGGGATCACTGACGCCCCAGTCGCAGGCGGAGTTGAGCCAGATGCGTTCGCGGCCGCAGATTTCGAGCATGTCGACGGCGCGAGGTGGGGAAGCTTTGGAATCGGGGTAGAGGGTGATTCCCGCCCAGAAGCCCTGATCGAGCACGTGCTGAATGGTGTGTTCCTCGACGTGGTCGATAATGACGCGTTCTGGTTTCACGCCGGAGTGGGCGAGCAGGACGTCGACGATGAGACGGGTGCCCTTGAGTTTGTCCTCTAAGTGAGGGGTATGAACGAGGATGAGTTGGTCATGTTTGACCGCGAGTTCGATGTGCTGCTCGAGCACCTTCATCTCGTTGCGCGTGTTGCGATTGAGGCCGATTTCGCCGATGCCCAGCACGTTGGGGCGGTCGAGGAACTCGGGGATCATCGCGAGCACGTCGTTGGCGAGCGCGAGATCTTCGGCCTCCTTGGGATTGAGACAAAGCCAGCAGTAGTGCGGCAGGAGGAATTTGGCGGCGCGGGCGGGCTCATACTCCGTAAGTTGTCGATAGTAATCGCGAAATCCGGCGGCGGAGCTGCGGTCGTAGCCAGCCCAGAACGCGGGCTCGCAGACGGCGGCGCACCCGGCGGCGACCATTGCTTGATAGTCGTCGGTGGTGCGGCTGACCATATGGCCATGGGGTTCGATGTAGCGCATGTTGAAACCTATTGAGCGGAGGGAGGGTGCCAGGCACCGAGGGCGGGCTTGCCGGTGGACAAGTCGTCGGGGACGTCGGTGGGATCGCTGAGACTTTCGAGGATACGGCGAGCACGCTCGGGGTAACCATCGAGGAGGACTTGGGCGGCTTTCCGCAGGGCTTCGCAGCGGAAATCGCCGTCGACGCCGTGGCGTTCGACGCGATCAAGAAAGGCCGCGACCTCGATGAGCTTGGCGCGCACGGGGACGAAACTGTCATTGACCAATACCTGGGCGGCGGCGGGGTCGGGGGTGAGGTGGGGCCGAGGGGGGGGCATAGCGGGAGCGGTAAATGTTGGGACTACTTTATGAGGGTCAAATGAAACCCGAAACCCTGGTGGCAGTCAAACGGCTTGGCTAGCAGATCAAACTTTGTAGCGTGGAGGTTTCGTCCCAAGCAGCTCTCCGAAACTATTTCATGTCCGAACAACTCATTTTGGTAAACCCGCGCAACCGCGCGATCGGGCAGGGCGAGAAATACGAGGTGCACGCGAAGGGGCAGTTGCACCGTGCGTTTTCGGTATTTTTGGTCGATGAGACGGGGGCGTTTTTGCTCCAGCAGCGCGCTTTCGCCAAGTATCATTCGGGCGGTTTGTGGGGGAACTCGTGCTGCGGTCACCCGCGACCGGGGGAGCGCACGCGGAGTGCGGCCGAGCGACGAGTGGGGGAGGAGCTGGGAGCCACGACCCGGTTGCAGTTTGGGTTTCGGGCGCACTATTTGGCTAAGTTCGGCAATGGATTGTCTGAAAACGAACTCGTTTACGTGTATTTCGCGCGCGCCCCGGACGGACTAGTGCCCAACCCAGACGAGGTGGCGGCGCTGGCATGGCGGAGTTTCGAGGATTTGAAACAGGACGCGGGACAGCATCCGGAGAACTACGTGTTCTGGCTCAACCACTACCTGACGCAACATGAGCGCGAGATTAGAGCAGGGCTTAAGTCAGTGAGGTAAAATTTCAGCGCAAGAGATGAGTGACCTGTGAGTGGAGAACTCATGCTTGGCGAAAATTAGGTTTAGTGGAGAGTCAGTTTTGCGCGGCGACGACGAGGGGCTCGGCGTCGTGGGCACTTGGCCGCACCGGCGGTATTCGGGCACGTTTGGCAGCGGCGGGCGGGGGCGGATTTGATGCGGCGAGCGGGGCGATAGGCTTCGAGCCAAGCCGGGCCCGGGCCGTTGCCGCGCACGGCGGTATCGTGACGAGGGGTGACGCCGGTGAGTCGCTCGATCACGGCTTCTAGGCGATCCCAGAACTTGATGTGTTCGAGGAGGGGGTTCACCAGATTGGTGACGGGGCAGTAGTAGGTGTTTTTGGGGTCGGTGTGATGAAGCCCGTGCTGGTGCGGCGTCAGCAAGATCTTCCAATCTTGGAGTTTCCCAATGCTAGGGCCGTTTTCTTGGCGCGTGCGGTGGGAGAGTTTGTGCACGTGATTCGCGTTCACACTGATCGTGACGAACACAATGAGTGGCCAAGAGAGCACGCCCAAAAGTGCGCTGACGGTCAGGCCGGCGGCTCCAACGAAGACGAGTAGTTTAGAGCTTTCCCACCAGCTCAACTGGGTGAAGTAGCGGGGGAAGTGATGGTGGACGATGTTGGGCTTGATGACCAAGGGACCGATGATCGGCGTGTCCTTGGTGAAGTAGGCGTCTTCGGCCCAGTGAATCAGGCCGGCGACAAAATCGGCCGCCATGGCAATTAAGACGAATTGGGCGGCGGTGCCGACGATCTTAAGAAGCAGTTGCATGGGATAGAGTGGTTGAGTGCGAACCGCACCGAGCGATTCGACTTTTCCATTATATCCCAAGTGCTGGGAGACCGTGAGTTGATAAATCTGATGCCCCCTATCGACTCACTCAATAGAGGCAGGTGTGGGGTGAGCGGGGAGTCGGGCCAGATGCTCCGTATGATAGGGGGGAGGAGCGGCAGCGAGTGGCGAAGACGGAGAGGCAGCGCGTCCACGCTTTCGGCCTTTGCCTCAAGCGCGGCTACGGGGAACTGACAAGTCGGTCGCCGCGTTGGAGCGGAGGCGAAAACGGGGCGCCGGGGGGGCTTAGTGGTTAGTTTCCACGGAGGCCGCCGAGGCCTTGCATCATGGCGCCCATGTCGAATTTGCGGAAGCCCTCGGGCACGGCGAACAGGGCGGGAGATAGTTTTTGTGGGGTCACTTTGGTGACCTCCCAACGCATGCGTTCTTGGCCGCGGTTGTTGAGTGATACGATGCGCATGGGGAAGAAGTCGCCGGTGATGAATTGGTCCCAGCTTTCCTGGGCCGGGGCGGGTTGCATGGGATTGCCCTTGGGCATGGCGACGAACTGGCCAAGTTGATCGGTCGCCCAGATTCCGACCGGGCCATCTGGTTCGTCGAAGGTGTATTTACGGCAAGGGTAGCCGAGGATCTCGGCGGTTTCGTCGGAGCGGATCATGCGGTCGGCGGAAGGTGCGCGTTCATTGATGGCGGCTTCGACCTGCCCGGCGATGGGCATTTCCATATACATTTTTTGCGCGGCCATGATGACGAGGATTTTACTACCGGCGATATCGATGATGGAGTTCATTTCGCCCATGGGACCGGCGTCGATGCTGACGCGCAATTTGCCGTCCTTGGTGGCATAGCTGATGTCCTGAGTCGCTGAGCGACCTTCTTTGATCGACATATTGATCGTGCCCTCAAAGTCGGCGGCGGAGAGGCCGAGCATACTCGCGAGACCGAGGGAGGCGGAGAGGAAAAGGGAACGGAAGATGAGCATGTTGCGGTAAAACAAAATGATTCAACGCGTCGCCGCAAGTTAAGGCCGACACTGAACCGGTGCCGTTCGCATCTTTACGTAGGCCTGCGGTCTCGAATCGGCGCGATTTGCTAGAGTCTAAACCGCATGCCCGCGAGCACGGCCCAAGGATCGTGTTGGTGGTAGCTGGCGCGGCGAGAGGGGCCATCGACGACGCTGGTTTCGTATTCGCGGAGCAGATTCTGCCAGTCGACGAAGGCGGTGAGTTTTGCGTTAAGTTTGTGCTCGGCCTTCAGGTTCAGCAGGACTCGTTCCGGCGAATAACGGTCTTGGAAGGGGCCGGGTTGGCCGACGCCGAAGAAGGACTCGGAGCGGTAGTCGACGCCGAGTTGCACGTAGGACCGGTCGCCGCGAAATGACACCGATGTGTCGATGCGATCTGTGGCAGCACCGATCAAGGGAAGGGTTTCGCCGGGTCGCTGCGGATAGGCGGCCGAGGAGTCCCGGTAGCTGTAGGCGAAACTCCACGACCAAGGTTCAAGATCCGGCGAGAGGGCGCCGAGGTCGTGTTGCACCATCACTTTGGCACCGTATTGCGTGGCGGGTTCACCGTTGCGGAGTTGGCGGGTCTCGAAGCCAGTAAACTCTCCTGAGGTGAGCTGTTCCCTTTCCCGATAAACCGGGTCCGTGATATCCCGGTAGAAAATACTCCCGGAAACGAGCAGGTCCTTGTTGGGCAGGTAATCGAGGTCGACGTTGAAGTTCTGGTAGAGGGTGGCGCGTAGATCGGGGTTGCCCTCGGATATCTCACTATCCTCCACGTCCAGAATGCGGTAGGGCGCCGTGGAGCTGAACGCCGGGCGTTTGATGGTTTTGGTGGAGGAACCAAACAGGGTCAGGGCGGGGCCCAGTTTATACTGCAAGTGGAGCCCGGGGAAGATCTGATCGTAGCCATTGGAGGCGCGGTTGGGCTGCACTTGAAAGGACGCGCCGTTGACGATCACGGCATTGCCGAGGGCGCTAAGCTGGGTGTCTTCATAGCGCAGGCCGGCGACGATGCGGAGGCGATCGCCTTGCCAGTTTACCATGCTGTAGGCGGCGTTAATGTCTTGTTGGACCTCGTAGCTGCCCGGGTAGGAGCGGCGAGCGCTCTGCAAGGTGTCGAGTTCGAGCACGTCGGGATTGGCTCGGAGGTAGTTGGCGGCGATTCTGGCGTCGGGCACGGCTCCTGGGCTGAAGCCCGCGCCGAGGAAGTCGTCGCGGGTAAACTGGGAGAGGGCATCGCTGAGGCGAATCGTGGCGTGAGATCCGACGGTGTAGGCTCGGAGGCTGCGGGTGATTTCCCGTTGGTCGCTGGAGCGTTTGACGCCGAATTTGAGGTAGTCGCCGGGTTTGAGAAACCCGTCGGCCCAGCGCAGGTCTACCGCTGCGACGGTGGTTGTGAGTTCCTCATATTGGGTGGAGTCGTCATAGTTCGTCAGCGCGTAGAGGCTGGGATCGTCATCGACGGGATAGACGGCGATGGGCACGGGCGATTGGGCATCCGTGTAGCCGAAGCTGACATTGCGGCGGGTGAAGCGCACGTCATCATCGAAGAGTTCTTCCTCCACGAAGCTGTTGTGTTGAGCGCGCCACTCCAGTTCCACGGGACCGAGGGTATTGTTGCCGCCGAGAGCGAGGTTGAGTTTCTCGGCGGTCTCGCGCCACTGGGAGCCCAGCCGGCGGATTTGGCCGTTGGTCGTGCGGCCGGAGTCGGGAGTGAGCTCGGAGAAGTCCTGCTCGTTGCCGTAGCGAAGTTGGACATTGGAACTGATGCTGTCTTGGACTTGGTCTTCGTAGGCGAGTCGCACGTAGACGTCGTGGCCTTCGGCAAAGCGGTAGTCGGCGCTGCCATTGAAGTTATAAGTCACGTAGTTGCGATGGGTGTTCAGCTGAGTGATCCGGTCGATATACGGGTCGCCCGTCGCGGTGGCGGGGGCGTCGCCCCAATCGACATCATAGGAGTCGGAGCCACGCTCGATATCTTCGGCTTCGAAGGTGGCGCGAAAACCGGCGTTTTCGCCGAGGCGTTGAGCCCAGGAAAAGTCGCCGAGCGCACCGAAAGACTGGTAGATATCCTTGTAGCGGGTGAAGACGCGGCCACTGGCCAGTCGTTCGGAGAGTTCGTAGCTGGGCCGGTATTTTACGCGTAAGATGGAGCCGCGGGTATCGGCGTCGAGATCGGGGGTGGCGGATTTGAGGACTTCGGCCTTGGCGACGGCTTGGGCGGGGATGGAGGAGAGCGAGACACCGCTGTTTTCCTGATCGAGACTGACATTAGCGAACGCGAGGTCCGGGCGGCGGTCGAGGGCTTCGTCCAAACTGGCGTCGTCGACTAACTCAACCTTGTTGCCCTCCTGCACGATGGTATCCGACTTAGCGGAAGGGGCGGGTTCCTCCGCGGAAAGCAGGGTGGCGACCCCGAGGGTGAGGATGCCTAATGTCGGCCGAATATTGAAAGATGAGAAGTTAATGGGATGGCGACCTTGGCTGTTTTTCGGGAGAGCGCGAATGCTTTTAGGGCCTCGCGGAATTATACTGTTTTTTTGCTTCCGTCAGGGCGGCGTAGAGTTCGGCTACGCGCACGGGTTTGGTGATAAATTGGTCCATCCCGGCGTCGATACATCCCCGGCGATCATCGGAGGTGGCGCCGGCGGTGAGGGCGATGATTTGCGGTTGGCGGTCGGCTGGAAGCTCGCGGCGGATTATTCGGGTGGCTTCCTGTCCGTCCATTTCGGGCATCAGCACATCCATGATGATGACCGCATAATTTTGGCGTTTCATGGCCTCGACTGCCTCCACGCCGTTGGCGACGATATCGGGTTTACAGCCGAATTTTTCGAGGAGTCGTTTCGCGACCTTTTGATTCACTAAATTATCTTCGGCGAGCAGGAGAGGTAAGCCGTAAGGCATCGGGGTGCGGGTGCCGCCTGCTGCGGTTTCCGGGATAGGGATTTTTTCCAGTCCCATGAGCGCGGCGGAGGTGCGAGCGAGTTGCCAGCGACGCACGGGTTTCGATAGATGGGCGTTGTGGGGGCGCTGACGAAACGCTGCTAAAAATCTGCATTGATGGGAACCGAGGAGACGAGCACGACCGGCATCGCCACGAACGGGGAATTCTTACGCAGATTAAGTTCCCATGCGGTGCCGGTCATACCCGGCATCTGGTAGTCCACCCAAACGAGATCGAAATCAGAATTCGGGCCTAAAACTGAATCCGTTTCGAGCGGAGAATGGCAGGAGTGCCACGTCATTTGCCACTGTTGGGCCAAGTGCTCAAACAGCTTTAGATTGGTGGCATTATCATCGATAATGAGCACACGTTTGCCCTTCAGCTTGGAGATATAAGATGAGACGGGGGCTTGGTTTTCGTTCGCGGGCAGGCTGATCTCGAGCGTGAAGGTGCTGCCGGTTCCGCTCTTTGATGAAACGCGCAAGACTCCGCCCATGAGTTCGGCAAGTCGGTGGGAAATGGCTAGGCCTAATCCCGTCCCGCCATGCCGACGCGCGGTTGAATTATCGACCTGGGAGAAGGGCT
>Ga0222651_1000373_pt1 | contig 29844 bp, 31 predicted proteins | sample AntAcemetagen369_FD_179855 | JGI IMG/M metagenome (GOLD analysis project Ga0222651, IMG submission 179855) | Saline water microbial communities from Ace Lake, Antarctica - #369 | ecosystem: Environmental > Aquatic > Non-marine Saline and Alkaline > Saline | place: Antarctica: Ace Lake...
TCACTACAACCTGGTCGCCTTTCCAGTGTAGTTCTCCCCCTTCCTTAACTGTTAGAAAACCCAGGGTATGATCACTTATTTTTTCATGACCCTCAGGAGCCTCCCATTTATCGGCATCATCAGGTGCGCTCATCGTTCAACCCTTAATGTGGTTGCTTGGTCACAAAAAATCTATTGTGAAAATTCAGGAAAGTTTCCGGTCAATAGAATCAATTTTTTCTAAAACTTTATCAAAACTGTTCAGACAAACCGAACCATCTCTGAATCAGCTAATTCGAGAACGTTGCGATGTACTTTCACAGGACATTGTGAAGTTGACACGTGAGATTAGCGCCATTGATAGGCAGTACACTGAGAAACTCAGTATTCTTGACCAGCAAGGAAATCTAAAAAGCTTGAAGCAAACCTACGCTGCGTTTCAAGCCAAGGCAGATGAAGCAAGCCAATTGAGGGCTTTCATTGGTCGGTATGAGGAACTTGAGACACAAAAACAGGAAGCAAAGACTAAAAAGGAAGCCGATCTACTTCAGTTGCAGTCTGATATCCAAGAGGCCAAAGGGACTCTTAAATCCTTTGAGAAGACCATTCTTGATTTGCATGACTTCATTCAAGGGAATAGGAAGGCGTCCTTTGAAATAAAGCAAACTAGCAAAAAACAAGTAATTGAAATTGTAATGAGAATAGACGACGACGGCAGTCATAGTGTCGAACGCGAAAAGGTTTTCATTTATGATCTTGCATTACTTTTAAACGATCATATAGCAATTCGACATCCAGGCATTCTGGTGCACGATAATATTTTTGATGTTGATCAAGATACTTTGATCAAAAGCATTGAATACAGAGATGGTTCGGTTTGTCTGAACAGTTTTGAGCCGTTTCTTAAGTGGGTTTCCCGCTCGGTTACGCCGCGACCGGGACTGGTTGCGGCTTGTTGTGATATGCCTGATCGGGCGTCTGCCCGTCCAGCGATGAATGCGGTCTCCGTGTGTTGTAGAAGTTCAGGTATCGGGCGAGCCCGCTTCGGGCGACCGACACGCTGCCGTAGGCGTGCAGATAAACCTCCTCATATTTGACACTGCGCCAAAGCCGCTCGACGAACACGTTGTCGCGCCAGGCCCCTTTCCCATCCATGTTGATCTTGATGTCGGCGCCTTTCAGCGCCTTGATGAAGTCTATGGACGTAAATTGGCTGCCCTGATCTGAGTTCATGATTTCCGGCTTGCCGAACCGGCGGATCGCCTCGCTCAAAGCTTCCAGGCACGGGGCCGTTTCCAGCGTGACAGACAGTCGCCAGGCCAGAACCTTACGGCTGAACCAATCAAGGACGGCGACCAGATAGAGGAACCCGCGCGCCATCGGGATGTAGGTGATGTCCATTGCCCAGACCTGATTGGGGCGTGTGATCGCCAGCTTGCGCAGCAGGTAGGGGTAAATCTTGTGGCCGGGTGCGGGTTTGCTGGTGTTCGGCCTGCGATAGAGCGCCTCGATGCCCATGGTCTTCATGCAGGTCGCCACGTGCAGGCGACCGGCGGCGAAGCCTTCCTGACGCAATAGCCCCTTCATCATCCGGCTTCCCGCAAACGGATATTCCATGTGCAGCTCGTCGATCCTGCGCATCAGTTTCAGGTTTGCTTCGCTGGTCGGACGCGGCGTGTAATACAGGCTGCCCCGGCTCATCCTCAGCAGCTCGGCCTGCCGTGTCAGGCTCAACTTGTGGCCGGGGTCCGTCATTTCCTTGCGCTCGGCAACAGACCGGCCTTGTCGAGCGCGCCTTCCAAAAAATCATTCTCCAGCGCCAGCTGACCAATCTTCGCATGCAACGATTTGACGTCGATCTCGGGGGCTTTCGATGCCTTCGGTCCATCATCGAAAACATCGGACACGCCGTCGAGCAACTGGTCCTTCCATTGCTTGATCTGGTTGGGATGCAGATCGAACTGCGTCGCCAGCTCGCTCATCGTCCTGTCGCCCTTCAACGCCGCCAATGCGACTTTCGCCTTGAAAGCAGGGCTGTGGTTCCGTCTGGGTCGTCTTGTCATCTTCGCTCCTTCGTCCCGGCAACGCTGCCGGATTGGGAGCAGAAAATCCACCTAACTCAGCTGTTCAGATTTGGCGGGCCACCTCTTACCTTGTTGAGAAAGCTGATTTTAAAGATCAGAAGCAGTACATTTTGACACTTAATTCGGACCGTTTTGATGACAGTATGAAGACGGCATTGGAACCGTTAGTTCGTGCAGAGTTTACAAAGAAAAACAGATTTTTGAATGCAAAGTATCAAGAGCTACATTGATGCAATTATCCAAAACAGACTTCATCCAGTATCTGAATTGTCCGAAGTCGCTTTGGTGGCTGAGACATGAGCCTGATTCATATCCGCACGGCGAGTTTTCGGTCTTTATGCAAAAGCTCACCCGTGAGGGTTATGAGGTAGAGCGATTGCGAAACTGATACGCTGGCGATGGTTGAGATTTACAGGTTTGTCGCTAAGTTGGCGGCAAATTAGGGCGTCCGGCATCGATCCCTTACGCTATTTTCGAAGCTTATATGCTATCCGGCAAAGAGAGACTTCTTAGCCTTTCTGTCATTGCTGCTTTGACTGAAACGTGAATCTCCTCGGGGAAGCTCGGCGCAAGGACAGTTTCTATTTGATCAATCGCTTTGTCTGCGGTTGCTGCGATTTCATCAATAGCGTCACGGACAAGTTGTTTGGATAGCCCGGCGTCATTGCCGGTCTGAACGAAATGCCGGGCATGAATCTGGTCAATGCGGTAATGGCGGTTTGTACCGACCGACATCGCTAGTTTCATCTGTTTGCGCTCGATTTGGTGGCTATCCAGACTCGGCTGGGCTGTGAGGACATCATATATGGGCGTGAGTGAGAAGCTGCCGCCGGGCCTCAAAAACACACTGAAGTTCTTGGCATGTCCATCTGTAGCGCCAATCAACCAGAATAGGATTTGAGCTTTCAGGAAAAGCTTTTGATCTTCTCCCGGCGTATCACTTCCTTTCAGCAGATTCAGAATATCAACCATGCCGGAGCCATGGTCACTTTGATACTTCCGGGACGGAGGAATAGAGAGTGCCTGACAGCAATCTTCTTGTGGCAAACGTAATAAGCGGTTGTCCCGCGTCCAGCGTCGGTCAAATCGCTCAATGACGAGAGCTTTTGTTTCGCCAAATGTTTGGATTTCGGCGTTGTTGACCGGCAGGCCAAAGGCGTCAAAAAGTTTCAGGCAGTAAAATTCATTTTCAACACTGTTGGAAAGGTCAATGCCGCCTGGTAATTGCCCAATCTGTGTTTTAAACAAATGCGTTGTGGGAGTTGTGCCATGCGGCTTTAGCCATTGATCTTGATAGCGCAAGAAGGCTGTCTTTTCCTGTGCACCCGCAATTGAAATGCGAAAATCATCGTCCCGGTCCAGACCAAGTGGAGCCCGCGCGAGGTTTTGAAGAATTTTTTCAATCTCAGCGTCGTTAACCGGCTCTCCTTCGATCTTGGTACTATCATTATCAATGGCGCTATTGCCTGCGATGAATTGGAGAGCGCCCACACAATCCCGGCCAATTGCTTCGAGCAAGCTATAAGCATCGGTGCCTTTTGCGCTGACCTTTTCAGCAACGCGGCGACGTAAATCTTCGGAGTCCGGTAATAGGTTTTCGAATACGGCTGAAACTGGCTCCCCCCGATAAGCATCTTCACGTAAAGGGAGAGATAGAGAGACCGGAAATGATTGTTCCCAATTTAGCCAGCTTTCATCGTAACGAAATTCAATTGCGCCGCTTGGCTCCTTCAGAAGATGCCCGACAAGCCTGTTGTTTAGATAGACGCGTAAAGGCGCATGTGTGGGGCGGCGCGACATTAGAATATGTCCTCGATATCTGACGCCTGCCCTTTCGAGCGCGGTGCAATTCTGAATTCAAGGTCAAGAGCAGCTAGGACAGCCAGGATTGTCTCCAGCTTTGCAGCCGGATTTCCTGTTTCGATGAGGGATATGGTTTCTTGTCGCATTCCCGCTTTATTGCCAAGATCGGTCTGGCTCCAGCCCCGCTTCTTACGGGTCCGGCGAACAAGATTGCCAATATGCTTTGGTGTGCGTGCTAAATAATCCATACTCTTATTATGTGCTAAAGCCGATAAAATGTCAATATCGGAATTAACGCATAAAGTAATTTTATGTGTTAAGTCACATATTGTGTGTTTATATGAATTGGCGCATAAATAGGCCGGAAAAGCCAGCCCATTTGCTTTAGGAAGGGGGCGCTATGCTCAGTCTGACTGAGCCTTTAACACCTTTAATAAAGTATGAGGCTCCTGCTCTATGAGCCGCCGCACTGACCCGGCTGGTGTACCTTGATTCCAGCAACATTTGCCCGCTGGACCATATCAGTGGTCACATCGCCGCCGGGGAAGGCGAGTACAAGTTCAGGCCTTATCTGCTCAATCATATGCTCGTTCAGAACAAAGACGGCTTGTTCCCCGAATTGCTGCCAGTCAGCCTTAAATACGCGCAAAGGGACGCCGCACTGTTTCGCCCACTGGCTTGCCAGATAGTCAGCACCCCGAGCGCCTCCATTGATCAAAAGAGAAAACGGTTGATCGTTATGAAGCCTGTCGAGTTCGCGGAAAATAGTGGCTTGATCCTGATAAGAACTCACACCACACACCAGCACTCTCATGGGCAAGCACCCTCATATTCCAAATCGTCAAATCCACTATGATTGAACGTAAAGCCCATGCTTTTCAAAAAGTAGATAAAGTTGGCTGCGTGCCCCCGCAACCAAATCGCAAAGGCCCGCCTCCCGGCGGGCTTTTGCGATTCTGCTGTGGTGGACGGCTCTGAACCAGAAACCTTCCTGACAGATTATTGCGGCAGTATTTTCCGAGGGGAACCGACTTATCCGTCTATGGCCAAGCCAAACTCAATAACGTCGCGATTCAACTTAATGCCAGGCCGCGGAAAACGCTTGGATTCAAAACACCAACTAATAGTCTCGCCGAAATCGTTGCTTCGACCGGTTTAACGCACCGCGCCTTACGCCTTCTGCGTCCGGACGAACTGGTGACGTAGGTGATCGCCGGAAGTGGTGGGCGGATAACGCGGCGGATTGCCGGGCCAGGTGCAGCTCGGGATACACTCGACTGCCGCGTCATAATTGGGGTTGTGGAAGAAGACGATGGACTGGCGCCGGCTGCCGGCCGCCCGGTCGGGCGGCGGGTTCACCACCCGGTGCAGCGTCGAGACCCATTGGTCATTCGTCCAGCGCGCCATCAGTTCGCCAAGATTGACGATGAAGGTGCCCTCGATAATGGGCACATCGACCCATTCCGATGCCTTGTTGAAAACCTGTAATCCGCCGGGATTCGCCTCCGCCTTCAGGATCGTCAGACTGCCATAGTCGGAATGGGCGCCGACCCGCAATTGCCCCGGACTGGGCGGCACGGACGGAGCAGGATAGTTGCGGACACGCAGGCGGCTGATATGGCGATGCAATTTGGTATCGAAGAAATCCGCCGGCAGATGGAGCGCGCCGGCAAAAATCCGCATGATCGTCGCGGCGAGCCCGCCCATGGCGCGATAGTATTCGCCATAGGCCGCATGCAGCTCCGCCGGCGCTTCCGGCCAGAGGTTGGGATGGAAATGCCGGCCTGCGGCGTCGGCGGTGTAGTAATTATCGCCATCAGGGACATCCACCGGACCGATCATGAAGGATTCGTTTAGATCACCGGCCGTCGTCTCCCCCCGGCTCGCGGCGACGGCTTCCCCCTCAAGCGGAATATAGCCGCGTGTGACGTCTTTGGCGGGCCGCGCAACCCGCATTTTATCGTCCAGGGGCATGTCGAAGAAGCGGCGGGATACTCCATCGACCCGATCAATGAGCGCCGGATCGATTCCGTGTCCGGCGATGATCAGGAAGCCGATATCGCGACAGGCCTCCGCCACCCGTTCGGCGACCGCCGTTTTTTCGCTATCGCCGCCCCGGCGGAAAGGTTCGATGTCGATGACGGGAACGTTCAGAAGTGCCATCGCGGCCCCCTATGGCTTGTGAAGTTCGGCGGCAGGACGGGTAAAGGTCCGCCGACCGTTCTTGTATCCGAACAGCGGCGTGGCAATTTCCCGCACCGCGCTTTCCACCGAACAGCAGTCAAGCACGACGAAATCAGCCGGATTGCCCGGCCGGATACCATAGTCGCCGAGTCGCATCAGCCGAGCCGGCCCACCGGTGATGTAGTCGAAGCAGTCCCGGTGACCTGCCGTCGTGCCGATCCGCGCGATATTGGCAAACAGGTTCGCCATGCGGATCATTGAACAATCGCCGAAGGGTGTAAACGGATTCAGTACATTGTTGGTCGACAGGGCGCAGGTGACCCCGTGACCGCGCGCCACGTGCAGCGGCGCGACGCCCCGTGGTACGTTGGTATGCCCTTCGCCCCCCATGAGAAACAGATCCGTCGCCGGAAGCACCGTGAGAGCAACGCCCGCATCCGCCATTCGCGTCACCATCATCGCGAGCCGATCCGGCGAAAGGGCCGACAGCTTGCTGACATGGCCGACGGCGACGCGTCCGCCCCAGCCGAAACGCCCCGCATTATCGCAGACCCGGCCCAGCGTCATTCCCCGGGGATCGAGGTCGAAATCCAGATGGAAGTCGATATCGGTATCGTATTCGCGCGCCAGTTCGAACACCCTGTCGATCTGCGCCATCGGATCGGAATCGGTATAGGGACAGCCGCCAAGAATCGTGGCGCCGGCCCCCAGGGCATGCAGCATCAGTGCCTCGGTGCCCGGATTGTTCAGCATACCGTCCTGTGGAAACACGCAGACTTCCAGATCAATGGCCCAGGCATATTCGCGCCGCAGCGGCAGGATCGCCTCGATGCCTTTCAGCCCGATCACGGGATCGACTTCGAGATGCGTCCGCATTCTTGTCGTGCCCTGAAGGATGGCTTTTTCCAGGACCCTCACGGCCCGTTGCCGGATATCGGCCACGGTAAATTCCTGTTTGGCGGCGGCAACCTCGCGGATCGCCTCGGCCAGGGTGCCCTCCTCCGACCGACAACGGTCCAGGATACAGGCCTTGTCCAGATGGATATGGGATTCGATAAAACCGGGCACGACAAGACGCCCGCCCAAGTCCACAATTTCGGCATCACCGTCAAGTTCTGGTGCGACGTCGACGATCCGCCCGGCCGTAACCCCAACATCCATCGGCACGCCGGCATCGCCGTCGGAGAGCCTCGCATTCTTCACGATGAGGTCCATTGTCACGGCTCCGCCTGCCCCAGATAGGCCCGTTGGACCGCTGAATCTGTGCTGAGCGCCTGCGCGCTGCCAACATGGACGATGTTGCCGTTACCCAGAACGTAGCCCCGGTCCGCGATGGCCAGCGTCAGGTTGGCCATCTGATCGACGATGAGGATTGTCGCACCGTCATCGCGCAGATCCGCCAGCAATTCGTATAGTTCGGCGATCATGGATGGCGCAAGCCCAAGCGACGGCTCGTCGAGCAGCACGATTTTGGGATGGGATACAAGGCCGCGCGCGATAGCCAGCATCTGCTGTTCGCCGCCGGACAGAACCCCGGCCCGACTGTCCATCCGGTCGCGCAACCGGGGAAACCGGTCCAGCAGCCTGTCCAGTTCATCCGCTGGAATTTCACGGCCCAGCCGGAAGGCACCCAGCAGGATATTGTCGCGGGCGGTCAGTTCGGGAAACACCTGACGCCCCTCCGGCACCAACGACAGGCCGGCAGCGACGATGTCATGGGCGGCGCGATGGCCGACCTCTTCATTGTCCAGCAGCACGGACCCCTCAACCGGTCGATGCAGCCCGCTGATCGCGCGCAGCAGGGTCGATTTTCCCGCGCCATTCGCACCAAGAACAGCAACCATCTCCCCCGGATTCACCGTCACGTCAACGTTCTGCAGCGCGGGGGCAGCGCCATATCCCGCGGTCAGGCGGACCGTTGTCAGAACCGCGACCTGCTCTCCCTGCCACGGGGTAGCGCGCGGGCGCCCCTCAAACTCCGTGCCGCCAAGATAGGCACGGTGGACATCCGGGTCGTCCCGTATCGCGGCTGGCAGCCCCGCCGTTAACAGCCGGCCGGCATCCAGGACGACAATATGATCCGAAATATCCATGACAAGGGACATGTCGTGTTCGACCAGTAACAGGGTGATGCCGGCATCGGCGATCTGCCGCAATAGCGTTGCGAGATCGACCTTGTCCTCACGGGACAGTCCCGCCGCCGGTTCGTCCAGCAGCAGCAGGCTGGGCCGGGTCGCAAGTGCCCGGGCGATTTCCACTAGCCGCTTGTCGACATGGGGCAGATCGCCTGCCCGCCGGTCCAGCGGCCCCGCATAGCCGACGAAGGCCAGCAGATCCTCGACCTGCTGGCGGGCTTCCTCCGCCGCAACCGGCGACAGCAACCAGCCAAGCCGGCCGCCCCGCAGCGCAATGAGGATGTTGTCGCGCACGCTCATATCGCCGAACAGATGCGTCGTCTGATAGGTGCGGGAAATGCCGGCACGGGCGATGCGATAGGCCGGCTGTCCGGCAATTTCAGCACCCAGCCGGATCGACCCGCTATCCGGCCTGTAGAAACCGCCGACCAGGTTCAGCACCGTGGTCTTCCCGGCGCCGTTCGGGCCGATAATGCTGGTAATGCGGCCCGGTGCAGCGGTGAAGGTAACGTCTTCCGCCGCCTGCACCCCGCCGAATGCCTTGCCAAGACCGTTGACCTCAAGGGGCCTGTTCGAAACCTCGGAGAGGCCGAGAATTTCGGCCATCGACCGGCCCGACGCTTTCGCCGTTCGGGGATCTTCCCGCGATACCAGCCGGGCAATGGTCCCGACCACACCGCGCGGCGCAAGCAGCAGGACACCAAGCAGTAACCCGCCGAACATGAGCAGCCGGTATTCCGCCAGGCCAGATAGCATTTCCGGCAGGAAAACGACGATAGCCGCGCCGACAACCGGTCCGAACAATGTGCCGGAACCGCCGATCACCACGGCAAAGATGAACAGGATGGACTGGAAGAAGGGAAACGAGCCCGGGCTGATAAAGCTGTTCAGCGATGCAAATAGTGCACCGGCAATCCCCGTCAGCATGGCTGAAAGCACGAAGGAAACCGTTTTGATCACGAGCGGATTGAGGCCGCTGGATTGGGACGCGATCTCGCTGTCACGCACCGCGCGCATCGCCAGTCCCCAGCCGCTGTTGACCAGCAGGCAGAAGAACAGCAGCGCGACGGACGCCAGAGCGACCGACAGTGTAGCCGTATCGACAGCGTCGAGCGTGTAGCCGAAGAATTCCGGCGGCGCGAAACCCATGAGCCCGTTGGCGCCCCCCGTCAGACCGCGCCATTCAATGGTGCCGTGCTCGATGATGAATGCGAAGGCGATCGTCATCATGGCGAGGTAAGGACCGCTGACCCGCAGGGCCGGCAGGGCCAGAAGCCCCCCGGCAATCGCGGAAATGAAGCCCGCCGCGAGAAGACCGAGCCAGAACCCGTGCCCGTCCAGCATGACAATCCCGGCCGCATAGGCACCGATGGCGAAGAAGCCGACATGGCCGAAGGAAATCTGCCCCGACATGCCAAGCAGGATATTCAGCCCGACGCCGACAATGACATTGAGGGCCGCGGTCGCGAGGATGAAGGACATATAGCCGTCGACGACCCTCGATGCGGCCAGCATAACGACCGAAAAGATCGCAATGGAGACAAGCCCGGTCTTCGGGTTTGCAACCCGTCGGCCAAGCGAGGCGGCGGCGCGGCTGTCCCGCACCGCCTGCCCGAGGGCGACGAGCGCGGGCGCGCTAGACTTTGCTGACGGAGGCACGGCCGAATAATCCGTTGGGCATGATGAAAAGGACGAGGATGATGGCGCTGAACGCCACAATCTGCGTATAGGTCGATCCGAAGTAGACTGTGGTCAGGGCTTCAATCAGCCCATAAAGCAGGCCGGCGATAACGCAGCCCCAGGCGCTCGATATCCCGCCGAGGATCGCGGCGGCAAAGGCCTTGATACCGAATACCGTGCCCATTCCCGCAGAAACATTGAACAACGGTGCGATCAGCATCCCGGCGATTCCTGCAAAGATCGTCGAGACAGCAAAGGCGACGGCAATGACCTTTCGGGTATCGATGCCCATCAGCCGCGCCGCCTCGCTGTTCTGTACGACCGCCTGCATGGCCTTGCCGTAGCGGGTGCGCCACATAACGAAACTGAGCAGGGCGGCGATCAGCAGGCCGATAACGGGAATGGCGAGCTGCAACGGGTAAGCGCCGACACCAAAGATGGAAACGGACTCTGTGGCGAAAACCGAGGGAAAACTGCGTGGTTCCTTGCCGAACGTGAACAGAACGGCGTTGTCCAGCACGACGCCGCCAGCAATCGTCGCCATGAGCCAGCCATTGGAGCCGCGATCCGCGAAGGGGCGGACCAGAACCCTTTCCACGACAAGCCCGAAAACGCCACATAGAGCCAGCGCCGCGATCACGGCAAGTGGCACGGGCCAGCCCAGGGTCACGGCGAATGTGTAACCCAGAACCGCCCCCAGCATCATGGAACTGCCCTGGGAAAAGTTCACGGTGCCCGAGACGGCATAGGTGACATGGAAACCGAGGGCGAGCAGCCCGTACATGGCGCCCATCCCGAGGCCTGAAATAATTGCCGAGACAATCAGCATTCGTATGGCTTCCCGTTACTCGGCCCGTCCTGAGAGCGGCGACGTCTCGTGAACGCCGCCGCAGGATTGAGGGAGTTGACCATCGACCTAGTCGATGGGGATGATTTCGCCGTCCACGAATTTGGTGAAGAGGTAGTCGGAGGGACCAAGCGCATCGTGGTTTTCAGGCGTGAAGGGCTTTTCGTAGGTCTTGATCAGCCCGTCATACGACGTGATGTCATAGAAACCCTGACGGATTGCCGGGCCATCCGTGGACCCCGCATTCTTGACCGCCAGAGCGACCAGATACATCGCGTCATAGGCATTCGCGATTCCGACAGCCGGCGTGACATCGGCCGGCCCCTTGATCTCCGGAAAGCGCTTCATCAGCTTGTCCATCATCGCCGTTGCCTTCGGCGACCCGTTGCCGGAGAAGGTGAAGGTCTGGATCATCTCCACCCGTTCCCCGGCCGGACCGGCGAGTTCGGAGAAGCGGCCGCCGGCCGGGCCCCAGTGTGAGACCACCGGCACATTCCATTTCATGCGTTCCAGCGATTTCATGACCTGTGCCGAAGGACCGACATTGGCGACCATGAAGATTGTATCGGCGCCGGCCTGCTGCAGCCGCGTCAGTTGCGGTACGACATCGACGTCATTGGCCTCGACCTTTTCCACACCTGCGAGCGGCAGACCCTTCGCCGTCATCGCCGCCTTCAGGCCCTTTTCGTTGGATTCGCCCCAGGGATTGTTGATCAGCATCATCCCCGGTTTTTTCGAGCCATGTACGGTCATGGCCCGTTCGACAAGTGCGACGTCCACAAGTTCATCCATTGCCGAAACGCGGAAGACATAGTTTTCTTCGGCGCCGTTCTTGGTAATCGGCGTCCCTGCAGCCCATGGCCCCATGAACGGAACCTTCATCTGATTCACGAACGGCACGATGGCAAGCGACACCGGCGTCTGAAGACCCCCGAAGAGCACAGCAACCTTTTCCCGCTGGATCAGTTCGCGGGCCGCGATAAGGCCCTTGCCCGGATTGACTTCATCGTCACGCCGCAGCAGTTCGATCTGTTTTCCCAGAACGCCGCCTGCGGCATTGATTTCCTCGATTGCGAGCGTCAGCCCGCGGGTAATGGCTTCGCCCGACTTCGCCGACGGGCCGGACAGGCTGCCAATGAAACCAATCTTGAGGGTGTCCGCGGCCTGCGCCAGCGGCACACCGGCGACCGACACCGCAAGAGCCATACCTGCGGCAAGCAGGCGACGACGGGAAATGGACTGGCTGAATAATGGAACTGTCATATGGTCCCTCCATGGGGCAATTGTTCGAAAACGTGTTAGCGCCGAGTTGTCTGAGCCCCTTAAACAGCAATATGCGTGCCAGCCCTCAAAGCGCGAAAAACGGCCCCCCGGAGCGGCCTGTTCGGCCGGTTTGGTACATTTTTGATCAAGTGCTTAAATTGTGCGCATAAAAAAACGGCAAAAAGTATACTTTATTGAATTTCTATTGCGTACTATATTTATCGTCATCCGATGCAGATTTCAGCCACCAGCGCCCCACCGCACCGCACAGAGAGGAAACCGAAATGCCCCAGTCCCCGTCACAGGCCAAGGCACCCCGCGATGACACAGCCGATGCCGTTGCCATCGTCGAACAGTATCTGACCGCATCCATGGTTCCCGACCCGGACACCGCTGCCACCTTCATGGCGCCGGGCGTCAAGATCACCTTTACGGGCGGACGTCAGTTCGCGCATCCGAAGGAAACCTCGGCTTTCAATGCAGGTCGCTACCGCTGGGTCAAAAAGAAGATGGACCGGTTCGACGTTGCCCCGGGCGACGGGGAGACCGTCGTCTACAGCGTCGGTACGCTTTATGGGGAATGGCCGGATGGCACGGCGTTCGAGGGGAACCGGTATGTTGACAGGTTCGCCGTACGCGACGGCCGCATCGTCCAGATGGATGTCTGGAATGACAGTGCCGAACGCATCCTGACAATGCGCGGTATCGACGCCTGACCCTGGCGGTCAGTTCCCGTCCGGCACCAGCAGCGCATCGGCATAGGGCGCCAGGATATCAGCGATATCCCGGCCCTTTCGCCGCTGCGGTGCCAGCGACGCCCGCTCGACGACTGCGCGCAGATGTTCTGTCATCGCCTCCGCCGCGGCGTCTTCGCTGCCACCGCTCAGCAGATCAACGATATGGCGGTGTTCGTCCACGGCGCATTCAGCGGAATGTGGACGGCTGTAGAGCGACAGGATGAGTGAACAGCGTGTCGCGAATTCACGCGTGGCGCGGATCAACACCTCGCTTTCGGTCATCTCAGCCAGAACGATATGAAATTCGCCAGCCAGGCGCAGCGACCGCATTTCGTCGGTATCGCGGGCCGCCTCTTCGGCGCGCACATGGTCGCGCAGCCGTTCCAGTTGAGCCTGGGTCAGGCCGCCTGACAGGCGCGACATGACAAGGCGCTCCAGCGCGATACGGATTTCAAAGGTATCGCGTGCGTCTTCCCAGCTGGGATGCGCCACGGTGGCGCTGCGGTTGCGCTGCAAGACGACAAGCCCATCCATCGCCAGTTGGTTCAGCGCATACCGGACAACGGTGCGGCTGGCACCAAACTGCTCTCCGATGGAATCTTCCGGCAGCTTGCGGCCCGATTCCAGCGCCTGTTCGAGAATCGCGTTCCGCAGTGCCCGGTAAATAGCGTCAACCCGGTCCGGTTTTGCAGCTTTCGTCATCGCCGGGGTAACCGGCCCTGATGCGACCAAAATTTCATACTGGTTCCACTACGCATCGCATACTTCTGAATGAACCAGCGATCCATACCCTATTTCGGTTCCCGGTGCAAAGTTACCGGGGCGAGAAACCCGAAAAACTGCCTGAATAAACCTTGCTACGGGGCGCGGCATAGCCACGACGCGACGATGTCTTCAATCCCAGCACCGCCAGCGCTTCAATTGTCTTTACGGCCGCCGTCACGCCTTCCACCACAGGGACACCGTATTTCACGGAAAGTGCCTGACTGAGGTCGACCATGCCCGCTCAACCCAGCACGATGGCCTCTGCGCCATCTTCTTCAAGCGCGCATTCAATTTCCCGCTCGATAGCCTCAATGGCGCCGCTGTCCGATTCTTCCAGATCCTGCACGGCGACTTCGGCCGCCCGAATCTTGCGACAGCGCCACTCGAAACGTCAGAAAAGCACAAGCTTTTCCAGTGCCGGTGCGGATCGTTCGAGCGTGGTCACGACCGAGAAACTATTCGCCAGGATGGCGGTGGCCTGCATCGCTGCCTGGCAGATGCCGATTGCTGATTGGCGATACGGTTTCCTGAATCGGTTCCCATCGCGCCACGCTGGGTCAATATCCGTCCCTGCGATTTACTCCCACAAGGACAGCACCCGGGCATATCTATGCGGGGCGACTGTCCGCCACGCTACTGGCGCTGAAAGCGTCACCGGGCTCTCGGCTATAGGCGGCAGGTTTCCAGCTAAGTTCCGGTGGTTTGGGTACGGCCGCAATCAGGGTCTTCGTATAGTCATGACGCGGGTGCTCAATCACTTGTTCCACCGGGCCCTGTTCCACGACCTTGCCCTTCTGCATCACGATGACTCGGTCGCAGAGTAACCGGACGACATGCAGGTCATGGCTGACAAAAAGGTAGCTGATCCCAAGTGTCGCCCGCAATTCGACCAGCAGGTTCAGTACCACCGCCTGGATCGAGACGTCCAGCGCCGCCGTCGGTTCATCGAGGATCAGGACGTTCGGCCGCGAGGCGAGCGCGCGGGCGATGCCGACCCGCGCTTTCTGTCCGCCGGACAACTGATGCGGGAACCGGTCCAGCAGGGTGGCGGGCAGACCGACCTGCGCGGCCAGTTCGCCGACCCGTTCTGCGGGGCTCTCCTGTGTCAGGCGGCGGACCGGGTCGGCAATTGCCTGCCGCGCGGTGTAGCGCGGGTTCAGGCTGTCCGTCGCATCCTGGAAGACCATCTGCAGGGTACCCCGGCGCGGATCTGTCGCGAATTTCGCCGCGGAAACATTGGTCAGCGGCTCTTCGCCGAGGAAAATTTCGCCCGATGTGGCGTCAAGAAGGCGCATCACCATCGAGGAGGTCGTCGATTTTCCACAGCCGGATTCGCCAACCAGCCCCAGCGTCTCGCCCTCGTGAATGTCAAAGGAAATATCGTCGACCGCCTTGAGGGCGTCGTCGCCGGACCCGAAGGTCTTACAGAGATGGCGGACGCGCAGCAGCGGGGCGCCGACTTCCGGCCGAGGTATGATTTTCGCCGGCGGATCGACAAGGTCATAAACCATGGCACCCGGGCGCGGTGTCGCACTGATCAGACGCCTTGTATAGGCGTGAGTCGGGTTGGTGAACAGCGCTTCCGGTGTACCGGCCTCGATCACCTCGCCATCTTTCATGACGACGATCCGGTCGCAATACTGTGCGGCAAGACCGAGGTCATGCGTAATGAGGATCGAACTCATGCCGCGTTCGCGGGTCAGCTCGTTGAGCAGGTCCATGATGACCTTCTGCGTGGTCACATCCAGCCCGGTCGTCGGCTCGTCTGCGATCAGTAGCCGGGGATCGCAGGCAAGCGCGATGGCGATCACGATCCGCTGGCACAGCCCTCCGGACAGTTCGAACGGATAGGCATGGTAGCGCTGTTCCGGATCGGCGATTCGGACGGCGCGTAGCGCCTCGATCGCCAGTTCCTTCGCGTTACCGCGAGTGGCCCGGGAATGGCGCCGCAGCACATCCTCGATCTGCTTGCCGACCTTGCGGATAGGGTTCAGCGCGGCGCGCGGATTCTGGAAGACCATGGATATTTCGCGCCCGCGAATGTCGCGGATTTCACGGGGCGTGGTGGCACGCAGGTCGATACTGTCAAAGACCACACTCCCTTCGGTGATCGCGCCGCCACGATCGAGAATACGCAGCACTGCATAGGAGGTAACCGACTTACCGGAGCCGCTTTCGCCGACGATACCCAGCCGTTCGCCGCGTTGCAGGGCAAAGCTCGCCCCCTTCACCGCTTCGACGGTGCCGCGCCTTGTGTTGAAGGCGACGTGCAGGTTTTCGACCTGTAAAAATGCGGAAACGCCGGTCATGTGCGCTGCCTCGGGTCGACTAGGTCGCGTAGCCCGTCGCCCATCATATTGAAGGTGAATACCGCGGCCATCAGCGCCATGCCGGGGAAAATGGCGAGCCACCATTCACCGGACACGACGAAATTGGCCCCCTCAGCGACCATGATACCCCATTCCGGCGTCGGCGAGCGCACGCCCAGTCCGATGAAAGACAGTCCCGCCGCATTCAGAATCGCCCAACCCATGTTCAGCGATATCTGCACCATCATCGGCGGCAGGGTGTTGGGGAAGATATGCATCGCGAGAATCCGGAGGTCTGTATTGCCGGACAGGCGCGCCGCCTGAACAAAGCCGGCATTGCGGCGGATCCGGACCTCCGCGCGAGCCAGCCTGGCATAGAAAGGCAGGTTGATGATCGCGGTCGCGTAAATGATATTTTCGACCGTATTGCCCAGCGCCGACACAATGCCCATGGCGAGAACGAACAGCGGGAAGGCCATCACTGTATCGACAACCCGGCCCGATACGGCATCGATCCAGCCGCCCCAGTAGCCCGCAGCGGAACCGATGGCGACACCGAAAACGAAGGAGAGTGCCACGGCGGCGACCGAGATCATCAGGTCGAGCCGTGTCGCCGCAATCACCCGCGAAAAGACGTCCCGGCCCAGGTTGTCCGTGCCGAACCAGTGCGACAGGTTTGGCGGCTGCAGCGCCAGCGCTGCGTTGGATTCCAGCGGGTCGTAGGGGGCGATGGCCGGCCCGGCAATGCCCAGCAGGATGATGACGGCAAACATGCCGAAGGAAACGAAAGTCAGCGGATTTCCGCGCAACACATAGAGTGCATGCGACAGGAACTCGCTGCGGCAGCCGCTTTTCAAGGTCTCGGTCATGGCCATAATTCCTAACCTTCTGCGGTGCGCGGGTCGATCAGCGTGTAGATCACGTCGATCACCAGGTTCAGCAGGACAAAGAGGATCGCCATGGCGAGAACAAAGCCCTGCACCGCGGCATAATCGGATACGACAAGCGCCTCGACCGCGTAGGAGCCGATGCCCGGCCAGGCGAAGACTTTCTCTACCAGTACGTTGGCGCCCAGTGTGAAGGAGAACACCATGCCAAGCGTCGTGATCACCGGCAGCATCGCACTGCGGAAGGCATAGCCAAAGACGACCTGGCGTTCTTCCAGCCCTGCCGCACGCGCGGTCCGGACGAAGTCGGAAGACAGCGCCTGCAGCATTGCCGCCCGCGACATCCGCGCCAGGGGGGCCAGGGTGAAAATCGCCAGCGTGATGGCCGGCAGCGCAAGTTGCCGCAACGCCCCCAGCGCCGTTTCTAGGTCGCGGTCGAGCAATGCATCGATCACGAAGAAACCGGTGACATTCGGCGGCGACAGGTACAGAAAGTCGATCCGGCCAAGCGGCGACGGCGCCCAGCCGAGCAGATAGTAGAAAACGTAAACCAGCGCGATGCCGGTAAAGAATGTCGGCAGGGAGACACCCGCGGTGACGAGAGCGCGGCAGCCATGGTCAATCCAGCTGCCCTGTTTGACCGCGGCAAAGACACCGAGTGGCAGGGCGATCCCCGACGACAGCAGGAGCGCCGTCAGCGTGAGTTCCAGCGAAGCGGGCAAGCGCCGCGCCAGGTCGGAGAGAACCTCCTGACCGGTGGAAAGGCTCTGTCCCAGATCACCTTGCAGCAGGTCCCCGACATAGACAATGAACTGTTCGGGAAGCGAACGGTCCAGCCCCATTGATGTGCGGATTTCAGCAATAGATTCCGTGGTCGCGGCCGGTCCCGCGAAATAGGCGGCAGGGTCGCCGGGCAGGGCGCGCGTCAGCAGAAAGCTTACGATGACTACCCCGACCAACGCCGGAATTGCCTGCAAGACACGATTCATGACAGTTCTGCTGCGCGGCCCCATGGCGTCGCCTACCCTTTCAGGCTACGGACGTCGAGCTGGCGATGGAACCAGTACTCGTAGTCTTTCACGTCGCGGGTCGCCACGTTGAGCGCCGGCTGCCACAGCGCAATGCGCGGTACTTCGTCCCATGCAATTTCGATCATGCGCTTGATCTTCGGCGCGTAGTCCGGATGGTCGACAGGGATATGCAGGGTTTCGGCGGTCAGCGTTTCGATTTCTTCATTATGGTAGTTCGATGAGTTGAACAGATGGCCTTTCAGATAGGCCCAGAAGAAATAGTAGCACGGATAGTTCAGCCAACCGCCAAAGGTTTCGAGATGCAGCGGCAGACGTTTTTCGACCAGCGATGCCGTCCGCCAGTTGGCACCCGGGATCTTGTCGAGCGGCGCCTTGATACCGATCTTGGCGAGGTTTTCCTGGATCAGCAGCGCGGCCGGTTCCATCCAGTCAGCCTGGCTGAGCGATATCGAGAATGGAACCTCGAAACCGCCCTCAAGGCCGGCTTCCTTCAGCAGGAACTTCGCCTTGTCCAGATCGGTCGAATAGGGAAATTTCTGCGGCCAGGCGATATCCGCCGGTGTGGTTGATGTTCCGCCCCACATCGGATTGCCGCGGCCATAGGCGGACGTCTGAAACACTTCCGCATAGGGAACGGCCCAGGCGATCGCCTGGCGGACGCGCTTGTCCTTGAACTGGGCAAAGGACAGGTTGGGATTCAGGCAGTAGATCGAGTTTTCGATCGGCGTGGTGTGGATGGTGAGCCCGTCCTTGCTGCTGAGTTCCTTGGCGTCCTTGTTCGGCATGTTGAAGGACATCTGGATATCCCCGCGTTCGATCAGCGCGCGCCGGGTCGCCGGACTTGGCACCTCGCGCACGATGACGCGCTTTACGCCGGGCAGCGGCCCGGAGGTATAGTCTTCGTTGCGTTCATAGACGAGCTGCTGTCCCGGTTCCCAGCGCAGCACCTTGAACGCGCCCGAACCGGCCGGGGTCATGTGCAGGTATTCTGTCGCCCAGGGGTCCTTTTCGGTCGCATGCGCCTTGGCGACCTTCGAATTGATGATCATCGGCACGGGAACGGCCAGATCGGGAAGTGTCAGCTTCGACGGGCGGATCAGGTGAATCTTGAAGGTCAGGTCATCGATGGCCTCGAACTGCTCCGGTTTCTCCAGCGACCCGGCTTTCATCTGCACGGTTGGAAAGCCGCCGACGGATACGGCGCGATCAAAAGACCATTTCACGTCATGCGCGGTAATCGGCGATCCGTCCTGGAATTTGCCATTGGCCTTCAGCTTGAAGGTCATGGATTTTCCATCTTCCGCGACACTCCAGCTTTCCGCTACTTCCGGCTCGATCACCGAATAGTCATAGGACAGCGTACCGTCTGGCAGGGTCTTTGTGCCGAAACTGACAAGGCGGTCATAGATATTCACTGCGACCTGGTAGCTGGGCCGGTTCGTGCCGGTGCGGTGGATGTCGAGACTGTTGATTGTCTGGCCCATCGCGACGACAACCGTGCCGTTGGTTGCCGCGCTTGCCGGAAGCATGCGCAGGAACGGCAGGGTACTCGCGCCAACGACGGCGGTTCCTTTCAGGAAGTCACGTCTTTGCATATCGGATCTCCGTTTCATGTTGCATTGTTGTATGGGGGGTGTCTTCAAGACTGGCGAGATAGGCCCGCCAGCCGCCATGCGTGGTAATGTCCTCGGCGCCCTCCAGCCCCGCGCTTTCGCACAGGAAGCCCTTGACCCGCCGGCCATCGGCCAGAACGACCGTGCCGATACCGAGCGGCTGGGGAATGCTGTTCATGAATTCACCGAATGCCGCTAACGGCAGCGCCCAGACTTCGAGTGCGATGGCGGCGCCGTTGCCGCCGCGCACCAGGCCAGGCCGTTGGGGTGGACCGCCGGCAAGGCTGTACAGCCGGTATTCCGGGGCAGTTTCCATCGGGTAGAGGAAACGTCCGCCGAGACGGGTGACCTCCCCGTTCAAGGGCAGTCCGGCCATATGCGCGCCGACCATGGCCACCGCCATTTCATCCGGGCCGGGCTGGGGTGCAATATCGTCCCGTTCGGGCAGATGCCAGCCGGTCGCACCCAGTGCCGGGCCGTACCGCCGGTGCAATGCACTGGCAAGGGCAGCGATCTGTCCATCGTGGCCCGCACCGGCCAGCAGGGTCACGCTACCCGGCCGGCTATCCGACCGCGGGCCGACTGGTACGGCGATACCGCACAAACCCAGCAGATTGACGAAATTCGTATAGGTGCCGAGGCGCGAATTCGGGCCGATGGGATCGGCTTCGAGATCCTGCACGGTGTAGAAGGTCGGAATCGTCGGTACACAGAATATGTCAAACCTGTCGAGGATCGGTTCTACGGCGCGTTTCTTGTCGGCCATTCGGTAGAAATCGTTAAAAGCATCATCGGCGGATAATCCCTCGGCACGGGAAATAACCTTCAGCGTTGCCGGGTGCAGTGCGTCGCGGTCCAGTTCGATCAGTGATTTGACCACAGTATATCGTTCGGCCACCCATGCGCCGTCATAGAGCATCTGCGCGATCTCGTAGAACGGCGTGAAATCCAGTTCGACAATTTTACCGCCGAGCGTCGATATCGACTCCAACGCATCAGCGAAGGATTCAGCCTGCATCGTGTCACCAAAAAATTCCCGCGTCGCCACATCCGGCACGCCGACTATGAAGGCTGGCGGCAACGCGCCAAGGCCGCTTGCCGACACGTGTTTCGCATAGGCGTCGGCTGGATCAAAGACGTTGGCCACCCTGAAGGCGGCGTAGGCATCCTCGACTGTCAGCGCGAAGATGGAAATCGTATCCAGCGTCCGGCACGCCGGCACCACGCCGCTGGCGGACAGGGCGCCAAGGCTCGGCTTGAGGCCGACGACATTGTTCAGCGCCGCCGGGACTCGGCCGGACCCGGCGGTGTCTGTCCCCAGCGCGAAGGCGACCAGCCCTTGCGATACGGCGACCCCGGAACCAGAACTGGATCCGCCCGGAACGATTTCGGGATCGACGGCGTTCTTCGGCGGAGTGAAGGGTGACCGGACTCCCACGAGGCCGGTCGCGAACTGGTCAAGGTTTGTCTTGCCGATCAGGATCGCGCCCGCATCCCGCAACAGGCCGACGACAAAGGCATCCACTTCCGCGTCATAGGTGAACTCTGGGCAGGCTGCTGTCGTGGGCAAGCCGGCAGCGTCAATATTGTCCTTGATCGCAAACGGAATACCCCAGAGCGGCTGTGCGACCGGATCGAAGGGGCCGAGCTGCTGTGCCGCTGCAATGGCGGCATCCCTGTCTATCAGATGAAGGAAGATTCCGGGATCACCGACAGCAGCGATCCGGCGATAAGTCTCGGATACGATATCGGACGGCTGGAAGCCGGACCTATAAGCGTCATGGATATCCCGGAAGGTGAAGGGGAGACTCTGGAGGTCGCGGGTGGTCACGATGATGCGTCCTCATCTTTGTGAAATTCTATCGGCCTGGCCCACTGGATCAGGACAATGCAGCCTTCGTCGGACGCAACGGCATGGTTCGAGCCTTCCTGATTGAGGATCAGTGTCCCTGGCCCGTAAATGCCGTTATCGTCGCGTTGCGTGCCTTTCAGAACCAGCACGGTTTCCAGCCCGGTGTGGATATGGCGCGGGACCTGCGCACCCGGCGCATACCGCAGAATGGCAACCGCCGGTTCGCCCTCCAGCAGGCGGCAGATTTCAATGCCGTCCCGGAACGCCTCAAACACATGTTCTGTGCTGGCGCCCTGGAGGATATCGTTGAGGTTCATCAGATCAGCCATGCAGCACCTCCACGACCCGGTCCGTCGTCGCGGTCCTGCCCACGATCGCACCCGGCGCTGTAATCATCTGCAGTGATTGGATTTCGGGGCCTGGTTTCCAGGGCGATTTGACGGGCCCTAATGTCATGGCAGCGCCTCCACGAACGCGGCGCTGTCGGAAACACTGCCGAATACGCCCCCCTGCATCTTCACCATCTTCAGCGCGGCAGCATGGTTACCCGGATCTGTTGCCGCGCAGCAATCCGCCAGAATCAGGCATTCAAAACCGCGGTCATTTGCTTCGCGCATGGTGGTATGGACGCAGACATCGGTTGTGATGCCGGTCAGTACGATGTTTTCGATACCGCGGGTCCGCAGCATCAATTCGAGGTCGGTGGCGTAGAAACTGCCCTTGCCCGGCTTGTCGATGACCGGTTCGCCCGGATGCGGCGCCAGTTCCCCGATGATTTCCCAGCCGGGTTCGCCGCGCACCAGGATCCTGCCGCAGGGGCCGGGATCGCCAATGCCTGCGCCCATCTGCCGCGACCGCCAGCGCTTGTTGGCGGGCAGGTCGGTCAGGTCGGGCCGGTGCCCTTCGCGGGTATGAATTATGTGGTAGCCCTTGGCGCGCATCGCCGTCAGCACGCGGGCGATCGGCTTGATCGGCGCCTGGGTCAGGCTCAGGTCATACCCCATGGAATCGACATAACCACCTTCCCCGCAGAAATCCGTCTGCATGTCGATGACGATCAGCGTCGTATTGTCCTGCCGCAGATCGGCGTTATAGGGCCAAGGATAGGGGTCGGCCTTGACCGTGCTCATTCCGTGTCTCCTAACTTGTGATGCTCAGCGCGGCGGGTCCTGTCGGTCCGGCAGATGGCTGCAGGAAGTCGCGGCGTTTCGTGATCCGGTTTCTGGTCATGACATAGCTTCAAGTCGTTGAGGGCCCCCACCTTTTCGCCGTTTCGCAGCACTGATGCCAACACTTGCAGATGCAACTGATGATGTCTTGTGCTAAAAATTTTCCATACCGATGCGAAAAAGTCATCACCTGGAGAATGCTTGCTATGCGCTACCTTGTTTCAGCCCGTTACATCGATGCCGTCGTCAAGGCTGGTTCCATCCGGCAGGCCGCGGAGGCGCTATCCATCACCTCGGCAGCGTTGAACCGGCGCATTCTCTCCATGGAGGCGGAGCTTGGCGTTCAGATATTCGAGCGCCTGCCCCGCGGCGTCAGGCTGAGCAGTGCCGGGGAACTCCTCATCCAGCTGTTTCGGCGACAGCTTTCGGAAATGGAGCGGGTGAAGTCACAGATCGCGGATCTGACCGGTGTCCGCCGCGGTCATGTGTCAATAGCCTGCAGCCAAGCGCTGTTGCCGTACTTCCTGCCGGAACAGGTGGCGGTCTATCGGAAGGACCATCCTCAGGTGACATTTGGCGTGCATCTGCGCGACCGCGAGGCGGCGGAACAGGCGCTGGCAGACTATACGGCCGATCTGGCGATCGTATTCGAGCCGGTACGCATGTCCGAGTTTCACACGCTGATCAGCGTCCGGCAGCAGGTGCATGCGGTAATGTCATCAGATCACCCACTGGCCAGGAAAAGCACGGTGCGGCTGAGCGAATGCGTCATGTTTCCCATCGCCCTGCCGACGAGTCGTTACGGTGTGCGTCATCTGCTCGACATCGCCACACATGGATCAAACCTCAGGCTTGAACCCGCTGTGGAGTCAGACAGTTTTGAATTCCTGCGCTACCATGCCGTGGCGGAAAACATCATCACCTTTCAAATTCCCATCGGCCTTACAACCGGAAACACCGCCGGAAACATGGTGTCCCGCCCTGTCGACCGGCGCGATGTGCCCGCTGGCCTAATCTATATGGGGCAACTCAAGGGGCGTACGTTACCGGTCGCAGCGGCCCGATTTGCCGCGCAGCTTGCCGCGACCCTTGCCGGCCGCTACGAGGTGACATAACGGCGAATATACCGAGATGCCTTTGCTACAACATCCGTATAGGTCTGGACTTGCATGGTTATGGATCAATCTCGGCGACTACACACAGTCTACGAGGTAGTCTCAAAAAGGTCACAAAACATAAACCCTGCCACCGCAACCAAATTATACAAAGCCCTTGGCGGTTTACCGCCAAGGGCTTTCTGCTGTCAGGGAAACTGCCCTAGAGAGAACGGGACCTGTTTTTCTGGAAAGCCTTCGAATATGGGGCAGAGGTCAGAAGCAGTTTCTGTTTTGCTTCTCTACGGAAGGCGAATTGGATCCACCTTATTGTAAAGGGCCAATACTTGCGTTTGCGAGAAACGGTTACTGGACCCGTGCGTCGGCGATGCGGTTGATCGGTTCGTCGATTTCAGGCCGCGACGTGAACCGGTGCTCTACACAATATTCTGTGGTCCTGTTCGCCCGGCGTTTACACGAAAGGATTAATTCAAGCAGCGAGTCTTCCATCGTCTGTTCGCTTTTCGCCTGGGATAGAAAGCGTTCCAAAAATGCGGTCGTATCAGACTGATGGACGATAACTGTTTTCCACTCAGGAATTACCATGACCGCCTGGTTCCCAAGACCCCAGGCCCAATAGGAGCCTTTGGGCAACGCGGTTTCTGGTCCGGGAATCCACCAGAGATAGCCATGACCCCAGCGCAGGTCGTCGCGTCCGGTTTTCGTGTAATCGTTGGAGACACGGGCCGCCCACGCGGCGGGAATTACCTGTGTGTCCGCTACCCGGCCACCATCGAGATAGAGTTGTCCGAATCTGGCGAGGTCTCGGGCTGACATTCGGAATGCCACGGCGCGGTGCTGAGAGAGGCTGGCGTCGTGCTGATATGAAATGGAGTCGGGGGGAATGTCCTGCATTCCGGTCGACTGGGCGATCCCGGTCATAAAGGCGTCAGCGACTGAGCGCCCGGTGCGATCCTCGAATATCGTCGTCAGTGCGTTATAGTCCCAGTTGTTGTAGGCCCATTTTTCGCCCGGCGTATTTTCCTCATTACCGAGCAACCGATCCTTTTCTGCGGTCAATCCGGCTTCGGCGGCCGCTGGGTGATTAATGCCGGACAGGCTTTTCAGAAGATGTTCGACCGTCGCCGTCTTCTGTCGCGCCGTTAGCGGCAGCGGGGAGTCGTCAATCTTCAGATCGTGCAGGGTCGCGCTTAGCGGAATTTTCCCGGCTGATTCGCCGAGGTGCTGGCCGATGACAGCACTCAAAAATGCCTTGCGGATCGAATGAACGCGATACCTCCGGTCGAGTTGGCCAAACGAAGCGACGACTTCGCCATCGGTCATGATGACTAGAGAGTCAGTGCTGAGTGTTGCCGAATATTCGAACACGGCCTCGAGACCGTCTGTGCGCCATCCCAAGCGTCCGGCTTTTTCATGGTCAAGACGCGGAGCCTCCAAAACCCTGGCAGATGGCGGAGTGGCAAAAAGACCTCGCTCTCCTGTCGCCAACAGGTAACCTAGAACGCAAACACCAGCGGCGAGCGCTCCCAACGCCCATTTCATAGAACGCTTCAATTGTGGTGACCTCTACCTTTGGTAATACGCTGTCAGCACCTCACAGGGGCCATAACGATGTTTGTCGCTTCCGGGCCTTTTTCAACGAGGGTTTGGTGACAAATATTCTGCAGATATCCTGGCAGTGATCTGCTTCCCAGGTAATCCGTGTTTACAACCAGGCTCAATTCCGGGGGTGTCCTCCCCGCACGAGGTTGCAGACTTGTATGGGGCGGTTCGGTTCATCGGCGTTTCTCCCGTCGCCGATGATTGGCTGTGCATGCTGACACCTGTTGAACAGATGCTCGTTCAGGCATTCGTCGCAGTGATGTGCGTTAAGCGCAATCACGGTATCGACGGAATGCCTTGTTATGCGGGAAGAGTGCCAGAACCGGAAACTTAGACATACGGGTGGCTTCAGGTATGAGATGTGATTTACACCGGCTCTCATAAAGTTGGCAGGGACTCAATGAAACTATATTACGGCACCACGTCACCCTATGTTTGAAAGGTTCAGGTGACCGCAATCGAACTCGGCCTTTCCGACCGCATTGACCTTGAAAACACATTCCCGTGGGAAGCCGATACTGCATTCGGCAATATCAATCCAATGGGGAAAATCCCGGCTCTCGAGACAGATGACGGGTAGCTGATCCATGACAGCCGGGTGATTTGTGAGTATTTGGACGTGCTTCCCACCTCCGGTAGAGCGGTCACACCGGACGGATACGAGGTACTGTCAATATATCCGAAAAAAAATGAGTCTTTTGATCAATCAAGGCCAAAGGCAGTAACGTCCAGCCCAAGCCGCATGTCGCCCACAGCAACCAGCCGTCAAGAACCAGAGACGCCCAAATAGCAATAGCAACGGCGGCTGCTTCCATCATCGGATAGTGCCGTCCGATTTCGCTGCTGCAATGGCGGCATCGCCCTCGTTGAAGTATCCAACTCAGAAGCGGAACTAGATCACGAAAACCCAGGACATGTCCGCAATGTCTACATTTGGAACGCCCAAATATGACACCTTCGCCATTCGGAACGCGGATGGCGAGGGTTCCGGCGAAGCTACCAAAAAATATTGCGACGAAGACGGCTGCTAACGTACCTAAAATTGTAAAATTCCGCACTCTTCAGCGTGATGACACACGAAACCATTAAGTTTCAATAATTTGCTCCGGCAATCCCGGGGCGGTTCATTATTCTTCTATTTCAGACTCTCGCTGAATACCTTTCTCGTTAATGCGGCAACACCACTTTGCATTCTTCCCCCAAGATAACGTGTTGTTTCTTTCAACCACACCTTCCGCTACCAAGTTATCCCTATTTCCATTATTATCAGTGTTGTCATCATAAACGTAGATCAACAACCCTTCGTAAAGTGAAATTAAATTGTTGTGAGAGTCTCGCCTGGCATCCTCCTTGGATAGAAGCACTAAATTTGGCTCAAGCATCTCATTAAAATCTACTAATATACGCGGCTTATTCATCTTCTAGGGCCTCTTTGAGATTTAGGAACAGGATTACGTACGGTTGGATTGAACAACTGCTCCGCTTGCTTCGGAGTAATTCCACCGACAGTAGCATGGTTCGGATTTGCCTTCGTCCCATCAGCCGCTACGTGTCCTCCTGCAGCACGTATTTTGCCGACCGTAGTAACCCCAACATCGTCATGCCTAATTGGCTGCGATAATTCTCTTAGAGATGCACCTTCCCGACTTTGAGTCGAAATACCTTCTAGTGTTCCGTCAGCATTCGTTGAAACACCTGCTCCATTAGAGAACCTATCTGCTGTACATTTTCCTCCTCGACAAACAAGGGTGCTGTCAGGTAACAGTTTGCCAATTCTCTTACTTATGTTTCCAGGAGTCAGGTCGATAACTCCTAAAGCCAAGAGCCCTATAGCGGCGAGTTTTTCATTTCCAGTAGAACAAGGGTCCCGTAACGTATTTCCCGTATCAATAATGTCATTGGCTGTATCGTAATAGTTCCACAACGCAAGAGCACCTATGACAATTGGTACAATGGGGACTTCTCCCGTTGGGTCAATCCGCGTTAACGGATTCCCACCAACATACCCATAGGTATTGAGTCCCCCGGCCAATCCGATGGGGTCGCTCTGGATGTAGCGGCCCAGCACCGGGTCGTAGTCGCGCCAGTATTTGTACCGCAGTGCCTACATCGCCTCGCTGAACGATCCAACTCAGAAGGGGAACAAGGCCTCTAACGCCCAGGCGATGTCCGCAGTACCGACACTTAGAGCGCTCAACCACTACAGCATCGCCGACAGGAAGGCGTAGAACTAAGATTCCGACGAAGCTACCTACGAATAGCGCGACCAAGATAGTTACGAATATGCTTGAATCAAAAAGAGCCAAGTTTATAACTCGAACACGGCAGCTTCCACCATTTCTGTCACTGAGGTCTATTGCGCCGTTTTTGCCGACAGCGCCATGTTGTGATCTGTGCTAACCGGATCACACAAAATAGAACTTTCCCCCATCGTTTTACGCAGTTGGCTTCATCACTTATAAATTGAATTTTCCTAGCCTAACTTACTTATACGAAGCTGATGGTTCATACTATATGTCCCTGCAACTTATCAACCAGAGCTTTTTGATCCATAGACATTTCGACCGCTAGATTCTTAATAAGGGCCAACGACTCATTTGAAATGTTTTTATCTTCTTCATCTACAATTCCTACGAGCGTTTCCAAAGCTAACCCATTTTCACCAACATCGATGAAGTCCTGAACCTCCTTGATTTCTGATTGGCTAAAATTATTGGACAGAGAATTGAGCAGTTGTAAGAATGAATCTTCTATGATTTTGAAATTTACGTTCATTACCGTGGATTCCTCGAAGTATTAGTGGGAAATCCTGTAACTATATCACCGTTACTGTCCTGGACAACTCGGATATCTACCCCGTTTCTAGTCCCATCTGTTATGGTTCGGCCGTTGCGACCAGGTTTCTTCGTTAAAGTGGGGTCTGTGGCAATGTCTGAAATATCATGCATGATACTATCATCGGATCTACCCTCTGGGAATTCACTCTTCCCTGGATTCCCTGTTCCTGCTCTATGGCCTCCTTGTGTTGTACTATCCCCATCCAAAATATGCTTACGCCGATCTGGAGTAGTTAGGTCAACGAATGGTCCAACTACTTTCTTGCCTGAATTTCCAGGAGTGGGATCAACCACCCCTAAAGCTAAGAGACCTATAGCGGCGAGCTTCTCATTCCCAGTAGAGCAGGGATCCAGAAACGTATTTTGAACCGCCCCGGATTTACCGGAGGCCGTTTGGGTTAAGTTATGCGGCCACGGCTGGCTCGTACAGCATGGCATAGTATCGTTGTTCAGCTTCGGCGGGAGGGATATTGCCGATGGGCTGCAGCAATCGTCTTTTGTTGAACCAGTCGACCCATTCCAGGGTGGCGTATTCGACGGACTCGAAGGATCGCCAGGGTCCTCGCCGATGGATCACCTCGGCCTTGTAAAGGCCGTTGATCGTCTCGGCCAAGGCGTTGTCGTAACTGTCGCCGACGCTGCCGACCGAGGGCTCGATCCCTGCTTCGGCGAGGCGTTCGGTGTACTTGATCGAGAGATATTGGCTTCCGCGGTCGCTATGGTGGACGAGGCCGCCACGATGGGCAGGCCGCCGCTCGTGGATGGCTTGCTCCAGGGCATCCAGCACGAAGCCGGCGTGGGCTGTGCGGCTGACCCGCCAGCCGACGATATAGCGAGCGTAGACGTCGATCACGAAGGCCACATAGACAAACCCCGCCCACGTCGCGACATAGGTGAAGTCCGACACCCACAGCATGTTCGGCGCTGGCGCGTGGAACTGGCGGTTGACGTGATCGAGCGGGCACGGCGTGGCCTTGTCGCTGACCGTGGTACGCACCGGCTTGCCCCGGATTACGCCCTGCAGGCCCAGATCGCGCATCAGCCGCTCCACCGTGCAGCGGGCGATGTAGAAGCCTTCACGCCTCATCTGCCGCCAGACCTTGCGGACGCCGTAGACCCCAAAGTTCTCGGCAAAGACACGCATGATCTCGGGCTTCAATGCCTGATCGCGACTGGCCCGTGCCGACTGCCGCGCGGGATCCCGGCGCCGGGCGACGCGTTCGTGGTAGGTGGATGGGGCGATCGGCAGAACCCTGCAGATCGGCTCGACCCCATATGCCTCCCGGTGCTCGTCAATGAAGCCGGTCATCGTCTGAATGGGCGGTCGAGCTCCGCCTGGGCAAAATATGCTGACGCCTTGCGCAGGATCTCGTTGGCCTGACGCAGTTCACGGTTCTCTCGCTCCAGGGCTTTCAACTTCGCGGCCACATCCGTCGGCACGCCGGCACGCTTGCCATTGTCGACCTCGGCCTTCTTCACCCACTCATGCAGGGCCTGCGGGACGCAGCCGATCTTCTCCGATATCGAAACGATGGCCGCCCAGCCCGATGGATGCCCGCCCTCGTGATCCAGCACCATCCGTACCGCTCGCGCCCGCACCTCTGGAAAACTTGTTCGTTGTCTTGCTCATGATGGCTCCTTCTTCTCAGAAGTTGGAGCCTCCGGCAATCCCGGGGCGGTTCATTCTTATGATGCAACGTTTCATGGGGCTTTGATCCATTAGCAGGAATGTCTATGTCTGGCCCATATTTACCAGTTCCTGGGCGAAAAATGATGCCGTTTTGGGTGCTGAAATTTATTATTAAATTAGATGAAATTCGAGAAAGTTGCGATTTTTGGTAAAAAGGATATGAATAGCCCCGAGTTTTCTAGACGCCCTCGGTTTTCGTTTCCTGCTGCCGTTCGAACTCAACGGGTGACAGCATCCCGTTTCTTACGTGCTTGCGCTTCGG
>Ga0222651_1000377_pt1 | contig 29651 bp, 25 predicted proteins | sample AntAcemetagen369_FD_179855 | JGI IMG/M metagenome (GOLD analysis project Ga0222651, IMG submission 179855) | Saline water microbial communities from Ace Lake, Antarctica - #369 | ecosystem: Environmental > Aquatic > Non-marine Saline and Alkaline > Saline | place: Antarctica: Ace Lake...
AGGCCCAAAATTTGCCTGAAGGCCCCGAAACGCGACATTCCCCCAACGGTCGGCCGTTTGGCCACGAAGAATCGCAAAATCTGCTGTTAACCCGGTCTCCATCACACATGTCTGACCGTTAAATTCGCGGGTTTCCTTGCCCTCAGCCAGTTTGGTGCCAACGGCTGTCGGGGTGAAAAAGGCCGGAATTCCTGCCCCCCCCGCACGAAGCCGTTCTGCAAAACTTCCCTGTGGTGACAGTTCCAGTTCAAGCTCGCCGCTTTGTATCTGGCGCTCGTAGATCCCCGGCTCCTTACCCGGGCTTCTGGCAGCGGAACAAATCGCCTTCGCAACACGTTTATCCGTAAACAAAGACGGTGCCGTGTATTCGATGAAGCGGATACTGTTCAGAATCAGTGTCAAATTCCGCACGCTGGTTGCTTCCAGCGCCCGGACCAGGGTGATCGGCAACCCTGCACCGCCGAATCCGCTGATCATAATGGAGCATCCATCGAACAATCCGTCCAACGCCTGTTCCACTGTTTCTACCCGCTTGTCTATCATCTACTCGCCTTTACTGTTCTTGTTAGATTGTGGCCATGTTAGCGAACTGGAACCAGCGCGACAAACCAGTCCAAAGCACAGCTTATCAGTCGGTTAGAACCTCAACCTTGCATAGAAGGGTCTTCAGATTCACCTGATCCGAAATGGCATCGCGTTGCTTGCGGTCGGTCAGGAAATTGACCGACTTCCATGGATTATAGGGCTGGCGTTCCCCCCAGCCGATAGGGATATACGCAGCGGTTTTGCGAATGCCTGGTGTCAGCCAGGCCATCGCTTCGATTGCACCATGCGACGTCGTGACACGCACGCGGTCACCGTTTTCTATGCCCAGGACTGCCCCACGTTCAGGATGTAATTGAACATAGAGATCGGACCACATTTCCTGCGCCTGCCAGGCATAATGGGTCCAGCTGTGAAAATGCGGCGCCGCGGCACGCCCTGTGACGAGTTCCATGTCAAAACCATCTTCCCGAAGAATCGACCCCGGCGAATTCTCTCCCGCGGCGACAATTTTTCCAGGCGACGTGTTTGTCGGACTCGCCGTAAATGGCGACAGAACACCCATTTCAAAATCCTGTGCCAGCAACTCCAGATATGGCAAATCGACCAGTTGCTCCCTTTCACTGAAAAATTCAGGCAGGATCGGTAGCCCAAGTGTCGAAAATTTTTCAGCCATCGTCTCGGTCCAGAATTCAAGCCGCCCACTTGGCGTCGGAAACCGTTTTTCATTTCCGCTAATAGAATCTTCCAGAAAGAGAGTCTCCTGCTCCTTGGCGTCTTTACTCGGCAACGGGTATCGGCGCCATCGATACGGCGACGCACGAAGCTGCTCGGTCGAGCAACCGCGCAAATCGTCACTTCGTTCGCACATATGATCCCAGAATGTTGCCGGTTCCTTGAACTCCTCCTTCAAGACGTCATCGAATCCAAACCGCTTGCCAAGCTCTATCCAGATCCAGCCATCCGATTTCGCCTCTCCCGGCGGGTCGATCAGCTTGTCATTCCAGACAACCCGGCGATCATCGTTACCCCGGTTGACCCCACCACGCTCAATGCCGGTTGCCACAGGCAGCAAATAGTCTGCATAGGCAGAGGTTTCGTTCTCATACAGGTCCATATGGACGACCAGATCCAGCGCCAGCATCGCTTCGCGTGCTTCTTCCTGTCCCGGCCAGTGTGACATCGGGTTGTTTCCGGCAAGAAGGGCCTTGATGGGATACGGCTTTCCGTCACGCATCGCGTCGATCCAGGCGGCAGGGTTACGTCGCACCATCGGTTTTTCAATTGGCGCGCGCCGACTCTCCGGCAATTCAGGACTCATCGAAGATCCTGACGCCATATTGAAAAATCCACCGCCCGGTCGGCCCCAGTTGCCGGTGCAGGCCGCAAGAAACATGAACACCCGGTTCGTCTGGACACCATTGCTGTGCTGATTAAGCCCCCGGCTGCCAAAGATCATACAACCGTCGGCCTGGGCAATATCCGCTGCCAACTGGCGAATATCAGCAGCCGGAATATCGGTCACGCTTTCGGCCCAATCAGGCGTGTAGCCCTTCTCCTCGACAAAGTCGCGCCAGCGTTCCCAGCCCTCGATCCAATGCTCACAAAAGTGTTTATCGTGTAAATCATTGCTGAAAATATGTTGAATCAATGCCAGACCCAGCGCCATATCCGTACCGGAACGGATGCCAAGCCATTTGTCCGACTTGCTCGCCGTCACTGTGTAGCGCGGGTCAACCGTAACCATCTTCGCGCCGTTCCTAATCCGCCAGTCATTGACCATACCGAAGTATACGGGGCGCGTTTCGGCCTGATTATCACCGATGAACAGATACATGCCCGAACTGCCGATATCGTCCGGCGTATAACTGTTGGGAATCAGGACGACTCCCTGTGTCAGTGAATAAGCGACGGCTTTGCTGCTGGAACACAATGCCTCGGTGCTGCCTGCATTCGGCGTACCCCAGAGTTTCGCAAACAAAGGCACATAGGCGCGCGACGTCATAACGCCGGCCCGTGTTCCGGCAAACAGCGCGACCGCTTCAGTACCCCATTGGTCGCGAACCGCTCCCATTTTGGCCGCGATTTCGTCCAGCGCCTGTTCCCAGCTTATCCGCTCAAAGCGTGATTCACCGCGTTTCCCGACACGTTTTTGCGGATACATCAACCGGCCCGGGTCGTTGTAAATTTGCAGCGTCATTTGGGATTTCGGGCAAATGCGTCCCTGAAGAACCGGGTCCTTATCATTACCGGTTATGCGAACAAGCTTGTCGCCCTTGAAGTGATAATTCAACGAACAGGCATTGAAACAAATATTGCAGCCACCGGGCTCGACCCGGTCCGCGACGATAGATCCTTTGTCTTCCCCGTAAGGAAACGCCGTATCGACAGGCTTCACCGCCCCTTGCCAGGGTCCGGGTTCGGTCATGGATACGGTCCGCAAACTGTCTTCGCGGGCACGCAGCGGTTCGAGGTACAATGTAGAAGGGCCCAGAAGGTAGTCGTCTGTATCGCGGATTTTCCGCCCCGCGCCCTCAGCTTGTGCAACCAGCGTTTCACGCTCACCGAATTGAATTGCCATCCCCGGGCACACAGATGCACATGCGGTGGTTTCCCCTTCTTTGCGATGTGAAACGCACAGATCACATTTCACCGCATGGTGATCTTTGGCATCGAATCCCATTGCACCATAAGGACATGCCAGCACACATTCCCCGCAGCCCGTGCAGCGATCTTCATCAAGACTGACAATGCCTGTAACCGGGTCCTTACGAATTGCCTTGGGATTGACCGGACACGCTCTAAGACACGCAGGCCGCTCACAGTGCTGGCACATCGTCGGCAGGAACTCGAGCCCCGGCTTTTCCATCCCCTGCAGCCAGATGACCTTGTTCCGATTGACCGATGGGCCAAGGCCATGCGCCTGCTTGCACGCGGCTTCGCAACTTTTGCAGCCAGTGCAGCGTTCCAGATCAATCAACAAAGCTAGGCGACTGGTTCCCGTATGCTGATCCGTCATGATCAATCCCCCCACGCAGCAAGATGCCACCAGGTAATTGGACCACCATCAGCGACATAGCCGGCAAAGAAGGTCACGGTTATTACATGTACCACAATACCGCCAACCAGCATTGCCGCCATGAGAAGATGAACCCGCCGCCAGTTGCCAAGATCACGGCTAACCGTCGCACGGGCGCCAATTATCATCGCTTCGGCATGCGCCATCCGCACATAGGCATAGGCGAGAATTGGATGCCGTATCCAGTGACCAAGTCCGGGCGAAAATGTTGCTTCGTCAGCACTTGGATCAAGCTGCGCCAGAAGCGATGTTTTGTCTGCCAAAATGCGGCGCAAAGCATCCTTGTCCACTGGCCTCTCCGACCGAAGCGCCGACGACCGTGAAGACATCACCCGAGCCAGCTTTGCGGAGCCGACACTTCGAGCCCAAGCACCCTGCAAAATAAGTAAGTATGCCAAAAACAACAAAATGGCCGGCGGGCGGCTCCAACCCCCGGCGGCATGAATTGTCACCACGATCACGCCGGAAACGCCCATAACAATATGCGCAATCAACCAGGTGCGAGGTGGCGCTTTATTGTCGCTCCGCTTCACCAGGGCATACACTCCCGGCATCAGCAGTAAAACCGCCCCCAGGACGCCCATCAGGTAAAGTTCGGAACTGCCCGCGGTTCGCCAGGGCAACGGAACAAGTGGTAAAAGCAGATAGCTGGATATAATCAGCAATGCTGCGAAGAACACCGCAACGACGGACCATTGTCCGACCCATTTACTTTGCATACACCCTCACCTCAGTCCGAGGCCGCATCCTAGCCTGTAACTGAGCCCGCCGTCACGTGGCGCCAAATTCGGCAAACAGTCGCCGAGGCCTAGCGGATTTCCTCGACGTTTTCGTAATCCTCATTTCGGAATGTCGCAATGATACCACTTACCTCATCATCACTGATTCCCAATGCCGTCGCGGTGATTGCCCCCAACTGGAGGCTGGCTTCAAGGGTTTCGGGGACGGCTTGTGTCACCCCTTCGGCTTCGAGACGGCGGCTATGCGGCAAATCACGCGCTCGTGCGTATATCGGCAATTCCGGGAAAAGTACCCTCACCTTCGATACAACGTGATCGGCCGACACAGCCAGATCGAGCGTCACGACTAACCCGCGCGCTTCCGCTGCCCCCAGGGCATTGAGAATGTCGACCTGCGAGGCGTCACCAAAATAAACGGGCATCCCTTTCGTTCGGCACTCGCGTATCCGAACCGGATCCATATCAAGAGCAACATAAGGGATACCGGCCGCTGACAAGACATTCGCGACAGTTTGTCCGACACGCCCAAAACCGACGATGATAACGTGGTCTTGCATGAGCTCTTCGATGAATTCCGGCCCCTCCGCGGTCGACGTATCCTTATCGGCGAGCCAAACGGGAAGTCGCCCCCCAACAAATGCCATCAGCGGTGTTGCGACCATAGATAACGATATCGTGGCGAGCAGGATCTGGGTGAGTTCTGCAGACAGCAGACCCAAACCACTGGCGGTTATAAAAAGGATGAATCCGAATTCTCCGCCTTGGGACAACATCAACCCGACCCGGCCGGAATCTATCCATGACAGCTTGAAAAGGCGGCACAGGAGCATCGTAACAACGCTTTTCCCAAGCATGAGGCCTACCAGCAACAGACCGATCAAGGCGGTTTTCTCGGCGATAAAGGAAATGTCGACGGACATCCCGACAGTCATGAAGAACAGGCCGAGCAAAATGCCGCGAAACGGTCGAATATCCCCCTCAACCTGATGTCTGAATTCAGTTTCGGCGAGAAGCAGTCCCGCCATAAACGCCCCCAGCGCCATCGAGACCCCGACCAGAGACATCAGCCAGCCAGTACCAAGCACAACAAGCAATGTTGTCGCGATAAACAATTCTGAACTACGCGTGTTTGCAACGATCCGATATATCGGCCGAAGTACAATGCGTCCGACGATGATCACAACGATCAATGCTCCGACGGCTTTGATACCCGCTATCGTCAACGCGGAGCCAAAAGAGTCTCCACCTTCGTCAAACACGGTGACGAGCATGAGCAGCGGAACAATTGCCAGGTCCTGAAACAACAAAATCGCGAATGATACGTTCCCGGATTGTGTTGCGCGTTCGCCACGCTCGATCAGCATTTGCAGGACAAACGCCGTTGAAGAAAGCGCCAGACCACCGCCAATAATCACTGCGGCTTCGGTCGTCGCGCCAAATGCCATGGCGACACCGCCGATAATCAGTGCCGAGACCACGACTTGCAACGAACCGAGCCCGAAAACAAACCTCCTGAGCGCCCGAAGGCGCGCGATGGATAGCTCGAGACCAATCATGAACAATAGGAAGACGACGCCGAACTCCGCCAGAATTTTGGCATTCTCCGACTCTCCGATGATCGCCATGCCATGCGGACCGACAAGAACGCCAGCCGCCAGATATCCTAGGACAGGACTAGACCGAAGGTACCGTAACAAGGGGACGACGATGACTGCAGCGAGCAGAAAGATCAGGACGTCGTATAGAAATGCAGAATGTGCCAACCCAGGACTCCAAGACAGCGTAGGTGTGGATGAATCGGCATCTACGCCTTACCATGTTGTACGCGAGAATAGTTACCCGGATACAAAAACATTTTGTGAAAACACCTGTTTGTGTAACTAAATTGAGTTAGCCGGATCGTAATCCGCTTCAAGGGAGACACGAGTGCCAAAGACAAATGACAACCCGTTCACACGTTTTAGGGTCGTAAAGAGTACCCCGCGGATTGGCGCCGAAATTCTGGATATCGACCTCTCTCATGTGGATGACGCTCTGTTCAGCGAGTTACATCGGGCTTTTCTCGAAAATCAGGTGCTGTTTTTCAGAGATCAGAAAATTACGCGTGAACAGCAGCGCGCCCTGGCATCAAGATTCGGCAATCTTCACGTTCACCCTGCCGCACCCCACCTTGAAGAAGATCAGGCGGCGTTCATTATTCACACGCACAAGGAATCAAAAATCAATAACGGCGGCGTCTGGCATACCGATGTCTCCTGTGACAGAGAGCCACCAATGGCCACCATGTTGCACCTTCATGTTGTGCCTCCTCTTGGCGGCGACACGCTGTTCAACAGTATGTACGCCGCGTATGAGGACCTTTCCGACAGAATGCAGAAATTCCTGTCGGGACTGGTTGCCGTCCATGATGGCGAACAGGTATATCGGGGCAGATATTCGGACCGCGGTGTCGATGATTCTGATACCGAATATCCCAAATCCGAACACCCGATCATTCGGACACACCCGGAAACAGGTCGTCAAAGCCTGTATGTGAACCGGATATTTACATCGCATATCAAGGGCATGAAGCCAGCGGAAAGCCGCGCCTTGCTTGCATTCCTTTATGATCATGCAGAACAGCCAGCCTTTCAAATGCGATTCAAATGGTCCCAGAATGATATCGCGTTCTGGGATAATCGCTGTGTGCAGCATTTGGCTGTTTGGGATTACTGGCCGCATGAGCGCAAGGGAATTCGCTACACGATCAAGGGCGATCAGCCCTTCCATCGTGAGGCCTGAAACAAGCAGGAATTGAGCAAATGCGAATTGCTGTCATTAACGACTACAAAGACCTGGCACGAGAAGCGACGGGTTGGAGCCAGCTTTCATCAAACCATTCTGTGGATTTCTACACCGATTTTCTGACCGATGGTGAACCGGCAGCCAAGCGTCTCGCCCCCTATGATATTGTCGTCGCCGCGCGCGAAGAAACCCAGTTCAACCGCGAGCTCATCGAGCAATTGCCGAATCTCAAACTGCTCGTCACGCATGCAACCCGAAACGCAGCCTTTGATATGGCGGCATTGGCGGAACGCAACATTACGGTTTGCGGGACCGGATATGGACATGCAAATGCAACGGTAGAACTGACCTGGGGCCTGATACTGTCGCTCTTCAAGCGTATTCCGGCGGAGGATCGCGGTGTTCGCGACGGCGAATGGGGCGTGGACCTGCCCCTGGGACTTACCGGCAAGACACTGGGCGTATTGGGCCTGGGTGGACTTGGCTCAGGCACAGCCATTGTTGGCAAGGCGTTGCAAATGGACGTCATTGCCTGGAGCGAAAACCTGACCGCCGAACGATGTGCGGAAATTGGCGTCACGCTGGTTTCCAGGGATGAATTATTCGAACGATCCGATGTGCTCAGTGTCCATCTGGTTCTTGGCCCAAGATCCAGGGGACTGATAGGCAGGCGGGAACTTTCGCAAATGAAACCGACGGCCTATCTCATCAATACGTCCCGCGGTCCGATTGTTGATGAACCTGCCCTGATTGATGCGCTGAATTCGGGTGCCATTGCCGGTGCCGGACTGGACGTCTTCGACGTTGAACCACTACCAATCGACCATCCGCTTCGCAGCACACCCAATACCGTTCTCACGCCGCATCTGGGCGGTCGCACGAAGGAAAACTTCACCGCACGTTATCAGGATTGCGTCGAAAACGTCGTTGCCTGGCTTGACGGTGCGCCGGTCCGGGTCATGACATAGGCCGCCCGTCAGGCGGCTTTACGTTCACGTTTCGGGCAGGGTTTGACGGTCTTCTGATCAGGGTCAAACTCTGAACGGTCGGTATGCGCCAGACTCTTGCCATATACGTGCAACGACAAGGTCGTCGTTTCACCATCATTCCGGACACTGTGAATGTCGTTCGGCATGAATACGGCCGTATCCCCCGGGCCCACATTTACCTCATGGCCGATCGTGAGATCAGCAAAGCCCGGCTTTGATCCGTCATCCCGTCGAAGCCAGTTGATATTGGTTTCCTCACCATCAAGACCGACAACAATCCCCCAAGTCTGATGATCATGCGGTTTTACGCCGCGACCTGGTAACCACGCGATAACTTCGACCAGAAGCGAGTGATCAGGTTCTTCATGCAAGACGGTGATGCCAAATCCCTGATCTTCTCCGCACTCGTAAAATTCAGGCCGGACCCATCCCTTGTCATCCTTCATACGACTGGCCATTGGCGCGGCCTGCTGCAGAACGGCACGGGGATCATCGTGTTCGGCGACGACCTTTCTCAGATCCTGAACCAGAGCGTCAATCGTGTAAGCCGTCATCATCGTCCCTCCAGTCGCATTCACATCGTCAGAATGATTTTACCGAAGTGACCATTCTGGCGCATATGTTCCTGCGCCATAGGCGCCTCATCCAGTGAGAATGTCCGGTCGATAGGCAGGTGCAATCGACCAGCGTCGACGGCCTCCCATAAATCGGCACGCATTGCGTCAACGATTTCACGCACCTCCTCCCGCGAGCGGGTACGAAAGGTCACGCCGATATAGTCGATACGCTTGAAAGCATGCAGGTCGAAATTGAAATCACCGCTGAACCCACCGAGGCGACCGACATTCACAATCCTGCCAAGGATTCGCGTCGCTTTCAGGTTGTCGTTCATGACTCCGCCGGAAACCTGATCGATAATCAGATCCACACCGGTGCCGTCGGTTGCCTCAAGCACCTTATCTGCCCAATTGGGATCGCTGGAATCCAGTGCGATATCCGCCCCGAATTCTTTTAACCTCGCCCGTCGTTCCGCATTCGTCGATGTCCCAATGACAAGTTTCGCGCCTTTCTCCTTGGCAATTTGCATTGCCATCAGGCCAACACCAGAACTCGCCCCCTGAATCAGCACCGTTTCGCCGGCGACCAAACGGCCAGCCGTGACAATAGCATTATGCATGGTAATCAGCGCGATTGGCAGGGTTGCCGCCTGCTCGAACGTCATGTTGTTTGCCGGAATAACGGATAGGCGCGCAATGTCGCAAACGGCGTATTCGGCATATCCACCATTGCCGGAACACATAACCCGGTCCCCTGGGCTGCAGCCGGTCACTTCTGCGCCGACAGACACGACCTCGCCCGACCATTCCAAGCCGGCAACGCTGCCCCCGCTAAAACCATGTCCCCCGGCAACCATCAGCAGGTCAGCGCGATTCAAAGCCCCGGCACGAACCTTGACCAGCACTTCATTAGCCTTTGGTTCCGGAACAGGGACATCACGAATTTCAAGGCCATTTTCGCCAATGACAGCAGCTTTCATTCTCGTTCCCTACTTTCCAGTGAATTCTCTTCAGGTTCTTACGCGCCAAATGCCGGTATCGGAACCGCACCTTTGACCTGCGCACGATGCATCATTCTCCGTGCCGTATTGTCGAAACTTTCTCGGTAGTGCATGCAACATCTGTTATCCCAGATCAGTAGATCACCGACCCGCCAATCATGTTTCCAGGAAAACCCGCCTGACAGGCAATGGCGCCATAAATCCCGGAATAACGAATCATCCGGCTCCCCGATGACGCCGGACGCCCCCGAACGACGCCCAAGAAAAAGCGCGGGCTTGCCCGAAACAGGGTGCTGAATAACGATCGGGTGGCGCGCACCGGGTGCCTTGTCAGGGTCAGTGTTACCTTCAAATGCCGCGTGTATTTTACGCACCTCGCCTGCGCTGGTGTAGGTCGCGTCATGAACGGCGCGCTTATCCCGAGCCCGTTTTTGCAAATCTTCCGGTAATGCCTCATAGGCCCGGTACATGTTCATGAAGTGGGTCGCCCCACCGGCAGGTGGAATTTCAAGAGAATAAAGCAGACTGGCGGATGGCGGCGCATCGATATACGACATATCCGTATGCCATTCGGCCTCTCCGTTGCTCAGGCTGCCGACAGGTTGGCCTTTGTCTTCAATGTTTGAAATACACGCCAGTTGCGGGAATCCAGGTATCCAGGGCGTCCCTGACTTGTTTGGGGGGGCCTGTTCCAGTTCACCAAAGTTCTTCGCAAACGCCACAAGCTGGGAGTCCGTCAGGTTTTGTCCCCGCACCAGAACCACGAGGTGGTCTCGCCATGCGGACCGAATTTTATCGGCAGAGGCAGTATCCAGAGGACGCGAAAGGTCCAGCCCTTTTATTTCAACACCCAACGAATCCGATAGTGGAACCAATTCCAGTTCCTTCAATTGTACCATATTTTATGTGCCCCCCGTTTTCAGGCGATAATACTGAATGAATATATTGCACTGCCAGATGCCCACAGGCAAAGGGTCGGCAGGTGTTGCCTGCGGAAACCGAAAGGATTGATACCATGACGGCGTATTGTATCTTCGATGCGGAAATAACAGACGAATCCTGGCTTCCGGAATATGTCGCTCGAATAACGCCGCTATACGAGCGCCATGGCGGACAATGCATTGCCAGAAGTCGTAATCCTATTCAACTCGAAGGTGACCGCAAGCCCCCTTCTCTTCTATCGATTATCGAGTTTCCATCGCATGAAGCAGCCATGGCCTGGTACAACGATCCGGAATTCGCGCCCTTGTTAAAAATGCGGCGCTCCGGGTCTGTTGCGAATGGTTTCCTTATCCAAGGCGACTGATTATTTCAGGTTCCGCTCCCACAGGTCGAACAGGCGTTCCCAGGCATGCTCAGCCTGAATTGGTGCATAGACAGGGCGTTCAGCGAATTGATAGCCATGCTGGGTCCCGGAGGGAACCTCCACGGTTGCCCGGACATTGTGCTGTTTAAGCGCTGCCTTCAGGTCTTCGATTGCCTTGTCTGGCACATGTGCATCGACCTCGGCAAATGAGTAGAAAAACTCAGCCTGAACGCGATCGAATAGCAAATGCGGCGAGTCGGCTTCGTCAGTAACAATTCCAACGCCGTACAGCGACCCGACAGCCGCGAAACGTGTTGGATACAAGCCGGCTGCCGTCGTCACGAAACGGCCGCTCATGCAATGCCCGACACACCCGACTTTACCCGGTGCGGCCGCATCCTGTGCATCGATATAAGCCAGAAGTCCTGCTGTATCATCCGCGACCATCTTGTTGTCCAGATGCTTTGCTGCCGCCAGAAGGGCCACTGTCATATTGTCGCCGCGGCGCGCCACATCGAAACGGATTGTTCCCAGACGGTAATACATATCTGGCAGGATGCAGTAATACCCCCGGCTGGCGATCCGCCGCGCCATATTGCACAACTCTTCCCGATAGCCGGGTGCATCCATATAAAAAATGATGGCTGGAAACCGCCCCGGCAAATCCGGATGCGCCGTGAAACTGGGCATCAGGCCATATTGTGTAGGCACATTTACGAAGTTTTCCACAAGCGCCATCGTCCCCTCCCGACATACATAAAAAAAGGGCGGCGCACTGCGCCGCCCTGATTTATCCGGCCTATTTCAGGTTTCGTTCAAACAAAGCAAAGATCTTGCCCCAGCTTTCTTCAGATTGAACCGGCGAATAGACGGCCCGCTCGGCGAACATATAGCCATGGTGGGTACCATCGGGCTGCTCGATAATGGTATTCGCTGTGCTTTCATCAGCGGCCTTCTTGAAGGCCTCGAATTCTTCCTGAGGAACACTCTTGTCGAATTCAGCAAACGAATAATAGAGCTCACCAGCGGTATCATTCAGGATTTTATGCGGCGAATCTTCAGCGTCAGTGACCATCCGAACGCTGTACAGCGATGCGCCACAGGCAACCCGTGACGGGAAATTCGCCGCTGCCGCAGTAACGTACTGACCACTCATGCAGTGCCCCACCGCGCCGACCTTGCCGGGCGAGACTTTATCCTGCGCGTCTAGGTAGGCGAGGATACCCGCCGTATCGTCAACAACGTCCTTGATGGTGAGATGATTCATCGACGCGCGGATGACCGCGGACATCTCGTCCGTCCGACGCGGCAGGTTAAAACGAACCGTACCCAGCCGATAATACATATCGTAGATCACGCAAAAGTAGCCATGCTTGGCAATACGGCGGACATGATTGCGCAATTCTTCGCGATATCCCGGCGCGTCCATATAGAAGATAATCGCCGGGAAATGACCCGGCTCATCCGGGCATGCGGTAAAGCCTGGCGCCATACCATATTGTGTCGGAATGTTAACGTGCTGCTCGATTAGAGCCATTGGATATCTCCCTTGTGTTTATTTTTAGAATGCGGATTTCGATTATTCTTCTGTCAGGAACGGCAGAACCGTTGCCAGGTAGAGTTCGGGTGTTTGTACGGCCATAAAATGCCCTGAATCGGTTTCGATATACCGGGCGCCCGGTATTGCCTTGGCGATCGGTTCGATCATCGCCGGCGGCCGCAGCAGGTCATGTTTCGCTGAAATCACCAATGTCGGGCATTGAATTTTCGCGAAGTCCTCGACCATATCCATATTTGTCAGCATGCGGTTAATGGCCGCGAATCCCGCCGTGTCATTGCCCAGCCAACGCTTCCTGTAGCGTTCGTAACGTTCCCGGTTACCCCGCAGCACCTCTGGATAGGACCGGTCTAGACTTTGCTGCACTTGCGCACGCATTCCGTCCCGCTCTACAGCGTCGGCCCGATCCAGCACCTGGCCCGCACGATCCTTCGATACACCGGTCGCCGGACTGCTGATCGCCAGCTTCTTCACCTTTTCAGGATAACGCGCAGTAAACCCCAAAGCGATTGCACCTCCCAGCGCCAAACCGGTTACGAGGCATGGCGCCGTTATGCCAAGCCCGTCCAGCAGAGCAGCGAGATCGTCCGCCATGGTGTCCAGCGCCAGCGTCCCCTTGGCTTTTTCCGACAGACCAAAGCCGCGTTGATCATAGCGCAATACGCGAAATTTCTTTTCAAGCTCCGGAAGAACATCGTCCCAGCTCTCCAGCGATCCCCCAAGCTCATGAACCAGTACAAGGAGATCACTGCCTTCACCGCTCAATTCATAGCGAAGACTGGCACCATTCGCTTCGATCCAATCCATATTTCCCCCTACGTAAAAATTGTCATCCACAACGGGCCCTTCACGCATGACGAAAAATCACGTTCAAAGGACGGCCCCACGTGATATTAACCCGACAATGGCTTGTAAAAACAAGACAGGCTCGCTTGTTGGTACCGTAACGTAAATTAATTTGGTAATGTACAGCGGAATCGGCATAAGCCGAGATACGATTAATATATAGCGCCATCCGGCGCTGCATTTTTGCCATACAGGAGGGGAACAGGATGGCTCCCAAGAGCGATATTGAGATTGCACGCGAAGCAACAATGAAACCGATTCAGGAAATCGGACGCCAACTTGGAATTCCGGACGATGACCTGTTCCGCTATGGCCCTTACAAGGCCAAGTTGTCCTTCGAATACATTGATTCGATACAGGACAAGCCAGACGGCAAGCTTATTCTGGTTACGGCGATTACGCCGACTCCCGCTGGTGAAGGCAAAACAACGACATCCGTCGGCCTTGCCGACGGCCTGAACAGGATCGGCAAAAAGACCATTGTCTGCCTCAGGGAGCCAAGCCTCGGGCCATGTTTTGGTATGAAAGGGGGCGCCGCTGGTGGCGGTTATGCTCAGGTCGTCCCAATGGAAGACATTAACCTGCACTTTACCGGTGACCTGCACGCAATCGGAACGGCTCATAATTTGCTGTCTGCCCTGATCGACAATCATATTTACTGGGGCAACGAAGCAGGTATCGACGCACGCCGCATTACCTGGCGACGGGTCATGGACATGAACGAGCGCGCATTACGCGACGTCGTAACCTCGCTTGGGGGCGTTGCCAATGGATTCCCGCGCCAGACCGGTTTTGACATCACCGTTGCGTCTGAAGTCATGGCGATTTTCTGTCTCGCGACAAATCTGAAGGATCTCCAGGAAAGGCTTTCCAAGATTGTTATTGGCTATACGCGGGATCGCGAGCCGGTGCGCGCCAGTGACATGAAGGCACACGGCCCGATGACGACGTTGCTGAAAGACGCACTGATGCCGAATCTGGTGCAGACGCTGGAGAATAACCCGGCATTCATTCACGGTGGTCCTTTCGCGAACATTGCACATGGCTGCAATACCGTACTCGCCACGACGACCGCCTTGAAGCTGGCCGATTATGTCGTAACGGAAGCGGGTTTCGGCGCGGATCTTGGCGCCGAGAAGTTCTTCGACATCAAATGCCGCAAGGCCGGGTTGAAACCGGCTGCAGCCGTTATCGTCGCTACAGTACGAGCACTGAAGATGCATGGTGGTGTCGCTCGCGCTGATCTCAACACCGAAAATGTCGACGCCGTACGCAAGGGGCTTGAAAACCTCGGGCGACATGTCGGCAATGTTCAGAAATATGGGGTTCCAGCCTTGGTCGGCATCAATCAATTCATCGCCGATACCGACGCCGAAATGGCTGTTGTCATGGAATACTGTGAATCGCTGGGCGTGGAATGTTTCGTGAATTCACATTGGGCTGATGGTGGTGCCGGCACGGAAGCCATTGCGGCAAAAGTGGCGGAAATTGCTGATAGCGGCGTCGCTAACTTCAAGCCCCTCTACGAAGAAAAAGTGTCGTTGTGGGACAAGATTGAAACCATCAGCAAGGAAATTTATGGCGCAGACGGTGCAACCGCCGATGCAGCGGTCATGAATCAGATCAAGCAGTTCGAGGAAGCAGGGTTTGGCGACTTCCCTGTCTGCATGGCGAAAACGCAATACAGTTTTTCGTCCAACCCTGACCTGAAGGGAGCGCCGTCCGGATTTACCGTTCCGGTGCGGGAAGTCAGGCTTTCCGCCGGCGCGGAGTTCATTGTGGCGATTTGTGGTTCGATAATGACAATGCCCGGACTGCCGCGCGTTCCTGCCGCCAACAGTATCTACGTCAATGATGATGGCGAGATCGAGGGTCTGTTCTGAGTCTGTTATCAGAATAAATTTTCAAATAGGCACAGAAACATGACGCAGCCCGCAACAACGATACGTAAACGGAAGCATCCCGGTCGCGGCCGGGGCAAAACACGCACACACCCCAAGGGTCGACAGATTGACCCGAAGGTGCAGCAGGAACTTCGTGATCTCCTGGGCGACAAGCCCAGGGATCGCGACCTGCTGATTGAGTATTTGCATCTGATTCAGGATTCTCAAGGTTACCTGCCCTCCGCCCATCTGGTCGCATTGGCCGAGGAAATGGGTATTCCCATGGTAGAGGTCTTTGAAGTTGCGTCTTTTTACGCACATTTCGACATTGTTCGGGACGATGAAGCACGGCCGCCTGCCCTGACGATTCGGGTCTGTGATAGCCTGACCTGTGAAATGATGGGGGCACGGGACCTACTCAAATCACTCGCCGAAAAATACCAGGGGTCAGTGCGGGTTGTGCCAGCCCCTTGCATGGGTCGATGCGATAGCGCCCCAGTGGCAGAGGTCGGGCATAACCACGTTTCGGCAGCGACTGTTGAAACTGTCGATGCAGCAATAACGGCAGAACATACGCACCCGGTACTGCCCGCCTACCGGAATTTCGAGGCCTATTGTGCCGATGGCGGTTATGCGTTGTTGCGGGCTTGCCTGAAGGGCACGAAAGACGTTGAGGAAGTCCTGTCGACCCTAGACGATTCCGCGCTGAGAGGCATGGGGGGCGCTGGTTTCCCGACAGGGCGAAAATGGCGCTTTGTCCGAGCCGGCGCAAAGCCGCGCTATCTTACTGTCAACGGAGACGAAGGCGAGCCGGGTACGTTCAAGGATCGGCACTATCTGGAAACCGATCCACACCGGTTTCTGGAAGGCATGCTTGTCGCTGCCTGGGCCGTCGAAGCAGACCGGTCTTATGTCTACCTTCGGGACGAATATCCCCAGATTCGCGAACTCCTGCAGATTGAACTGCCGAAGCTCGTTGCGGCCGGCCTCGCCCCGGAGGGCTTCATAGAACTCCGCCGCGGCGCCGGCGCGTATATATGCGGCGAAGAATCCGCGATGATCGAAAGTATCGAAGGCAAACGTGGTCTGCCCCGGCATCGCCCACCCTATGTCGCACAGGTCGGCCTGTTCGATCGCCCCACGCTGGTGAACAACGTGGAAACACTCTTCTGGATACGCGATATTCTGGAGAAAGGGCCAGGCTGGTTCGGGGATCACGGCCGCAATGGTGGCAAGGGTATGCGCAGTTTTTCGGTTTCAGGGCGCGTGGCAAGACCCGGCGTCAAACTCGCGCCGGCCGGTATTACGGTCCGAGAACTGATCGACGAATATTGTGGCGGCATGGCAGACGGCCACGCCTTCAAGGCATACCTGCCCGGAGGGGCATCGGGGGGCATTCTCCCAGCCTCAAAAAGTGATCTGCCACTGGAATTCGGAAAACTGGAAGCCGAAGGCTGTTTCGTCGGCTCTCATGCTGTCGTAATTCTGTCCGATCAGGACAATATGGGTGATGTCGCACGAAATCTGATGCGGTTTTTTGAAGACGAAAGCTGCGGCCAGTGTACGCCCTGCCGCGTCGGTACAGAAAAAGCCGTCGCCCTTATGAACAACCCGAAATGGGATGCTGGTCTGCTTGACGAACTCGGCAGAACTATGGCCGATGCGTCTATCTGCGGGTTGGGCCAAGCTGCCGCCAATCCATTATTTTCCGTCCTGAAGCATTTCCCCGAGGAAGTGACATGAGCGATAATATCTCCTTCAATTTGAACGGTCAGGAAGTCGAAGCGCAGCCAGACGAAACAATCTGGCAGGTATCCCAGCGCCTCGGAATCGAAATTCCGCATCTGTGCTACTCGCCGGAACCCGGTTATCGACCGGATGGGAATTGCCGCGCCTGCATGGTCGAAATTGAAGGCGAACGCGTTCTCGCCGCCTCCTGCATCCGCACGCCGACGGATGGCATGACGGTGAATACTGTCTCCGATCGCGCCAAACAGTCACGCAAGATGGTCTTCGAGATGCTTGCCGCTGATCAGCCCAGTCGTGAAGTCTCGCCTGACCCGGAATCCAAGTTCTGGCAGTGGGCCGACAATGTTGAGGTCTCCGACAGCCGATTACCCGCACGTCCGACGATAAAGGCCGATTCAAGCCATATGGCAATGGCGGTCAATCTGGACGCCTGTATCAGTTGCAACCTGTGTGTCCGCGCCTGTCGCGAAGTCCAGGTAAATGACGTTATCGGCATGGCTTTTCGCGGTCATGACAGCAAGATCGTATTCGATTTCGATGACCCGATGGGCAACAGCACCTGTGTTGCCTGTGGCGAATGTGTCCAGGCTTGTCCGACTGGCGCGCTAATGGAAGCGACCCTCGTCGATGAAAAACGCGTCGGGAAAACGGATCCATTACGCGAAGTAGACAGCGTATGTCCTTATTGTGGCGTCGGTTGTCAGCTTACCTACCAGATCAAGGAAAATGAGATTGTCGCTGTTCAGGGACGTAGTGGTCCGGCAAACGAAAACAGACTATGCGTAAAGGGCCGCTTCGGCTTCGATTATGTGAAGCACCCGCATCGTCTGACCAAGCCCATGATACGCCGCGATGATGCGCCCAAAAGTGCAGATATTGAAATTGATCCATCCAATCCGTGGACTCATTTTCGCGAAGCAACCTGGGAAGAAGCCATCGATCGTGCCGGTGGCGGCCTGAAAATGATCCTCGACCGGGATGGCCCCAGCGCGATGGCCGGCTTTGGTTCTGCCAAAGGCTCCAATGAGGAAGCCTACCTGTTCCAAAAACTGGTTCGGACCGGCTTTGGCACGAACAATGTCGACCATTGCACGCGCCTGTGCCACGCCTCCTCCGTTGCCGCCCTGATGGAAGGTATCGGTTCCGGTGCAGTCACAGCGCCATTCACCGCCTGCCGTGATTCCGAAGTCATCATCGTCATTGGTGCCAACCCGACAGAAAATCACCCTGTCGCAGCAACATTTTTCAAACAGGCGACCAAACGCGGCGCCAAGTTGATTGTCATGGATCCTCGCGGCCAAGCCTTACGCAAGCATGCAACACATCTATTGCAGTTTAATCCGGGATCCGATGTGGCGATGCTGAATGCGTTGCTGAACGTCATCATCACCGAAGATCTGTACGACCGGCAATATGTCGAATCTCAGACCGAAGGGTTTGAAGAGCTCAAGGCACATATCGTCGAATTCACACCTGAGGCAATGTCTGAAATTTGTGGAATTGACCCGGAAACCCTGCGAACTGTCGCGCGCACTTATGCCCGTGCGGAATCGGCAATCATCTTCTGGGGCATGGGAATTTCGCAACATATACATGGCACTGACAATGCGCGGTGCCTGATTGCACTTTCGATGATCACAGGCCAGGTCGGCCGTCCCGGAACAGGGCTGCACCCGTTGCGGGGACAGAATAACGTTCAGGGTGCATCCGACGCGGGCCTGATACCGATTTGTTATCCGGACTATCAGGCCGTCGGCTCTGACGACGTCCGAAAACGCTTCGAGGATGCCTGGGAAACGCCCCTTGACCCGGAACGTGGCCTCACCGTCGTTGAAATCATGGATGCCGTCCACAATGACGAGATCAAGGCAATGTACATCATGGGCGAAAACCCGGCGATGTCCGATCCCGATGCCGACCACGCACGGGCAGCCCTGGCCAAACTGGAGCATCTTGTCGTGCAGGATCTGTTCCTGACCGAAACGGCGTTCCACGCGGATGTCGTGCTACCGGCATCGGCATGGCCCGAAAAAGACGGATCCGTTACGAATACGAACCGTCAGGTACAAATGGGCCGTCAGGCGTTGGATCTGCCCGGAGACGCCCGCGCAGACTGGCAGATAATCCAGGACGTGGCACGCCGCATCGGTCTTGACTGGAATTACGACCATCCACGGGACGTTTTCAATGAAATGACAACGGTGATGGGGTCGTTCGACAATATCACCTGGGAGCGCCTGGAACGCGAAAACGCCGTTACCTATCCCGTTGATGGCCCCGATGTCCCGGGCAATGAAATTGTGTTCGGGGACGGTTTCCCGACGCCCAGCGGGCGCGCAAAACTGGTGCCGGCCAGCATCATTCCGCCCGCCGAAGTACCCGATGAAGAATTTCCGATGGTCCTGACGACTGGTCGCCAGTTGGAACATTGGCATACCGGCGCCATGACCCGTCGAAGCAGAGTCCTGGACGGTTTGGAACCGGAAGCAATCGCGCAAATGTCTTCCCGCGACCTGTTCAGACTTGGCCTGAAGGGTGGCGACATGGTTCGGGTCGAAACCCGACGCGGCGCGATCGAGTTAAAGGCAAGAGTGGATGGTGCGATTCCCGAAGGGATGATTTTCGTTCCCTTCTGCTATGCAGAAGCGCCGGCAAACGTTCTGACAAACCCTCAGCTTGATCCTTTCGGAAAAATTCCCGAGTTCAAGTATTGCGCCGCCAGGGTCAGCGGCGCTGCAGCGGCAGACGCCGCCGACTGAGTCCTGTATTCAGACGAGGCCCGTATCTTCAGGCAGGCCCAGCATGATGTTCATGTTCTGCACGGCCATGCCTGAGGCGCCTTTGCCAAGGTTGTCCAGCAATCCCATGATAACTGCCTGTTCCCGGTTCTCATTGCCAAAAACATAGAGCCGCAACTGATTGGTATCATTCAACCCTTCCGGTTTCAGTCCCGACATTTTCGCAGTTTCTTCAAGCGAAACGACCGATACGAACCGACATCCCGCATAATGTTCCGCAAGAATACGGTGAACGTCCTGCGGGCTCGGTTTCGAACTCAGAGACCAGAGTTGCAACGGTATCTGTACGATCATGCCCTGCCGGTAATTCCCGACACTGGGAACAAAAATCGGGCGATGGCTCAGGCCTGAATATTTTTGGATTTCAGGAACATGTTTGTGTTCCAGACCAAGTCCATACACATTGAATGGTGCCGTCGTAAAACTGGCAGATGATGAATCTTCATAAGACCCGATCATGGCTTTACCGCCGCCGCTATACCCTGAAATAGCGTTGATCGTAACAGGCGTATCCGCGGACAGCGTGCCGCTCGAAATAAGGGGGTGCAGCATTGCAATAGAGGTGACCGCGTAACAACCCGGGTTACTGACCCTCTTCGCATTTGCAATTTGGTCCCGCTGTTCTGCCGAAAACTCAGCAAAGCCGAAGACCCAATCGTCAGCAACACGGTGCGCCGTACTCGCATCAATCAGTCGCGCCTTCGGGCTGTCCGCCATCGCCGCTGCTTCTCTCGCGGCATCATCAGGAAGACACAGGATCGAAACGTCGGCATCATTCAGCGCTTCGCGCCGACGTGCCGGGTTTTTTCTGTCTGCATCATTGAGGTGAATCAATTCTATATCGTCACGGCCAATCAGCCGTGCGTGAATTTGCAGTCCGGTTGTTCCAACTTCACCGTCAATAAATACCGTCGCTGTCATCTTCGCCTTCCCCATAAAAAAATCGGGCGCCCCCCGAAAGAGACGCCCGATCATTTGATCGATCTGAACTTTCGGAATTAACGTTTCGAGAACTGGAAGCTTCGTCGTGCCTTTGCGCGACCATACTTCTTACGTTCAACCATACGAGAATCCCGCGTCAGGAAGCCACCGGCTTTCAACGTTGGCCGAAGAGTCGGCTCATATGCCGTCAAAGCCTTACTGATGCCATGCCGAACCGCACCAGCCTGCCCGGAGAGACCGCCACCCGTGACCGTGCAATGGACATCGAACTGATTTTCGCGATTTACAGCCGAAAAGGGCTGGTTAATCATCATCCGCAAAACCGGCCGTGCGAAATAGGTTTCGACCGTGCGTCCATTAACAACAATGCGCCCCGCGCCCGGCTTGATCCAAACCCGTGCGACAGCATTTTTCCGCTTTCCGGTCGCATAGGACCGGCCCTGCGCATCAATCTTTGCTTCAACCGGTCCAGCAAGACTGGATACATCTACCGGTGTTTCCGGGCTGCTCGTTACACCAGTCGCGGCGCCAAGATCGGCCAGGCTACGGATCGGCTCGCGCTTTTCCTCACCGGATTCGTTCTGATCATTCTGTTCGGCCATGCTCATGCGCTCCGCTTGTTCTTTACATTCATGGACGCAACATCCAGGACTTCCGGGTTCTGCGCTTCATGGGGATGTTCCCCGCCGGCATAGACCCGTAAATTGGAAATCTGTTGGCGTGCCAGCGTATTCCTGGGCAGCATGCGTTGGACTGCCTTCAGAATGACGTTCTCCGGCTGCTTGCCCTCCAGAATCTGCCCCGCGGTGCGAGACTTGATACCGCCCGGATAGCCCGTGTGGCGATAATAGATCTTGTCCGTGAGCTTCTTGCCCGTCAGATGTACTTTTTCAGCATTGATGACGATGACATTGTCACCACAATCAACGTGCGGCGTAAAATTGGGCCGGTGTTTGCCGCGCAGGATCTTGGCGATTTCAGCCGCCATACGCCCCAGAACGACACCATCGGCGTCAATCACGAGCCATTTTTTCTGCACGTCGGCCGGCTTCATCGAATATGTTTTCATGGCCTCTTTACTTTCTCATTTAGCGGAGCAGTGAAACGCACCGTCAGTGAAATTCAGCTGCTGTTATATGCTCTCGCGAACGGCGCGGAGTATGTCAGAAACGCCATGACAGTCAACAGCAATAATCGATAAAATATTCTGCGATATCATATCGTTATGCAAGCGGTATCATAATACCCCTGCGTAACATCAACAACTTGCCCACTTTTTCTCAATCCCCGCAAATCCAAGGGAAAACGCCCAAATCCCCTGATTCCCTTGAAGTAGAACCAACACACCAATTACATTCACGAAACCGCATAATGCGCCGCTCAGGAAAAGAACAGTTTTGATGACCCAGCAGCTCAACAAGACAGACGAAGCGCCTCTCCTTTTGCGGCACAATACGGATGGCGTTGCCCATCTGACCCTGAACCGACCGGAAGCACGAAATGCCCTTTCGTTGGAATTGATGACTGCCCTACATCGGGAAATTGACGATATCGCCCGCGATACGACGATCCGTGCGGCGGTCATCGCCGCCAATGGCCCTGTTTTCTGTTCAGGCCACGACTTGCGTCAGATCCGCTCAAACAGGAACCGCGAGTATTATGAGAAAACGCTAACCACATGTTCCAACATGATGCTCGCGACGATGCGTTGTCCGAAACCGGTCATCGCCCGTGTTCAGGGAACCGCCAGTGCCGCAGGTTGCCAGCTCGTCGCGACTTGTGATCTCGCGGTTTCCGCCAAATCTGCTCTGTTTGCGACTCCTGGTGTCCATATCGGATTGTTCTGCTCTACGCCGATGGTGGCGCTGAGCCGAAATATCGGCCGCAAGGAAGCCATGGAAATGCTTTTGCTCGGCGAACCCGTCACCGCGGAAAGGGCAAGGGAAATCGGTCTCATCAACCGTGTCGTTGCGAACGAAGACCTTGACGATACCGTAAAGGAAATGACGGATACAATCATCTCGAAATCGCCACTGACCCTGGCCATTGGCAAAGAAGCCTTTTACCGGCAGATCGAGATGAATATTGAAGATGCCTATCGCTATGCGGGCGATGTAATGGTTCGCAACATGCTTGCCGAAGATGCTGATGAGGGAATAGACGCATTTCTTGGAAAGCGTGCCCCAATCTGGCATGGAAAATAGACAAATGCAGCACGATACATACAGCAACGATTACATTCGCAATGTGCTGCGTGATACCAAGACCATCGCAATGGTTGGCGCCAGCACGAACTGGAACCGGCCAAGCTATTTCGTCATGAAATACATGCAGGCCAAGGGGTTTCGCGTTATCCCGGTAAATCCACGCTCTGCGGGAGAATCCCTTCTCGGAGAAACCGTTGTCTCAAGCCTGGCCGACATAGAGACCCCCATCGATATGGTGGATATCTTCCGGAATTCAGAAGCCGCGGGCCCCATCACTGATGAAGCCATCGCCTGCAACGCCAAAATCGTCTGGATGCAGTTTACCGTCCGCAATGAAGAAGCGGCAGCACGAGCGGAAGCCGCCGGACTGCGCGTCATCATGGACCGCTGCCCAAAGGTCGAATTCTCGCGTTTGAGCGGTGAGCTTTCCTGGAACGGGTTCAATTCGCGGGTAATCACCAGCAAACGACGGAGGCTCTAGCAGCGTAATGGCTAACCCCAAGCCCGGTTTCGAAACCCTGTCCGTCCACGCGGGAGGCGCTCCTGATCCCACCACAGGCGCACGGCAGACACCTGTTTACCAAACGGCATCCTATGTTTTCGATGATGCTGAACATGCAGCCTCACTGTTCAACCTGCAACGTCCCGGATTTATATACTCGCGCCTGACCAACCCTACCGTTGCCGCGCTCGAGGAACGCTGCGCAGCGCTGGAAGATGGCATTGGCAGTACGGCCACAGCATCAGGACACGCCGCGCAGATACTGGCGCTGTTTCCACTGATGGGACCGGGAGACGAAATTGTTGCCGCCAACAAGCTTTATGGTGGTTCTATCAATCAGATGGGGATCAGCTACAAAAAATTTGGCTGGAAGACGACCTTCGTTGATCCCGACGAACCGGAGAATTTTCGCAGCGCGATCACCGACCGTACCAAGGCGCTATTCATCGAAAGCCTGGCGAATCCCGGCGGGGTCGTAACCGATATAGCCGCGATTGCAGATATCGCGCATGACGCTGGAATTCCACTGATCGTCGACAATACCCTGGCAACGCCATATCTGTGCCGTCCCTTCGAACATGGTGCCGACATAATCGTCCACTCGACCACTAAGTTCCTGTCTGGAAACGGCACAGCGGTTGGCGGTGTGGTTGTCGATTCAGGTAAGTTTGACTGGCTCCAGAACGACAAGTTTCCCAGCATGTCCAGCCCGGCACCGGAGTACCATGGGCTAACGTTCGCCGAGACCTTCGGAGAACTCGGCTACACAATTTACGGCCATGCGGTGGGATTGCGCGATCTTGGTGCGAGTCAGGCGCCAATGAATGCCTTCCTGACACTTCTCGGCATTGAAACCCTGCCGCTCAGAATGGAGAGGCATTGCCAAAACGCACTTACCGTCGCCAAATACCTTCAGGGTCATCCAGCCGTCAAATGGGTTTCTTACGCCGGGCTCGAAGACGACAAATATCATGGCCTCGCACAGCGCTATTTGCCCAACGGTACAGGCGCTGTCCTGACATTTGGCCTCGTCGCCGGCTATGATGCTTGCGTCGCGCTAGTCGATAAAGTCGAATTGTTCAGCCACCTGGCCAATATTGGCGATACAAGGTCCCTGATCATTCATCCGGCATCAACGACACATCGCCAGCTCGATGAAGCACAGCTTGTTGCTTCCGGCGCCAGCCGTGACGCAGTACGCATATCCGTCGGCATTGAAACGGTTGAGGATATTATCGCTGATCTCGATCAGGCATTAAGTGTCATTCACGGAACCACAACAACCGCTGCATGACGCATTCCGCTGAAACCCTCATTCTTCTCAATGCGGTTATCCTTGCTGTGACCGATGAGGTGCCGCGTTTTCTGGTCACCAAACGCGGTGAACGGGCCCCGGGAGATAATAATCCCGCCCTGCCCTACGGCCCTTTTGAACCAAGCCATCATCGAACGCTCGAAATCGCATTGCGCGGTTGGGTTAAAGAGCAGGCCGGACTCCCTATTGGCTATGTCGAACAGCTCTATACTTTCGGCGACCGCTATCGCGACCCGCGCGAGCTGGATGGCGGGCCTAGAGTTGTTTCGGTTGGCTATCTTGCATTGGTACGTGAAGCGCCACCACCAGGCGATGCCGAATGGCTCGATTGTTATGACTTCCTGCCTTGGGAAGACTGGCGTGGCGGGCGACCTGGATCGATAAATGAAGTCATCATTCCGGTTCTTAATGATTGGTCACAACTCACTGAAAATAAATCTGAAACTTCCGCACGACAAGAGCGTATTTCCATCGCGTTTGGCACCGTGGAAGCGGGTTGGGATTCCACGCGTGTTCTCGAGCGATATGAAATTCTATATGAAGCAGGCCTCGTCATTGAGGCGGACAGAGATCACAGCGTTCAGGCCACCGGATCAAAGGGCGGAATGCTTTCATCCGCCATAAGAAAGAGCACTCAGGCCGTCACCGGAAGAGTAGCGGCGCTGGATCACCGCCGCATGATGGCTACGGCTCTCGGAAGGGTTCGTGGCAAATTGCAATATCGTCCCGTGGTCTTTGAGCTTCTACCTGACAAATTCACGTTGCTGCAGTTGCAGCGCGTCGCTGAAAGCCTCGCTGGCGTCGATCTTCACAAACAGAATTTCCGCCGACTGGTCGTCAATAATCGACTGGTTGTCGCAACAGGAAAGCTGGATAGAAACAGTTCCGGCCGTCCGGCCGAGCTTTTTCGGTTCCGACGGGATGTACTGCAGGAACGTCCCGCACCCGGCGTCGGCATCCCCGCCCGCAACGCCAACTAAACAACCGGCAACATCCAGTTTTCGCAATATTACGTCACATCTGGCGCGTGCGTATTTACATATGCTCAAAAAGAGTATTTATTTCTATTCCCAAAGAGTATAAATAAACTCAAACTGACCACAATCAATCGATGCTGGAAAGGATAAATACCATGCCAGCCCCCCTCGCCTATACCCCTCAAATTGAAGCAGAAACGGCACATCTCTACAAAAAGGTGGAGCGTGTGATCCCCCCGATTGAATGGCCTGTATTTGCACCACAGGTTGCTGCAATCAATAAACTGAAAGCGGAAAAGAATGCGATCATTCTGGCCCATAATTACCAGACACCCGAAATTTTCCACTGCGTATCGGATATTGTTGGCGACTCGCTGGCACTCGCCCGCAAAGGAGCCGAGGTCGATGCCGATATCATCGTGATGGCCGGCGTGCATTTCATGGCGGAAACCACAAAACTGCTAAATCCCGAAAAAATCGTTCTGATCCCTGACCTGGATGCTGGCTGCTCACTTGCCACATCCATCACAGGTGCTGACGTGCGGGCCATGCGCAAAAAACATCCCGGCGCACCGGTCGTGAGTTACGTGAATACGACGGCCGAAGTGAAGGCCGAAACGGATATCTGCTGCACGTCCGGCAATGCCGTGGAAGTCGTCGAATCCCTGGGCGTCGACAAGGTCATTTTTCTCCCTGATGAGTATCTTGCGATGCATGTCGCAAAACAGACCGGCGTTGAAATCATTCCCTGGCAAGGCCATTGCGAGGTTCATGAACGCTTTACCGGCGATGAGATCAGAGCCTACCGACAAGATTTCGAAGGCCTTCAGGTCATTGCGCACCCGGAATGCCCGCCAGACGTCCTGGACGCAGCGGACTATGTCGGCTCCACCAAAGGCATGGCCGATTTTGTCTCGGAGAAACAGCCAAAACGGGTTCTTATGGTGACGGAATGTTCCATGAGCGACAATATATCCACGGCCAATCCGAACGTGGAATTCGTTCGCCCCTGCAATTTATGCCCGCATATGAAGCGGATCACCCTGGATAACATCCTTTCGTCGCTCCAAACGCTGCAGCCAAGGGTCGAAATCGATCCCCAAATCGCGGACCGGGCCAGACTTTCCGTAGAGCGGATGATTGCGATCGGCGGAAAGTAAGCGATGAGCAACTTTACTCAGTCGTAATTCGAGACTTCGACGAGATTACCGTCCGGGTCACGAAAATAAATCGAGTTTATCGGCCCGGTTGCCCCGCTGCGGGTCGTCGGGCCTTCTTCGATTTCAATTCCGCATTCCTGCAGATGTTCCATGACCGTTGAAATCGGTGTGTTTGTTATCAGGCAAAAGTCCGCCGTACCGGCAAGATGAATTTCTGCCCGTATCGCCCCATGCCAGCCGGCCGGTTGCAGATTAATTTTATGCGGCCCGAAACCGAGGGCGAGCCGTCCCTCCCCAAATTCGATCCGACGCATATTCAATGCCTTTACGTAAAAGGCGCAGATTTTTTCGACATCACTGCACGGAATGACAAAATGGTCGACGCGATCGATCTCGAACATGAAATGGTTACTCCGCTGGAATGACCGCCGGCCGCACTTGAGAACCCGGCAGTGCCAGCAGCAAAATGAATACGATGGCTGTCGCAACTGCAACGCCGGCGAAGAGCCAGTCGAACCCGCCTGTCGCCGCGCGTACCCAGGCAACCAGCTCAATGGCCACAGGCGCCGCCACAAATGCGAGGACAAACTTCACACCAAATGCCAGCCCATGCCGCTTTGCCGGTGTATACTTGGCCAACATCATGTTTTCAGCAGGAAGCGCCGCGACATTGACCATCACCGCCAATGTCGCAAAGCCTATAATCCCCAGATTGGCACTGGCGGCAATGCCAGACATCACGAATATTTGCAGAAACCAGCAGGATACATAGACCAGCTTGAGCGGAAAACGGTCGGCGAGCATGCCGCCAACAACCTGCATAATGCCGCCGAAAATGAAAACAAACGCAAATACCGCACCGACCCCGAATGCACCGTCGCCAAGCATACCGGCCAAACGGTCGGTCAACAGTTTCGGCAGCGCCGTCTGCATAACATGATAAATCACGCCGCCGACAAACATCGATACCAGAAGTATCAGAAAGACTCTTACCAGTTCACCACGACTCGAAACATTCTCCTGTTTGTGAGCAACTCCGTCGTCCGTGATCTGTCCCCGGAACAGGAACCATAGCATCGCGATACCGGTCAAAATGCAGACGACACCCGGCACAACGAAGGTCGCCCGCCATCCCGATAGATCGATAAGCGCACCGGCGACCAACCCGGCGGCCGCAGTGCCGAAACTCCCGAAGACGCCGTTGATAGCCAGAACCTTGCCGACTTTTCCCTGCCCTGCGCCACGGATCATCCAGGGGATCCCGACCGGGTGATAAATCGAGGCAAACAATCCGACGCCGGCCAATGTTATCGTTATGAACGTCGGTCCACTCGCGAATCCTGTCAAAATCGATGACGCGCCCAGACCGACAAAATACAGCGCCATCATCAGCGGCGCACTCCACATGTCACTCAGCCGTCCAGCCGGTATGGCGCCGAGCCCCATTAACAGGGCGCCCAGCGTCCACAATTTCAACAATTCCTCATAGGGCATTTGCCAAAGGGATTCAGAGGCCATGCTCACAACGGCAATCGCGAAAAACGCCATGAACATATGGACGTAGAAATGACCGATGCTGGAAAACAGGAACGACAGACGCGCAGAAGTCATTAACAAGGTATCCTCAACGGCTGCACGCAGATTGCCAGCGCATAGCGTCGTCAGAAAGAGCCAATCGGCACCGCAGGATACAGGCCAATCAATAAAGGGGCGAAAACCCGACTATGCGTCAGGCCGCCTGAAGATAATCCAATACACCAGCGCAACAAACCCGCCGCCACCAACAATATTGCCCAGCGTAACCGGTATCAGGTTATTGATGAATCCGGCCAGCGTCACACTATCTGCGCCATGCATTATCGCGACCGGAATAAAATACATGTTGGCGATACTGTGCTCGAAACCGAGCGCGACAAAACCGGCAATGGGGAAAATGATCGCAAGTATCTTACCCGAAACAGAATGTGCCGCCATCGTCAGCCAAACCGCGAGGCAGACCAGCGCATTGCAAAGAACACCGCGAAAGAACGCCTCTGCAAATGGCAAGGCAACCTTGCTTGCAGCAATTTTGACAGCAGTTTCTCCAACAGCTCCATCACCAAGCGCAAGACTGCCCGCCAAGACAAACAACGCCGCAGCGCCAACCGAACCGATCAGGTTTGCGACATAGACAATTCCCCAATTCCGCAACAGAAGCCCGGTGGAAACCTTTCGGTCTGCCCATGCCATGACGATAAGATTGTTGCCGGTAAAAAGCTCGGCACCGGCAATAACAACAAGAATAAGCCCCAGCGAAAAACTCACGCCACCCAATAACCGGCCGGGCCCGAAACCGAGCGTGTTGCCGGTCATGGTAACGGTGAACAACATTGCGCCAAAGGCAATGAACGCGCCCGCAAGAAGGCTAAGTGCTGCCAGTTTTACAAAGGGTAATTCTGCCTTTGCAACACCGGATGCCTCAATCCGTTCGGCAATTTTCGCAGGCGTGTAGGCATCCAACAGCCCGTATTGAGGCGCTTCACCATTGCTCATGATCCGGCGTCCCGCGTTTCAGATTCAATCCATTCGATGAATGCCGGGTTCCCCTTTTTGAATAGCCCCGAGTTTTCTAGACGCCCTCGGTTTTCGTTTCCTGCTGCCGTTCGAACTCAACGGGTGACAGCATCCCGTTTCTTACGTGCTTGCGCTTCGGATTGTAGAACATCTCGATGTAGT